>Ga0315282_10011744_pt1 | contig 13509 bp, 9 predicted proteins | sample YL17G07_20_MG_FD_203693 | JGI IMG/M metagenome (GOLD analysis project Ga0315282, IMG submission 203693) | Sediment microbial communities from Yellowstone Lake, YNP, Wyoming, USA - YL17G07_20 | ecosystem: Environmental > Aquatic > Freshwater > Lake > Sediment | place: USA: Wyoming | collected...
ACTGACTTTCCTCCTGTTTCTCGTGCCAAGTCTCATCGGCGAGGTGAAACGGCGACAAGGCTTCGGCTGCACCGCGTTTGCTCGGGGTCGCGTGCCCCAGACCCCCGGTTTCCGGCCGGACTTCTAGTGCTTGCCGAGAGCGTCAGCGACTTGGCCGACCCGGACGTTGCCTTTGACGGCACGAACTACTTCGTCGTCTGGCGTGACCGTCGCGGCAACAACGACGACGTCTATGGTACGAGAGTCACGGTCGGAGGCGACGTGCTCGACCCTGACGGCATCGCGATTTCCCGGGTGGTGCTTCAGCAGTTCGAGCCGGCAGTCGCCTTCGACGGCGCAAACTACCTCGTGGTCTGGACTGACGAGCGAAGCATATCCTACGACATCTACTGCGCGCGAGTAACGCCGGGCGGCACGGTGCTGGATTCCGCGGGCATCGCCATCTCGTGCGCGAGCGGCCTGCAGATGTCTCCCGATGTGGCCTTCGACGGCAACTGCTTCCTTGTGGTCTGGCAGGATGACCGCAGCGACTCGAGCTGCGACATCTACGGCGCGCGGGTGACGCCGGACGGCGCGGTCCTGGACCCGGGTGGTCTCCTTATCTCGGACGCGCCGGGAAACCAGTACGAGCCTGCCGTCGCCTGCAACGGTGCGGGTTTCCTTGTGGTATGGGCGGACCCGCGCAACGGCGATTTGGACATCTACGGCGCGCGAGTGACGTCACTGGGAGCAGTGCTCGACACGGCAGGGATTCCCGTCGCGCTCGCCACGCTCGGCCAGAACCGGCCATCCGTAGCGTTCGACGGGACCGACGTGCTCGTAGCCTGGGAGGACCAGCGCTCAGGTGACTGGTTCGTACGCGGCGCCCGGGTGACGGCTGCGGGCGAGGTGCTGGACCCCGCCGGCTTCGCCATCACGCCCAGGCATCCGGCCGGGCATGCCGCGGTCGCCTTCGGCGACACCATCTTCCTGGTTACGTGGGAGTGCAACATCGGCGGCGATTACGGGCTCGACGTCGAAGGTGCCCGGGTCACGTCTGCGGCCGAGGTGCTGGATCCCGGCGGCATCCCTCTGACCACCGCCGCGAACGACCAGTACAGCCCGTCGGCCGCTTTCAACGGCGCGAGCTATCTCGCGGTCTGGCAGGATGAGCGCAGCAGATGCTCAGGATACCACGACATCTACGCCCGACGGCTGTCGCCCCAGGGCACGCGGCTGGACTCCGCCAGGTTCGTCGCGGCCAGGGCGGACTACGACCAGTTGAACCCGGCGGTCGTCTCCAACGGCTCGGGCTGGCTCGCGGTGTGGGAGAACATGTACGACATCTTCGGCGCCCGGGTCGCGGCTGACGGCACGGTGCTGGACCCGAACGGGTTCGTGATAGTATCTGGCTACCTCGTGGAGAACCCGGCGGTCAGCTCGGATGGAACCAACTACCTGGTGCTGTGGGAGGACGCGCGGCTCGGGTACTTCTCGCGGGTTTGTGGCGCACGGGTGACGCCTGACGGCGTCGTTCTTGACACGAACGGCTTCCCTGTTTTCGCCCGCTCGTGGAACTGCTCCTATCCAGCTCTGGCATTTGACGGCACGAACTACCTTGCTGTTTGGCAAGACGGCCGTAACGAACCCTACGACGACATCTACGGCGCGCGAGTGACGCCGGATGGCGTGGTACTTGACCCGGACGGCATCGCAGTAGCGGCCGCTCCCAATGAGCAGTACTTCCCGGCACTGGCTTGGGGTGGGGCCAGCTACCTCGTGGCGTGGCAAGACCGACGCAGCTTCGGTGACATGGTCTATGCGGCGCGCGTGGCATCAGACGGCACGGTCCGTGACCCTGACGGGATTTCCGTAACCCGCGCAGGGTCCGTCTGGCCCATTCCCGCAGTGGCCTTTGACGGCACGGACTACGTCGTCGCCTGGCCGGACCGGCGTGGATTGGACGACGACATCTACTGCGCCCGCCTGAGTCCGGACGGGGCCATACTGGATAGCGGGCCGGTGGTTGTGCGGCAAGGTGACCAGGCGAACGTCGGACTGGCGCGCGGGCCAGGCGACCAGGTTCTGCTCACGTACGATGGAATGGCAGGCATGGTTTCCGGCAAGGTCTACTACTGCTCACGCGTATGGGGAACCTTCGGACCATTTCCCGGCGTGCAGGAATCGCGCGAGTCTCGGTCCATCTACCCGGTCACCCAGGCTACGATCGTGCGCGGCGTGCTCTTCGTTCCAGCTTCATCCTTCTCTCTTCGCCCTTCTCTCTTCGACATGACCGGTCGGAAGGTCATGGAGCTCGTCCCCGGACCGAACGACGTGCGCGGTCTGGCGCCTGGCGTGTACTTCATCCGGGAGGCTCAAGCGCAAGCTCAAGCCCAAACCCAAGCCCAAGCTGTCAGGAAGGTCGTCATCACAAGGTAGGTTCGTTCAATCCGGCCAGCAGGCTTCTGCCGGATTGGCCCGGCCTAACCCGCGACCCGGCCAGGGGTATGCCTCCCCGGGTATACACCCCGGGGAATCCGGTCAACCACTACCTGTAGTATAGGGGGGATAATCCCCCGGACGGTCCCCCCTACCATATATGGTATAGCCCTGGTGTTTGCCGTCCGGGCGGTCTGGGGGTGAATCTGCCGGGTTGCCCGGGATCTGATTGACCGGGCCGTGCCCCAGGCAATCTCCCGAGCGGTCCCTCAGGCATTCCCCGGGGTGCATTCCCGTGGCCGTGACAGCGGGCCGCGGCCGGCTCCGGCGCTGCGGCAGGTAAGACCGGGGGACCGGCTCGCGTTACGCGCCGAGCACGGGCACGACCGAGGCGGCGTCAGGGATGACGTAGGCTTTGGCATCGTGGCCGAGCCGCTCAAGCGCGAGGTCGACCGCCTCCTGAATGGAGTGGAAGGGCCGCATGAAGACGCTCTTCACAACCGCGTCGTCAATACCCATCACCGTGTAGAGTTCGGTGGTCTCCATTATCTGGGCGAGGCGGGCGGATTTGTGCCAGCCGAGGAGGGCGGAGGAATGAGGAGTGAGGAGTGAGGAGTGACGAGTGGAGGCGAGGACGTCGGAAGGGCGGGAGCAGCCCTGGAAAGCCTGGATGAAGCCGTCGTTGCCCGTGCCGTCGCGGCAGGCAGACACGGTTATCTGCACCGCGGGGTTTGAAAACGCGAGCCGGGCGAACTCGACCGCGCGTTGAGACTGGTAGAAGTTGATGTCGTACGGGGGCCCGAGCACGCTCAGGACGACGTCGGCCTTTTCTTTGACCGGCACGGCAAAGACCTTGTAGGCGTCGCTCACAGCATCGGCGAAGGACCGGAACAGGTCGCCGGAGCGGACCGAGAGGAGGTTGTGATTCCGGTCCTGCACAAGCTGGATTGAGAAGACGGGCCGGGGAATCATCCGCGCGGCCTCGGTCATGTCTTCATGGACCGGGTTGCCCTCAAGCGAGAACGTGGCCGAGCCTGGACGCGTGACCATGTTGTGGTTCTGGGTTACGCTGTCGTAAGCGGCGACGCCGGGCAGGAATCCTTTGCGGCCGCCGGTGAAGCCGGCGAAGTAGTGCGGCTCGATGGAGTTGATGGTTATGATTTTGTCGGCCCAGAGCAGTTCTTTGTTCAGCCGGACCTCGGTGCCGAACCGGGTCTTGCCGAGGAAGAAGAGCCGTGACTGGTTGCGGCAGTCGTGGACAGCGATGCGGTCGCGACGTCTCTCATAGAAGCTCTTGCCGAAAACCTGGTTGAACTCGGCATCTGTCGGCGGGCGGTGCGTGCCGGTACAGACGAGATAGCGCGCGTCGCAGTCAGCCAGCACCGGTTCCAGCATGGTGAGAACGGCTTCATTCGGCGTGGGCCGGGTGTAGTCGTTTACCAGCACGAGCACGCGCGGGCTCGTGCCGATGAAGTCGCGGACGCCGGTCGCAGCCCGTCTCAGGGCAGCGTCGCTGTCGTGGAAAGGGCAGCAGTCATTCGGCCGCAGGATCCCCAGCAGGTTGCGGTCGGGAATCTCGACCGGCTGGGTCGAATCACCGTAGCGTAGCTCGAGTTTCACCCTTGAATTATAGAACAGGCCGGGACGCGGTCAAAGGCGTGCGGCCCGGCTTTACAGGCCGGGGCCGGGCTTATAGAATACGGCATGAAGAGCAGAGCCAGGCCGATAGTGGCGGTCGTGATGGGCAGCGATTCAGACCTTCCGGTTATGACCGAAACCGCCCGGATGCTTGATGAGTTCGGCGTGCCGTACGAAGTCGCCGTCGTCTCGGCGCACCGGACCCCGGACAAGTGCCGGCAGTTCGCCCGGGGCGCGGCGCGGAAAGGCATCAGGGTGATTGTCGCCGGCGCGGGCAGGGCCGCGCACCTGGCCGGCGCGATTGCCGCGCAGACGACCCTGCCGGTCATCGGCGTGCCGCTGGACGCGGGGATGAACGGACTGGATGCGCTTTTGTCTACCGCGCAGATGCCGGGCGGCGTACCGGTCGCGTGCATGGCCGTGGGCAAGGCCGGCGCGAAGAATGCCGGGTTGCTGGCGGTGGAGATTCTGGCCTTGAACGATGCCCGGCTTGCCCGGCGCCTGGTCGAGCTGCGCAGGAAACAGGCGCGGGACGTGGCGCGGAAGTCCCGAAGGCTCGGCGCAAGCCGGCCGCGCTGAGACAGGATGACGCTGACGCAGGTTGAGCTGCCCGGGCTGAAGCGCACCGGGCAGGGCAAGGTGCGGGACATCTTTGAGGTCGGCCCGGACCTGCTGATTGTCTGTACCGACCGGCTGTCGGCGTTTGACGTGGTTCTGCCCGACCCGATACCGGACAAGGGCAGGGTGCTGACCCAGGTTTCCGCGTTCTGGTTCGACCTTTTCCATGAGCTGATTCCCAATCACATGATTGCCGTGGACGTGGCCCGGTTCCCGGAGTCGCTGAAGCCTTTTGCCGACGTATTGTCCGGGCGGGCGATGCTGGTGAAACGGAGTACGCCTCTGCCGGTGGAGTGCGTGGTGCGCGGCTATCTGGCCGGCAGTGCGTGGCAGGAGTACCAAGAGAAAGGTTCGGTCTCAGGCATCGGCCTGCCCGAGGGGATGCAGCAGGCGCAGAAGCTGCCTCACCCGATATTCACGCCGGCAACCAAGGCGCAGTCCGGGCATGACGTAAACGTCACCGAGCGGGAGATGGCCGAGCTGGTGGGTGAGGCCGAGACCGAATGGATTAAGGGCGTCTCGATTGAGGTGTACCTTCGGGCCGCGGAGTATGCGGCCGAGCGCGGCATCATCATTGCCGACACGAAGTTCGAGTTCGGGATGTACCAGGGAGAGTTGATAATGATTGACGAGGCGCTGACCCCGGACTCGTCCAGGTTCTGGGCCGCGGACCAATACCGGGTCGGCACGTCGCCCGCGAGCTTCGACAAGCAGTTCGTGCGCGACTACCTGCAGGCGCTGGGCTGGAACAGGACGCCGCCCGGACCGAGACTGCCGGCCGAGGTGATAGCCGGCACGTCGGCCCGGTACCGCGAGGCGCACCGGCGCATCACCGGCAGCCCGCTTCGGTAGATGCTCGTTTCCGACTTCGACTATCGCCTGCCAATCGAGCTGATAGCCCAGGAGCCGCTGCCCGAGCGCGACGCCTCGCGCATGCTCGTGCTGGAGCGCGCGACCGGCAAGGTACACGACGCGCGGTTTCGGGATATCGGACAGTGGCTGAGCCCGGGCGACCTGCTGGTGCTGAACGACACGCGCGTGATACCGGCGCGGATGTTCGGCCGGCTGCCGACCGGAGGTTCCCTGGAGTTTCTCCTGCTGCGCCAACTCGAGCCGGGCGTCTGGGAAGCTCTGACAAGGCCGGCGCGCAAGGCGCGGCCGGGAACGGTCGTCACTTTCAAGGGATACCGTGCCCAGGTGCTCGAACGGAAGCCCGAAGGGATGCGCGTGGTCAGGTTCGAGCCCGCGGACACCGCCGGCCTGTTGCGGGAACATGGGCAAGTTGCGCTGCCGCCATATATTAAGAAGGAATGCAAGGATTATTCGCGGTATCAGACGGTCTATGCCCGGGTGGACGGCGCGGTCGCGGCGCCGACTGCCGGGCTGCATTTTACTCAGGCTGCGGTCGACAGCCTCAAGGCCCAGGGTGTCGAGGTCGCCTGGGTTACGCTCCACGCAGGCCTGGGGACGTTCAGGCCGGTCAAGGTCGACGAGGTGGAGAAGCACACGATGCATCCCGAGCAGTTCGAACTGACGCCAGGGACCGCGGAGCAGGTGAACCGGGCCTTGGCCGAAGGACGAAGAATCGTGGGCGTGGGAACGACCACGGTCAGGCTGCTCGAGAGTCAGGCGACCGGGAACGGTCAGGTGCCGGACGTCGGAAGGTCGCGGGTCGAGCCGGGAAGAGGGGAGACGAACCTCTACATCTATCCCGGTTACGCCTGGCGGGTTGTCGGGGCGATGCTGACCAACTTCCACCTGCCCCGCTCGACGCTCTTGATGCTCGTCTCCGCGTTTGCGGGCCGGGAGCCGGTGCTCCGAGCGTACCAGCATGCCATCGAGGAACGTTACAGGTTCTACAGCTTCGGCGACGCGATGCTCGTGGTGTAACCGTGCAGGCTTTGAGGCTCGGCGAGATTGTGGCCGCGACCGGCGGGGAGTTGGTGCGCGGGCCTGATGCTGTGGTGACCGGGGTCTCCATAGACACGCGGACCTTACAGCCCGGGGACCTGTACGTCGCCATCCGAGGCAAGCGGCTGGACGGGCACCGGTTCGTGCCCGATGCATTGAAGGCCGGGGCGGTCGCCGTGGTCGTCGATAATGAGGGGGCGGCGCCGGCCGGTGCGCCGGCCGTCGTTGTCAGGAATACGACCGAGGCGCTGGCCCGGATAGCGATGCGCCACCGCGAGCGGATGTCGGCCCGGGTCGTGGCCATTGCCGGCAGCAACGGCAAGACCACGACCAAGGAGATGCTGGCGGCGATCCTGGCGCTCCGGTTCAAGACGCTCAAGCCCGAAGGCAGCTTCAACAACGACATCGGCGTGCCGCTCACCGTGCTGCGCATGACCAGGGACGTCGAGGCAGCCGTGTTCGAGATTGAGATGAACGAGCTGGGCGGGACCGCGCGCCTCGCCCGCGTGTGCCGGCCCGAGGTCGGGGTCATCACCAACATCGGCGACACGCACCTTGCGTACATGAAGAACCGCGAGGGCGTGGCGCAGGAGAAGGCCGAGCTGCTCCAGTCGTTGCCTCGGGACGGGGCCGCGGTACTGAATGCCGACGACCCGCTCGTGACGGCAATCGGGGCGGCGTTCTCGCCGGCCAGGCGGGTGACCTTCGGTCTTGAGCAGAAGGCCGACGTATTCGCCACCGACTTGAGCGAAGACGGGCTGGCCGGCACCCGGTTTCGGTTGCTTGGTCGCCACGATGTGGCCCTTGCGATGCCCGGCAGGCACAACGTCATGAACTGCCTCGCTGCCTGTGCGGCCGCCTGCGCGATGGGCATGTGGCCGGGCGAGATGCCCGACGCGATAGCCACGTTCGCCCCGCCCCCGATGCGGCTGAGAATCTCGAGGCTCGAGGGCGTGGTGCTGATAGACGACTGCTACAACGCCAATCCTCAGTCGGTCAGGGCGGCCCTCGCGGTCCTGAAGGCCGCGAGTCCGGCTGAACGCCGTGTCGCTTTTCTGGGCGACATGCTCGAGCTTGGCGACCAGGCGGCAAGCCAGCATGAATCGCTGGGGGCCGAACTTGCGCGCGCGGTTGACCGGCTGGTCCTTATCGGGCCCCTGGGCGAGCACACGCAGCGGGGAGCCATGCGCGCGGGAATGCCCTCTGACCGGATACGTCGCTTTGTAACCAGCGGTGAGGGCCAGGAATCCCTGTTTGACATCGTGAGGGTCGGGGATACAATCCTCGTCAAAGGCTCGCGCGCCATGGCCATGGAGCTCGTGAGTCAGGAGATTCTCAGACGATATGGAAAACACCAAGACCGGACCGACCCGAGACGCTGACCGCCCGACGGATGCCGCTGCCCCGCCGAACAAGAGGGCTGCGGCAACCGGGCTGGGTTTTACCGATACGACGCTGCGCGACGCCCACCAGTCGCTGTGGGCCACGCGCATGCGTCTGGCCGACATGGTGCCGGCGCTCGAGCACATCGACAGGGTGGGGTACTGGTCCCTGGAGATGTGGGGCGGGGCGACGTTCGACGTCTGCCTGCGGTTCCTGAATGAGGACCCGTGGGAGCGCCTCAGCGAAATCCGCAGGCGGGTCAAGAAGACCAGGCTCCAGATGCTTTTGCGGGGCCAGAACGTGGTCGGCTACCGCAACTATCCGGATGACGTGCTGAAGGAGTTTGTCGCCCGGTCGGCCGAGCGCGGGCTCGACATCTACCGCGTATTCGACGCGCTGAACGACGCGCGCAACCTGGAGCGGGCGGTCGAGTTCGTGAAGAAGTACGGTAAGCATGCGCAGGGCACGCTCTGCTATGCCATCAGCCCGGTGCATACCCTGGAATACTACGTGGCCCGGGCGCGCGAGCAGCAGGACATGGGCATCGACAGCATCTGCATCAAGGACATGGCCGGCATCATTTCGCCGGGCGCGGCCTTTGACCTGGTCAAAGCCCTGAAAGACGAAATCGGGCTGCCGGTGCAGCTTCATTGCCATGCTTCGAGCGGGATGGCGGTGGCAAGCTACCTCAGGGCCGCGGACGCCGGTGCGGACGTGATCGACACGGCCACCGCGCCGCTCGCTTTCATGACTTCTCAGCCCGCGGTCGAGACCATGGCGGCGTGTTTTGCCGGCACTCCGCGCGACCCGAAGCTGAACATGACCGAGATGGAACTGGTCGAGGCTCACTTCGAGCGGATAGCGGGCGAGCAGTGCGTAGGCGTGACCAGGGTCGTTGACTCGATGGTCATCACGCACCAGATACCGGGCGGCATGGCCTCGAACCTCTTGTCCCAGCTCCGCGAGCAGAAGGCCGAGGCCCGGCTGACCGAGGTGCTGGAAGAGGTGCCGCGCGTACGCGAGGATTTGGGGTTTCCGCCGCTGGTGACTCCCACGAGCCAGATTGTCGGCGTGCAGGCGGTAATGAACGTGCTGGCCGGGGAGCGGTACAAGCTCGTGCCCAAAGAGGTGAGGGATTACGTCAAGGGCCTGTACGGTCGCTCGCCGGCGCCTATTCGCGAGGCGGTGATGGTCAAGATTCTGGGTGAAGAGAAGCCAATCAAGGGGCGGCCGGCAGACCTGCTCGAACCCTTGATGCCCAAGGCCCGAAAGGAATTGAGCAGAGACTTTGTCGAACGCGACGAGGACTACGTCTCCTACGCCCTGTTCCCCGAGGTCGCGCTCAAGTTCTTCCAGTGGCGCAAGAACCCGACCGCGACCGAGGCGGCTGCCCCGAGGTTTCAGGCTCAGGCCGCGGCACATCCGGCTCCTCAGACTAGGCCCGCGGCACCGTCCCTGCCCGATGACCCGGTCGTGCGCCGGATGCGCAGCCTGATGGAACTCGTCACGACCCATGCGGTCACCGAGTTCGAATGGGAACACGACGAGGAGAAGGTGAGGATTAAGCGCGGCGGCACGCCAGAGCCGGTCCCGGCATCACCGCGGCCGGCAGCCCCACAGACACACGAACCCGCGACCGCAGCGCCGGCTGTCTCCCAAGCGCCCGCGGAGCCTTTGCCCCAACCGGCGCAGCAGCCGGTACCCGGTCCCGCGGCCGGGACCGAGGAAGTCACGTCGCCGATGGTCGGCACCTTCTACCTGAGGGCCAGGCCCGAAGCTCCGGCTTTCATCGAGAAGGGCGACGTGGTGGAAGCGGGGCAGACGCTCTGCATCGTCGAGGCGATGAAGCTGATGAACGAGATTCAGGCCGAGAAGAAGTGCCGCATCGCCGATATCCTGGTTGAGGACGGCGAGTCGGTTGAATACGGCCAGCCGCTCATCCTTATCGAGCCGCTATAGTACCGGGGCTGCGTCCGTATTCCCGGGCACCATCCGGACGTTGCGTGGTGACAGATTACGGGTATCCTGTCTTCGTCGCCGGCCACGGAATCTGGTCCGGGGACTGAAGGCAGCGAGCGACAAAGGCCATGAGCATTCATATCGGCACCAGCGGATTCTCGTTTGACGACTGGCTGGGGCGGGTCTATCCTGCTGGCCTGCCCAAGACAGGGATGCTTGAGTACTACGAACAGGCGCTCGGGTTCGACTCGGTCGAGCTGAACTTTACCTACTACGCCATGCCCACGGCCCGGACCCTGGATTCGATGGTCAGGCGCACCGCGGACGGGTTCACGTTCGTCGTGCGGTCGCACAAGGACATGACCCACGAGATATGGCAGGACGAGGGCCGAAAGGTGCTGAAGGACACGTCTACGGTGTTCAAGGCCTTCCACGAAGGTATCAGGCCTCTCGTCGCCTCGAACCGGCTGGGCTGTCTGCTGGTCCAACTGCCGGTGTTCTTCTATCCGATTCCCTCTAACTTCGAGTACCTGCGCAAGATGCCGGACCTGCTGCCCGGCGTGCCGCTCGTGGTCGAGTTCCGCAACCGGGCATGGCTGCGCGAGACAGCCTTCCGTATGCTCGAGCAGACCGGCATGGGGTTCTGCGTCGTGGACGAGCCGAAGCTGGCGCGGCTGATGCCTTTCGAGCCGCGCCGGACGTCGAGCATCGCCTATTTCCGTCTGCACGGCCGGAACCTGAACTGGTTCAACGCTTCGCGCGAGGAACGGTACGATTATTTCTATTCCAGGGAGGAGCTGACCGAGTTTGTGCCGCCGGTCACGTCGCTCGCCGCCGGGGCCGGCGAGACGTTTGTCTTCTTCAACAACTGCCACACGGGTTCGGCGGCCCGCAACGCCCTGATGATGAAGCAAATGCTCGGGCTCGTTGACAACCTGACCCCAAACCAGGCCCGGGTGGTCGAGGGGCAGGACGCGGCGTCTCAGGGTTAGCTTGACTTCAGGCGATAGTTGACTAATCTGAGCCTCATGAAAGTGAAGCTGGCCGGTTTCAACGTCGAGCACGACCTGCTGAAGCCGTTGACCAAAACCCGGCGCCAGGCGTTCACGCCCGAGACCATCTCCGCCGCCTACGCCCGCATCAGCCGCAGCGACAAGGCCGTGGACGAGCTGCGGCACGAAGCGCGCGAAGAACTGGAACGGACGCGCAAGTCGAACCTGACCATCGTGTTCGAGATGGGGCACCACTCGGTGGCCGAGCACGCGGTCTTCAACTTCGACGTGGGGGGCATATCGCGGCTGGCGGCCGAGGCATTGGAGCACCACCGCTTGAACTCTTACACCGAGAAGTCGCAGCGCTACGTGAGCAGCGGGGACCGGTTCGTCGTGCCGGTCGAAATATCCGGCTCGGACTCCGCCGACGAGTTCGTCTCCGTCGTCCGGATGCAGAACCAGTACTATCACGAGCTGTACGCCAAGCTGGTCAACTACTTCCAGGCCAAGCAGCCGGAATGGCGCGAGGAGCCGACCCGGATTGAGAACCGGGCCAAGGAAGACGCGCGCTACATCCTGAGTCTGGCAACCGAGACCCAGCTCGGCCTGACCGCCAACGCGAGGAACCTGGAGTTGACCTTGAGGAACCTTGCGGCGAGCGAGCTGGCCGAGGCAAGGGCCCTGGCCGAGGAGCTGTACCAGCAGGCCGTGGCCGTCGCTCCGTCGCTCATCATCTTCCAGCAGCCGACCGAGTATGAACGCAATACCTACGCGAGACTGCGCGAATTCGGGCACACTTTCATGGTATCGGCGTTTCCGCGCCGGCCGAGGAACTTCATCGCGCTCTCGGCGTCCGATGTCATCCTTGTCGACTACGCCCAGAACGCGGACAACAAGCTGCTGGCCGCGATGATGCACACCGTCTCAAAGGCCTCGTTCGCCGAGTGCATGGGCCGGGTCGAGCGGCAGACGCTCGCGCGCAAGAAGGAGATACTCAAGCTTGCGTGCCAGGACATGCAGGCTTATGACGCGGCGCTGCGGGAGTTCGAGCACCTGAGCCTGACGTTCGAACTGGTCATATCAGCCTCCTGTTTCGCCCAGCTCAAACGGCACCGGTTGATGACCCTGACCGCCCAGCCCTACAACCCCAACCACGGCTGGACGATTCCCGTCTCGGTCGGTGAAATCAAAGAGCACAAGAGCTTCAAGGAGATTCTGGCCAGGACCGAGGCGGCTTTCGACCGGATTGCGATGGCGAACCCGGCGGCAGCACAGTACGTCCTCACCAACTCGCACCAGCGCCGCGTGCTCGTGACCGTGAACGCGAGAGAACTGTACCACATCGCCCGGCTCAGGGAGGACATGGCCGCACAGTGGGACATTCGTGACATCGCCGCGCGCATGATAGAACAGGCACGGCACGTGATGCCGCTGACGCTGACCCTGGCTTGCGGCAAGGACGCGTACCCCAAAGCCTATGAAGAGTTGTTCGGCAAACCGCCCGCGGTCACAAAGCTGGAACTACCGCAGTCCCGGCCGATACCCCGGCCGCAGGAGGAACCGACTCAGCCCAAGAGCCCGAGCAGACAGAGCCGGGCCGCGGGCAGGCTGACTATCATGCCCGCGGAAACCGCGCACCCGGCCGAAAGCAAGGAGTAGCCATGCACGTCGCGACAATGCAGGAACTCAAACAGGCGGTCAAGCAGTTGGAGGCAGAGGTCGTCGTGACCGATGAGCGGCTGGCCCAGACGGTTCGGCTCTGGAACGTCCTGCGTACGATTGCCAACGTCGCGGTGGTTATCGTGCTGGCCGCCGGCATCATCGCTTGGGCCAACCCGCTTCGGATTCCTGAACTAGAGGCTCCCTGGGCCCTGATGGCCCGACGCATAGCCCTGGGCGTGGGCATTCTCCTGCTGTTCGCCGAGTACCTCATGCCGGTCGTGCGCCTGTACAAGATTGCCGGCGAGGACGCGCTCGGGCTCAAGCTCGTTCCCCGCAAACACAAATAGCCTCGGGGCAGCCCCGGGCCGCCCGACGTGAGCATCAGCCGAAAAGTCGTGCTGACGGGCAGCGAATAGCGGTCCGATTCACGGCCGGCACTGCGAGGGGGGGGGGTACGCCGCCAGTAGACAGTCCTGGGGACGGCCCCGGGATAGGCCCCGGGGATGGCCCCCGGCCCAGCACCGGGGGCAGCCCGAGGAAGCACCCCGGGGGCGGCGCGCCAGTGTGCCCCTGGGATAGCCCGGGAAACAGTACCGGGGACGGTCCGGGATACTGTACGGGGGACGGTCGTGGATACAGTACCGGGGACGGTCCGGGGTACCGTACCCCGGGTGACTGGGGGGGCGCGACAGGTTTTTGTCCATCTGGTTGCTAATGCGATGGTTAAGCCCGTTTTTCGCGCTCGCCAAAAGTTGTCATAGTTGGGGAGGTTGCTGGAATTGCTGTTGAAAGTGTATTGCGCTAGTGTACTGCGTCTAACGCTTCTTTACATATGGCTATCTTGCGCATGATGCTCTCGGCGGTGGCCGTCCACACGAAAATGTGAGGGTTCTGATTCCGCTCGGCAATGTACTCCTCGATCGCCTTC
>Ga0315282_10011745_pt1 | contig 13509 bp, 10 predicted proteins | sample YL17G07_20_MG_FD_203693 | JGI IMG/M metagenome (GOLD analysis project Ga0315282, IMG submission 203693) | Sediment microbial communities from Yellowstone Lake, YNP, Wyoming, USA - YL17G07_20 | ecosystem: Environmental > Aquatic > Freshwater > Lake > Sediment | place: USA: Wyoming | collected...
AAAAAACATGTCCAGCAGTATCCTCCCGAGAAAGTATCCAAGATCACATGGGTCCCAGAAAAAGATATTGTCGCGGCAGCCAGGATGTTCGCCCGGACAAGGCCTTCGTCTATTTGTCAGCGTGTGCCCATCGATCAAAATTTAAACGCCGTGCAAACCTCCCGTGCGATTTTGATCTTTAGAGCGTTATGCGGCGACGACTTTGATATCAGGGGAGGAAATCTCCTTCCCGGAGAGAAGAATATCATCGGGGAATTTCCTCACTGGAAGATGGTGAGTAAGCTACGGCGAGAGGTTAGGGCAAAACGGATCGGAGCCGAGGAGATTCCCCTCTCAAGCGGCGCCGATGCCGAGTTCGTCTATGTCCACCCGAGCCTGTTAGCCAAGTCGATCGCCACGGGGAGACCTTATAAGATTCGGGCTTTGATCACGAGCGGCCACAACCAGATGGTCTCGGATACAGACACAAAAATGATCGAAGAGGGTTTGAGAAATCTCGATTTCTCCGTGATCATGGACCTCTTTATGACGCCTACGGCAGAACTCTACGATATCGTCTTGCCCGCGACGTCGTGGCTTGAGAACGATGGGCTCCGTGGCCACCCGGGATATCCTTACGTCACCCCGATCTCCCACAAAGCGATCGAACCTCTCTATGAGAGATGGTCTGATCTCAAGTTCTTCATCGAGCTGGCCAGAAGGATGGACCTGGACGTTCCCTGGAAAAGCGTGGAGGAATATATTGACTTCAAGCTGAAGGATGCAGGGATCACTTTTAAAGACATGGAGGGGATCAATTTTTTGACGAAGCCCAAAGAGTATCAGCGTCACCTGAAGGGGACGTTGGAATTCAAGACTCCGTCTAAGAAGGTCGAGCTTTATTCTACCTGGCTCGAACAATGTGGGTTCGACCCTTTACCGCATCATAAGCCACCTCCACAGACGACACCTGAGTTTCCACTGATTCTCAACGGCGGAACGAGGAAGCTTGCCTTTATTCATTCTGCGGGCCGGCAGATCACAAGTTTGCGTAAGCTGTCCCCTGAGCCCATTATAGAGATGAGCCCGAAGACGGCCAGGGAAATTGGAATTTCGGATGGAGATTGGGTCTGGGTGGAGACGATTTACTTTCGGGACAGGGAGAGGGCAAGGTTTAAGGCCAAGCTGGTCGAGGGATTCCTTCCCCAGTTTGTCTCTGTGGATGGTCAATGGTGGTTCCCGGAACGAAAAGAACCGGACCACGGGGTTTTTGAGTCCAACATCAGTGTGGCCATCCCGGGCGATGTATACGATCCCATCTTCGGATCGACCAACCTCAAAAGCATTCCCTGCAGGGCTTACAAAGCTGAGATATCCGAGTGAAGGAAGGCCGTCATTTCGAAGTTCGGTTAGCGTTCAATCTTAGCTGTCAGAAAGGAGGACATTGTGAGATACGGAACCATGGGTGTCGATTTTGAGGAGAGAGTCAATTTTGAAAGGCTGAGGAAAGAGCGTCTCGCTAAGGCCAAGGCCGCTCTGGAGACGAGTAAGCTCGGATCTCTGGTCTGTTATGACTTCGACAATATACGCTATATCACGGGCACGACGATCGGAGAGTGGGCGAGGAACAAGATGAACCGCTATTGTATCTTACCCAGAGGGCAAGACCCACTCCTCTTCGATCCGGGAGCCCCTGCCAAGAAGATCGCCTGCCCCTGGATTGCGGACCGGACATTTCCTGCCGTTGGGTCCATGAGAGGGGCTATTCCCACCGAAGTGGGAAGTGTGGAGAAAGTGGCCCAAGACGTTCACAAGTGGCTCAAGGAATATGGGGTTGAGAAGAAACCTGTTGGGATGGATATTGCTGATATTCCTCTTGTGAGGGCCCTGGAAAAATTGGGACTGGAAATCACAGACGGACAACAGACCATCTTAGAAGCGAGGATGATCAAAACAAAGGATGAGATTGAACTCTTAAAAACCTCTGCGGCGATGGTGGATGGCGCTTTCGAAGAGGTCGTGCGGACGATACGGCCTGGGATGAGAGAAAACGACCTGGTCGCTGCAGCCAACTACCTTCTCTATAAGCTGGGCTCCGATGATGTCGAATGCGTCAACAGCGTTGCGGGCAAAAGAGGAATCCCCCATCCCCATACCTTTTCTGACCGAATCATTCGGCCCGGGGAATTTGTGTACCTGGACATCATGCATTCCTATATGGGCTATCGGACATGTTATTACCGAACGTTCGCCTGCGGAAAGCCCACCAAGGCTCAAGTGGAGGCCTATGAAACTGCTTGGGGATGGTTGAAGGATTCGATCGCTGCGGTCAAGCCGGGTGCCACAACTGCCGATGTGGCGAAAGCATGGCCTGAGCCTGGAGCCTACGGCATGAAAACAGAACAGGAGGCTTTTCTCCTTCAGTTTGGACATGGAGTGGGGCTCAGCATTTGGGAGAAACCCGTTATATCGAAGCTTTTCTCCCTCCAATATCCTTATCCGATCCAGGAAGGGATGGTCTTTGCTATGGAAACCTACTGTCCATCGGCCGATGGAAAGGGATCAGCAAGGATCGAGGAGGAAGTCGTGGTGACGAAGAATGGGTGTGAGCGGATCTTCGGATACCCCATCGAGGAATTGATTTCCTGCGGTTTGCCCGGCACGATGGCCTATGTAAGATGAGCAAGGCCAAAGGGACCTATGATACGATCTGCCTGAGAAAGGAGTGACACCCTATGATCAGCGGCGTACATCATTTCAGTTTTTCAGTCAAGAATTTGGATCGAACCATCGAGTTCTATACGAAGATCCTGGGACTGAAGCTTCAGTCGAGAAATCGAAACAAGTATGAGACCTTGGGGTCGGCACTCTTTGGAAATAAATGGGGATTGAATCAGAAGCATGCTGATCTCGAGCTTGCCGTGGTCGATATCGGTGGGACAAGAGTGGAGTTCATTGAATACAAAGATCCGCAGGCGCAACCTTACCATCAGAACCCTTCCATTGCCGGGTCCGCCCATCTGGCATTCAAGGTGGACAACATAGAAGAGACGAGAAAGAAATTGGAGGCGGCGGGGGTGGAGTTTCACTATCCGATCCAGAGTTTCATGGAGCAAGGCAAGATCGAGTGGAAATGGTGCTATTTCCGTGATCCTGACGGGATTATTTTAGAACTTGTGGAACAACGTCAAGCGTGGAAATAAAGCCTCGGCGAGGCCAGGGAGAGATGGAAATAAGAGGGAGGCGTCCGATCCATAAGGCAAAGAGGGCGAGTGGCTTGTGAAAAGGATCTATGTCATCGAAGATCTATGCAACGGGTGTCGGCTTTGTGAGACCTTCTGTTCCTCTCTGACGAAAGGTATCTTTGGTGGGGAGACATCGCGAATCAAAGTCTTGAAACTCTTTCATGAAGAATGTGATATTCCCGTCGTCGATTGTGATGGGAAATGCATCCGATCCCTTTATGGCGAAGATCAACCCACCTGCGTCTCCCTTTGCCCAACGGGTGCACTCATCTACGAAGAAAAAGAGGAAGCCATTTCCAAAAGGACGATGTACGAGGTCTCTAAAAGGGAACATAGTCTTTTTAAGGTCATCGCTCCTTGGAAGTGGCCGTTTCCCTGGAGGAGGCCGGGCCAAACCAAAGTCAGACCCGGCGGCGGAGGTTCAGCTTGAAAGTCAGAGAGAATAGGATACAGACCATTCTCCGGGTTGATCTTTCGCGTGGCACCTCGTCCTTGGAGACTCTTCCCGAGGCCTGGACGCGAGATTACATCGGCTGCCGTGGGATGAATGCGAGGTTGCTTTTTAACGAAGTTAAGGCAAAAGCAGATCCCCTCGGACCGGATAACATCCTCTACTTGGGCACAGGCCCTCTGGATGGATTACCCATCGGAATGGGGCGAATGTCCGTCGCTTGCAAATCGCCTCGTGGCACCGTGGCCGAAGGAAGTTTCGGAGGATTTTTCGGCCCTGAATTGAGAAGGGCCGGCATTGATTATTTGGCGATTCAGGGCAAGGCAGATCGCCCCGTCTACCTGTATATCGAAGATGGCAACATAGAGATAAGGGATGCTCGCCACCTCTGGGGGCTTTTGACCCATGAGACGGATGCCGCGCTGCACAGGGAGTTAAAGGATCCCGACATCCAGCTAAGGTACATCGGCCCGGCAGCTGAGAATTTAGTCCATGCGAGCCCGATCTTCGGGAATCTAAATAATTGTGGTGGCCGAGCCGGATGTGGCGAGGTCATGGGGAGCAAGAAACTGAAGGCCATAGCGGTTCGCGGCCACCAGGGTATCCGTCCGGCTGATTATGAGGGATTCGTTGAAGCGTACAAGGTCTTTCGGGAGCGATTGGACCTCAAGACATCCCGGGACATGTGGACCCCGGTATGGTCGGCTTATGGGGCGCCCGTCCTCGTAAGGCTCTTTGCAGAGATGGGAAACTTGATGACGCGGAATGCTCGGGAAATGCAATGGGATTACGAAAAGGCCACCGCCATCTCGAGTGAGAATTTCTTAGCACGTTATGTCACGAAGGCGAAGTCCTGCTGGTGCTGTCCGTGGCCTGCCTGTCAGAAGCTTTACGAAATTAAGTCAGGCAAATATCAAGGGTTTAAAGGAGGTAATTACTGGGCAGGCCAACCCGTAGCCTTCGGCTCTCTGATCGATAATGATGACTTAGAGTTCATCCTGGTTCTCTCGGGGCTCTGCAATCGGTACGGATTGGATATTTTTCATATCGGGTATACCCTCTCTTGGGCCATGGAATGTTTTGAAAACGGACTGCTCACCAAGGAGGATACTGACGGTTTAGAGCTCCGGTTCGGTTGCAAGGATCAGGAGGGTCTGATTGACCTCCTGCGGAAAATTGCCATGAAGGAGGGCTTCGGCCAACTCTTGGCCCTCGGATGCACGGAGGCCTCAAAGATCGTGGGGAAAGGGTCCGAGCGTTTCTGTCTCAGTGTGAAAGGGTTGGAGCTGGAGGGGATTGCACAGAGAAGCATGTTGATGGTTGCGTTGGGCATCGCAGTGAGCGAAGTCGGCCCCGATCATACGCGATGGTATCCTCCCTATCCCTGTCACCCGAATCTGCTCTCCAAGAGGGAACTTACCGAACTGGGTATTGATCTCGACCTCAACCTGGCCTTTCAGACCCGGAATCCGAAAGAGAAAGGGAGACTCCTTCGATGGTTCACCATCAGCCGTGGTGTTGTGGAGTCACTGCCGAGTTGTGTTTTTCTTATTCGTGATACCCTGGGTTTTGATATGAGGCCGTGGTGGAACCTGTTCAAGGCGGCCACGGGAATCGATCTCCCCTATCAGGATTTCATGATGGCAGGAGAACGGCTGCTGAACCTGGACAGGGCCTTCATTATTCGAGAGGGTTTCCGCAGAGAAGATGACCATCCCCCGATCCGAATGATGACAGAAGACGTGCCCTATTTCGGGTTTCGAAAATTGGAGCCACCGCTCTTTGATCCCATGCTGGATGAATATTATGAGGCCAATGGCTGGGATCTTGAAACCTCGATTCCGAAGCGGAAAAAGTTGGAAGAGCTGGGGCTAAAGGATGTTGCCAACGAGTTGGAATCCCTTTCGTTGGATGTCGAATGATGAAAGAGCTCCACCTAAGATATGCAGGACCCGTCGTACCTATCACAGGTATCCTTGAAGAATACTGTAAAACCGAGGCGACGACCTTGCGTAATTTACTCGCTGAACTGGATGGAAAATATGGGGGATTTGACGAGATCTTCGTAAATCGTAAGACCAGACAATTGAACTCTAACGCGATGATCTACTATGGTGAACCCGGAAAGGTGCCGGTGGCTGTGATCGATCTGGATCAACCGGTCGAAGATCATGCCAAAATTACTTTCTGGTAGAGACGTGCAACGAAAGGGTTGTCGTTCTCGCCCACCCACACCCCGCAGTGTCTTTCGGCAAGGACACGTGGTCTTCTGCCAAGGCGGGTCAAAGGAGACCTAAGTTGGAACTTTCAAAGAGCTTACTCATGGAAATGCTGGAGAAGATGCTGGAGATTCGGTCCTTCGAGGAGAAAATCGTAGATCAATATGCTCGCGGAAATGTGCCTGGTTTAGCTCACCTTTACATCGGGGAAGAAGCGGTTGCGGTAGGCGCATGTTCCTGTCTCAAGAAGACGGACCTCATCACCAGTACCCATCGAGGCCATGGTCATTGTATTGCGAAGGGTGCCGATCTAAAACCCATGATGGCTGAGCTGTTTGGGAAGCGAACAGGATATTGCAAAGGCAAGGGAGGGTCCATGCATATCGCCAGCCTGAGCCTTGGCATGCTCGGGGCCATGGGGATCGTGGGGAGCGGTGGTCCCATCGCAAATGGCGCTGCTCTGGCGGCGAAGATGAGAAAGAGCGGCCAGGTCGTCCTCTGTTTTTTTGGAGACGGAGCCTCCAATACAGGGGCCTTCCACGAAAGCGCCAATTTTGCAGCCCTCCACAAGCTTCCGGTGGTCTTTATTTGTGAGAATAATCTTTATGGGATCTCCGTTTGCATGACCCGTCATACAGCCCTTGGGAATATCGCTGACCGCGCGGCTGGTTACAACATGCCAGGTGTCATTGCGGACGGGATGGACGTCCTCGCAGTGTACAAAACGGTTGGCAAAGCCGTCGAGGCGGCGCGAACTGGGAGGGGTCCTACCCTCGTCGAATGTAAGACTTATCGATTCCGCGGACACTTTGAAGGAGACCCGAACTTAGGGGCGAGGTATCGCAAAGCGGAGGAGGTTGAAGCGTGGAAGGCAAAATGCCCGATCAAACGATTGAAAGAATACCTTCTCGAGAAGAAGATCGCCAAGAGAAGTGAGATTGATAGTTTGGAAAAAGTTGTCAGAGAACGAGTCGAAGAAGCGATGGCTTATGCGAATGCCTCGCCGTTCCCCGAGGGTCAGGAGACCCTCGAGGATCTTTTTGCATAAGAGAGAGGAGAGCGGGATGCGTGAAATCACCTTCAGGGAAGCCCTGAATGAAGCTTTGAAGCAGAACTTGCAGAGGGATGAAAGAATCTTCATCATGGGAGAGGACGTGGGTTGTTTTGGAGGCATCTTTCAAGTGACTGCGGGTTTGATGGAAGAATTTGGGCCAGACCGTGTCATCGATACTCCGATCTCTGAATCGGCCATTGTGGGCGGAGGTATTGGTGCCGCGCTCAACGGAATGCGTCCGATCGTTGAACTCATGAACATCGACTTTACCCTCGTGTGCATGGATCAAATCGCAAATCAAGCCGCGAAGATGCGCTATATGTTTGGGGGCCAGATGAATATTCCGTTGGTGATTCGTACCCCCTCTGGAGCAGGGCGAGGGGCAGCAGCCCATCACTCCCAGAGCCTTCATGCCCTATTCATGCATATCCCGGGTCTTAAGATTGCAGCACCCTCGAACCCCCATGACGCGAAAGGACTTCTGAATACTGCTGTCCTCGATGAAAATCCGGTTCTATTCATTGAAGACAAAATGCTTTACAACATGAAAGGACCGGTGCCCGAGGAGTATTATACGATCCCGTTCGGCCAAGCTTCGGTCAAGCGAGAGGGAAGGGACATCACGATCGTTGCCACCTTTCGTATGGTCAATAAGGCGTTGAGTGTTGCTCAGGAGCTTTCGGAGAAGGGTATTGAGATCGAGGTCGTCGACCCCCGAACCCTTTGCCCTCTTGACAGGAGCACGATCCTTGCCTCAGTTCGGAAAACCGGAAGACTGATCACGGTGGACGAAGGCACACGATGCAATGGTTTCGGGAGTGAGATTGCTGCGATCGTGGCCGAGGAGGCCATTGAGTGCCTGCAGGCACCGGTCATCCGCGTGAGTGCGCCAATGACCCCTGTCCCCTACGGTCCGACGCTGGAAAAATTCTACATTCCCAGCGAGGAGAATATCAAAGAAGCTATCAATAGATTGATGGGCTACGGCTAAGATGGGAACATTTCTTATTCCTCAGGGTAATCCAGGCCTACGGGAGAGAAGCTATGGCAACTGAAGTAGTTCTGCCCGCACTAGGACTTACTGTCGAAAAGGGAAAGATCCTCGAATGGTACAAAAAGGAGGGTGATGCCGTTCAAAAGGGAGAACCTCTTTTCCTGGTAGAAGCCGACAAAGTGACAACAGATGTTGAATCGCCAAGCTCCGGAATTCTGTCAAAGATTTTGATCCCGGTCGGGGTGGAAGTGCCCATCCTCACGGTCGTGGCTGTCATCACGGCGCCCGGAGAGAAACTGGCGACCAAATGGATGGTCGAAGGCCCTGTCTTCTCCGCGGCCGAGACCAGTGCGGAACCTTCCATCCCGGTATCGCCTGGCAAGAAGCCCAGGCCAAAAACAGAAATCCCAGGCGATCGAGGCATCGTGCCAGCGGCTCGAAGAAAGGCAAAGGAATATGGTCTTGACCTCAGCCAGATCTCAGGCACTGGGCCGAATGGAGTCATCTTACTAAAAGATGTGGAGAGAGTCCTCGCTGCCGAATCAAAAGTTTCTGCGGTGAAGGCTTCGACACTTTCGCGCAAGCTTGCCGAAAAAGAAGGCGTGCCTCTCAAGGAAGTTCGAGGGACGGGGGTCAGGGGCCGGATCATGCAGGCTGATGTGAGGGCCTATCTCGAACGACCGACAGCTACCCCCGCCGGACCGGCGCTGGGGAGCACCATACCCATGAGCACCATCCGGAGGATTATCGCCCGCCGGATGTCCGAAAGCGCATTCAGCGCACCACACATCTACTTCTTTTCCGAAGTCTGGCTCGATCCCCTACTTCAATTCAGAGAAGAAGTTCTGTTAGTCTTCGAGAAGCGTTTCAACCTTCGTCCTTCGATCAACGACTTCTTGATCAAAGCTGTGGCTTTAAACATCGCCGATTTTCCGATGTTGAATGCCCAGTTGAAGGGGGAGGAGATTCATATCATGCCCGAGATCAACATAGGGCTGGCGGTCGCAATGCCTGAGGGACTGATCGTACCCGCCATTCCCAGGGCGGACCGTGTTGGCCTCGTCGAGATCGTTAGACAGAGATCTGATCTGGTCGCTCGTGCCAGGGAGGGCAAGCTCACACTCCAGGAAATGGAGCGAGGAACCTTCACCATTTCCAGTCTGGCACAGTACGACATTACCCACTTCACCGCCATTCTCAATCCTCCTCAAAGCGGAATTCTGTCGGTGGGTAAGACGGACGAGAAGCTGGTGCTAGTGGAGGGGCAAGTGAGGGTGAGGCATATCACCCGGCTTGGTCTTTCTGTAGACCATCGGATCGTTGATGGTACGACGGCGGCGGATTTCCTTCAACACCTCAAGTGGAAATTGGAGCATCCGGCTTTCACCTTCATGAGCCTTTAGACAATAGAGGGGAAGAAAATGGATGACCTGTGTATCATTGGTGCCGGCTCGGGAGGGTATGTGGCAGCCATCCGGGGTGCCCAGCGCGGCTTAAAAGTTCTTTTGGTCGAGAAGGACCAATTGGGCGGGACCTGCCTCAATCGGGGGTGCATTCCGACAAAATGTTTCATCCACGACGTGAAAATTTTGACAGGGGCCAAGCGTTCTCCGGTCATGAAAGGAGCGGATCGGGTTTCCATTGATATCGACAAGATGGTCCTTCGCAAGCGACAGGTAGTAAAAACGATGGTGGATGGTCTTGCCATGATCATGAAGGGGCACGGGGTCAGGGTGGTCCAAGGTCAAGGAGAACTCTTGGCTCCGGGTCGAGTTCGGGTGCATGCCATGGATGGCCATCAATCCGAGGAGTCTGCAAAATACGTCGTTTTGGCAACAGGTGCAAAACCAGGAACCCCTCCCTTTCTATCGGTCGATGGCCATTTTGTCCAAACGACCGATGAAGCGCTTGATGCTAAAGATCTCCCGGCCAAACTGCTGATTATCGGTGGAGGTGTGATTGGCTTGGAGATGGCCGCCATCTACCGTTTGCTGGGTTCTGAAGTCACGATTCTGGAATTGCTTCCCGATATTATCTATAACGAGGACGCCGAAATTCGGAAGGCCATGAGGATGCTCATGGAGCAGCAAGGCATAAAGATTCATCTTAAGGCGAAGGTCAAGGAGGTAAAGATCCGGGAGGAGAAGGTGGAGATCGATTATGAGAACCAGAAAGGTCAAGTTGAAAAGCTCCAGGCCGATCGGGTTCTCGTCGCCACTGGTCGCATCCCTGTCCTGGAGGGTATCGATGTCCAGAAGCTTGGACTCGGGATGAACGAGCCTTTTATCAAAGTCAATGGAAAATTCGAGACCAACCTGCCTGGGGTCTATGCCATCGGAGATGTAGTGGGCGGCATGATGTTGGCCCATAAAGCCTCGGCTGAAGCAGAGGCGGTTTTAGCCAACATCTTGGGACAACCCAAGCGAATCACACCCGAACTCATCCCCCGCTGTATCTGGGGGCTTGCTGAAGTTGCCTCGGTTGGCTTAACCGAGGAAGAAGCCAAAGCCAAGGGCTGGCATGTCAGGGTAGGAAAATTTCCTTATATAAGCAGTGGGGCAGCTCAAGCGATGGACGACATCAATGGCTTCGTTAAGATCATTGGGGACGCCGAGTCGGGAGAGATCCTTGGCGTCCATATTATCGGCCGACATGCCACGGACCTTATCGGTGAGGCAGTGACACTGATGACCATGGAGGCAGCCGTGGAGGATTTGGCTGAGGCTATCAAACCCCACCCGACGCTGAGCGAGGCCCTCATGGAAGCTGCCCTTGACTGGAGTGGTATTCTTATTCATAAACTCAAGAAATGATGGTCTTGTAAAAAATCGCAATTTCTCCACTTTTGTCATTCCCGCCCCGCATTAAGCACGGGGTAAACTCCAGCGGGAATCCAGTAAGTTCAAAGAGTTCTGGACTCCTGCTTCCGCAGGAGTGATAGTTTTTAGACTTATTACGGGATTATCAAGAAATGATGCTTCTTCCGTAGGTTCATTCCTTCCAAGGTAAAATGCTTCGCTAAGATGGAGATACCGTTGATGTTTGGCTATCACAGGAAACTCTTAAGAATCAATCTGACAAAGCGGAGAGTCGAAGTCCAAGATCTTGATGATGCCGTCATCAGGAAATATGTCGGGGGCGTTGGGATCGAGGCGAAGATTCTATACGAAGAGACAGACGTTGAGACACATCCTCTATCGCCCGAGAATATCCTCATGGCCATGACAGGTCCGTTCACGGGAACGGGAGTTCCTACGTCAGGAAGGCACCATCTCGTGGCACGGTCGCCCCTCACCGGGCTCTTCGGTGAATCCAACGTCGGAGGGTCCTGGGCCGTTCACTGTAAGAGGGCTGGTCTTGATGGGGTTGTCATTACAGGCAAAGCCGAATCACCGGTCTATCTCTGGATCCACGATGGCAAGGCTGAAATCCGCGACGCCCAACCCATTTGGGGCAGAGACGCCTTTGAATCGGCAGAATGGCTGAAGAAGGAAACTCTTAAGGGGGCGACGGCGGCGGTGATCGGTCCTGCCGGCGAGAGGATGGCGGGAATTGCAAGCATCCCTCATATCGGGCATGTCGTAAGGGCCGCCGCCCGAACCGGGCTTGGCGCTGTCATGGGATCAAAGAAGCTTAAGGCTATGGTGGTTTACGGGGACGGTTCAATTCCTATTGCTAAGGCCGACGATCTCAAAGCTTCCATCAAAAATGTCACCCCCCATATTTTGGGAGTGACGGAGGCCTTTGGAAAATATGGAACCTCCGGCGGCATAGAAAATTATGAAAAGATCGGCAACTTTCCTATCAGGAACTGGAGGGATGGAAGGTGGCCTGGAGCAAAAAAGATTTCCGGCATCACTATGCATGACACCATGCTTTCGGGGAGAAAGGCGTGTCTGAACTGTCCCATCGCGTGTGGAAGACATATCAAGGTGACCGAGGGACCCTACGCGCCGATGGACTGCGAGGGACCTGAGTATGAGACCATTGGAACCTTGGGAGGACTCTGTCTCGTAGATGATCTCGTGGCTATTGCGAAGGCAAATAACCTCTGTAACCGTTATGGCCTTGATACCATCTCTGCAGGGGGGATCATTGCCTTTGCTATGGAGGCCTATGAGAAGGGGATCATCACTCGGAAGGATACAGATGGGGTTGAACTCGTCTGGGGAAATGCGGATGCCGTGGTGAAGATGGTCCACAAGATGGGCAAAGGGGAAGGTATCGGCAAACTCATGGCTGAAGGTTCGAAGAAGATGGCTGAAGCCCTCGGCAAGAACGCCATCGAGTTTGCTATCCACGTGAAAGGCCTTGAGCCCTCGGCCCATGATCCGAGGAGATTCTTCAGTCAGGCTCTGTCGTATGCCACGGCAGCCCGAGGGGCCTGCCACAATGCGAGTTGGAGCCACCCGTATGAGTTGGCGTTAAACATGCCAGAGATCGGAATTCCTGAGCCTCAAGACCCCTACCAGATCGAAGGCAAGGCAAAGTTTACGGCCAAGATGCAAGATCTCATGTGTATCATGGACGCATTGATTCTCTGCCGTTTCTCCCAGGTTGGGAAAGCAGTCACAGTAACCAACCATGTCGATTGGTTGAATCTCATCACGGGTTGGGAGATCGATATCCCAAGCTATATGTTGGCAGGCGAAAGGATTTTCAACTTAAAGCGAATGTACAACGTTCGACTTGGCACCAGCCGTAAGGACGATTTTCTCCCTCCCCGGTTCATGACGCTTCAACGGACGGGCGAAGATCTCAGCAATCAACTTCCTCCCTTGGGAAGACTTTTGAGCGATTACTATGCCTACCGCGGATGGAGTGAGGTAGGAATACCCACACCAGAAAAATTGAAGGAGCTTGGATTGGATAGACTATAAGCTTTCCATAGCCTAACAGAAAACTGAAGTGAAATTATTTTCTTGCAACAAACGGATGCTTTTATTTACGAAAATTATGGCAGGTTGAAGACATAGAATGGCATGAATCCGTCGGTCGATTCGACCATGCCAGTAAACCTGGCCTGAGTCATTCGAAGGGACTCCGACCCTAGGCACCAGAAACACAGAGGGGTTATCCCAAATTGGGATAACCCCTTTTACTTTTGGTTGCCACCTTTTGCAAAGTCAATATTTGAATCTGATCCCCAAGCTTGTATTGTTTTTTAGGGAGCTTTGGCCCTGGAGTTTTAACCATTGAGATATTTTGTCAAAACTGGTAACCTATATTTAGACTATTGAGAAGATGAATTCGAAGAGCGGTGGAGGAGGTTATTAAAATGAAAACATCTGCTAAGAAGGTCTCAGATATGACCGTTGATGAACTCAAGTCCGTCATCCACGAGGTAATAACCGAGGACATGGAGGCCTGGCGGGAGACATTTGAAATCATGGCTGACAAAAAATTGATGCGACAGATCAAACAAGCCGATTTAGATTGGGCATCAGGCGCCAAAGACTCCTATGTGTCGTGGGATGACCTTAAAAATGCATAAGGTAATTCTTCACAAGAATGCTGCAAAATATTACAGAAATGCCGATAAAAAGCTGCAGGGCCGGATCAATACA
>Ga0315282_10011746_pt1 | contig 13508 bp, 11 predicted proteins | sample YL17G07_20_MG_FD_203693 | JGI IMG/M metagenome (GOLD analysis project Ga0315282, IMG submission 203693) | Sediment microbial communities from Yellowstone Lake, YNP, Wyoming, USA - YL17G07_20 | ecosystem: Environmental > Aquatic > Freshwater > Lake > Sediment | place: USA: Wyoming | collected...
CCGTCCGCGTCCATTGTCGCCTTGCCCATCAACGCCTGGCCTTCCAGGAAGTAGGCGTCGGCGTATTTGGGGTCAATCTCTGTGGCCTTCTTGAACGCCTCGGCGGCTTCGTCCATCTTGCCCGTGTTGTACATCACGGCGCCGTAGTTGAAGTAGAAACGGGAGGCCTGTGCCGGATCCAGTTCGGCAGCTTTCTTGAACTCGGCAGCCGCCTCGGGGATCTTGCCCATTTCGGCGTAGACGTGGCCGAGGTTGTTATGGAACGTGGCGTCTTCCGGCCGGACCTCAATGGCTTTCTGATAGTTCTCGACAGCCTTGGGGAACTGGCGGGCTTTCTCGTAGCTCTCGGCCAGCCTCGCCAGCACCACCGGGAGGTTCTTGTCTTTGGCGAGCGGTAACGCCTGCTCGAACATCTGGGCTGCTTCGGCGTATTTCTGTTCCGTCATTAACACATTGCCCTGGTCGAATATCTGCTTCAATCCCGTGTACTGCTTGGCCTCCTTTTCCTGTTGCTCTTGCTGCCGCTTTAGTTCGGGATTGGCCTGGATTTGCCGCTGACGCTCCGCGGCCGCTACTGCCTTTTCCTTGCCTATGTCGAAGTTGACTTCCGTGGGATCCCCACTGCCGACGCGCGTGTCAATGAAAAAGATGTCTTGGCCGTTGGGATTCTGCAGCGTAGCCTTATAATTGCCAATGGGCAGACCGATGTACGTGTATTCCCCTCTCTTGTTGGTCTTGACTTTGTAAACGCCTTTGACGTCCAGGCGCTCGATCTTGATGCCATAACCCGCCAGCGGCTGCCCGTCTTCGCCGGTGGCTCGGCCGGTCAACCCGCCGGTCTGTCCGAACGCAGGCTCAACCCCGGCGAGAACACCAACCACCACGGCGACCCCCAACACCTTGCGCAAAATGGATAGCGACATAAACTCCTCCCCTTGTTTCCACGCTCTCCTGAATTCTAGCCTCAAATAGGATGTCGACTCAACAACATTGGTTTGCCAGTTTTAGTGCAGATGAGGACCGGCGTCAACCACAAATTGCTCGCTGTCCGGACGGCCGGGAGGCAGGCGCGTCTCAGGGCTGAGCGCCTTTTCTGCGAACGAAACTCGGCCGCACCGCGTAGGGAAGAGGGTCCGCCAAACCGGCCTCTTCGAAAGCGCGCAAGCGCAGCGCACAACTATCGCAGACGCCGCAGGCGACATCTTCCGCCTGATAACAGGACCAGGTCAGATGGAATGGGGCGCCCAACTCCGCGCCACGGCGCACGATCTCGCTCTTGCGCATGTGGATGACGGGCGTGGCGATTTCCAGTTGCGTTTCCGGCCTGGTTCCGGCCGCGATGACGCGGTTGAAAGCTTCGTAGTATTCCGGCCGGCAGTCGGGATAGCCCGAACTGTCTTCCGCCACTGCGCCGATGAAAATCCTGCGCGCCCCGAGCACTTCGCCCCACGAAGCGGCGATGGATAGAAAATGTGCGTTGCGAAACGGGACGTAACTGGAGGGAATGTCTTTGCGGTCGAGGTCGGCCGGCTCGACGGCCATGCGTGGGTCCGTGAGGCTCGATCCGCCGATCTGGCGCAGGTGCTCGAGCCGGCACACCAAGCGGTGCTCCGCCTTGTAGAAGTCCGCCAGCGCGTGGAAGGCGCGCAGCTCGCGCTGCTCGGTCCGCTGCCCGTAGGTCACATGCAGCATCGCTAAGCGGTGGTTCGCGTTCGCGATCGCCGTGGCCACACAACTGTCCATGCCGCCGCTGGCCAGCACGACCGCGAGCGGTCTGTCCGTCGTCCCTGGTCCGTGGTACGTGGTCATTCGTTAGTACAAGGTTCCCAGTTGCCGGTCGCCATTTGTCAGCGTTCAGCCTTCAGCAGTCAGGCAGGAAACGCTCCGTCGAAGAGTCTTTGCCTTCTGCCTACTGCTCTTCAGACTCCTCGTGCCTCCGCATCCCAAATGAACTTGTGCAACTGCAGTCCCATGCGCACATCGAGGCCGTCGCGCAGGATCCACTCGGCGAGCGTTCGCGGTGGGAGCTGGCCGAAAACGGGCGAGAAGATGATCTCATCAACCCGGCTGCGGAGTTCATGACGCGTCATGAACCCCTGCGCGTATTGATAATCCTTTTCGTCGAGGATGACAAATTTGATCTGGTCTTTTTGCTCAAGTTCCGAGAGATTTTCAACGCAGAACTTCTCGCTCTCGCCGCTGCCCGGGCACTTCACGTCGAGGATCTTCACCACCGCCCGGGGCAATTCGCCAATGAACCGCTCGCCGCTGGTTTCAATCAGGACGCGCCAGCCCGCGCCTAGAAGCTGCGCCGCCAGAGCCGGAACTTCCTTTTGGAGAAGAGGCTCGCCGCCCGTGAATTCGATCAGTTTCCCGCCCAGCTCGCGAACCCGCCCCAGAACCTGCTCCTCAGTCATCCTCTGTCCGCCATAGAAGGCATATGCCGTGTCACACCAGTGGCAGCGCAGATTGCAGCCGGTCAAGCGGACAAAAACACACGGCAGCCCGGCAAACGTTGATTCCCCCTCGATCGACTTAAAGATTTCTGTGACAACCATTTGGCGAGGTCGACCGCGACCCTCCCCAGCATTTTACCCGATTCTGCTTGTATCCGATGGTCAAGACTCTCCGTCGGTGGGAAAACCGATTCCAAAAAGTGACACCCGATGTCGCAAATTCGCCCCCAACCGGTCTAATCCGAGGGGGAGCAGGGTGAGTGGCTGGCCCTCAAAGAGCACCTATCTGTTGAAAAAAAACAAGATGCTGGCAGGAGGGAAAATCCTTACACCCGCCTCGTCCCTTGGCCCTGCGGTTGCATCAAACAGGGTAGGCATGTGTAAGGAGGCTCGGCCATGCTGAGCAGCGACGAGCTAGCCAAAATACGCGAAGAGCACGAAGTGCTGGACAACTGGCGAACTTACTCCCGACACGTTGTCGCGGAACTGCTGGAAGCTTGCGCCATCTGCGGCAGGATTCGGGAAAAGGCGCAACTCGTCCGCTGCCGCTGGTGCGAAGACACCTACTACTGCAAAGACGGCACCTGCTCGCAACAGCATCACGTGGACACTCATCCCGCCGTGGCTTTTTGGACTTGGTAAGTCTCTCCTACGTGCTTGGGGCTTGGAACGAATCTTTCCCCAAACATCAACCTTCCCAATCGGGCACAAGTGCGGTGACCACTTCACTAACGAAAAGTTCTGGTAGAATCTGCGGGAACTCCCCCGGGTGGTCAGCCTCCTTGGGTTGGCTAGCGATTCACGGTGCCGGAGCAAGCCGGTGGCCGACACTCGCCCGATCGACAAGCTCGTTGTCTCACTGACCGAGGTGGATGCGGACGCTTTGCCGTTGGTTGGCGGCAAGGGTGCGCAGCTTGGGATCATGCTGGCTGGAGGCCTCCCGGTCCCGGCAGGTTTTTGCATCACCACTGTGGCCTTCCGCCGCGGGATGGACTTGTCGGTCGCCGCGGAGATCATCGCCGCTTACGAGGCGCTAGGCGGTGGACGTGTGGCCGTACGCTCCTCCGCAACCGCCGAGGACCTCCCCGAAGCCTCCTTTGCGGGTCAGCAGGATACGTTCCTCAACGTGAGTGGGCCAACGGCCGTGATCGAGGCCGTGCGTTCCTGCTGGCAATCCCTATTCAGCGAGCGCGCCGTTGCCTACCGGCGAGACCACGGGCTCCCCGACACAAGCGTGGCCATGGCCGTAGTCGTGCAGCGAATGGTGGAGGCAGACGCTGCCGGCGTCCTGTTCACGCTGAATCCCGTCACCGGCGCGATCGATGAATTGGTTATCGAGGCTGCCTGCGGGTTAGGCGACCAGGTGGTTGCGGCGCGTGTCACTCCTGACCGCTACCGCCTGCGCCGCCGCGCACCGCATGAACCGATCGAGCTCGAGGGCAGCGCGACCGCCTCCTTCCTCACGCCCGCGCGGCTGGCCGAGCTGGCCCGCCTCGGCCTGGCTGCCGAGCGACTTCTCGGCCGAGCCGCCGACATCGAGTGGGCCCTGGCTGGCGGCAGTTTCTATCTGCTCCAGGCCCGCGCGGTCACTGCTGCTGGCCCGCGCCTTCCCGAAGTCCGATTCGGCAACCGCTGGAACGCCGTACACTGCCGCGGTCGGCTGACCATCTGGGCCAACCACAACCTGCGGGAAAATATGCCGTACCCGCACACCCCCTTTTCCTGGTCCTTCTGGAACTACATGGTGTTTCCCAATATGGCCGCCGTCCTAGGCCTGATCGACCCCGATGAGAGCCCTGATGAGGCGCCCAGCATCGTGGACCTCGTGGACGGCCGCATCTACTGGAACGCGAATGTCATAGCCGGGCTGATGCTTCTGCCACAGGCCATTCAGGTGCGCTTTTGGCGCCTGGTGGACGCCGAGTTTGCCGACATCGCCGCCGAATTGTTCCGATCCGGCGACCTCAAACCGTTGCGACCGCCGCGTAGGGTGCGGGGTCTCGGGCGTTTCCTTTGGCGTATGCCAGGCCAGATGCTCCGTAAGACTAAGCCGGCGTACGCCTGGCAGCAGCTCCGCGACTGTCAGGCGGAGGTCGCCTCCTTCAGCAAAATCGACCTCGGCATCCTGGACGAGGAACAGGTTCTGGCCCTGGCGCGCTACTTCGCTACCGAGAACATCCCGCGGTCCCTGGACGTGCTCGCCGCGGGAACGCTTGCGTCCCCGGTGCTGCTGCTTTTGCCCAGGCTGCTGCGCCGGTGGGATCTTGCCGATGCCGTGCCGCCATTGATGTCGGGTATCCGCGGCAATCCGACCATGGAAACAGCCCTGGCCCTGTGGGACCTGGCCGAGGAGGCCGGTCCCGAGGTGCGCGCGGTATTTGCGCGCGAACCGATTACGCGCATACCCCAAGTGCTCGGCGAAAGGGAGTCGGGCCGGGAGTTTCTGACGCGAATGGGAGAGTTTCTGAAAGCCCACGGGCACCGCGCCGTGCGCGAGTTCGACTTCTCCTGCCCGCGCTGGCGTGACGACCCTACGTTTCTCTACGAGACCGTCCGCAACTACCTGTCGCATCCGGCGGACCAGCCCACGCCACGCCAGCACTACGAGCGTCAAGTGCGCGAGCACGAGGAGGCCAAGGCGTCTGTGGAGCGCTCGCTCGACGCCCTCTGCGCCGCCGCGTCTTCCGCTGGCTGATCCGGGTTATGGAAGAGCGGCTGCCCCTGCGCGAAGCCTACAAGTTTTACACACTCATAGGCATGGCCCACATTCGTGACCTTTACTTGGAAGTGGGGCGGCGCATGGTGGCGCGGTGCGTCCTCGAAAAGCAGGAGGATTTCTTCTTTCTCTCCATTCCCGAAATTGAGCGAATCTCGTCGGGGGAACTGGACGCGGGATCGGTGCGGGAGCAAATCCCGGTTCGGCGTCTGGAGTTCGCCCGGCACATGCGTGCCAACCCACCCCTGGTGGTACGCAGCGATGGAAAGCCGGTGATGAAGCCCGCAACGAGTGGCGAGGTGCTGTGGGGCACGCCGGTCTCCTGGGGGACTGCGCGCGGGCCGGCGCGCATCTTGCTGGACCCCGGCGACGGAGCGCTCCTGCACAAGGGTGAGATCCTTGTGGCTCCCTTCACCGACCCTGGCTGGACGCCGCTGTTCCTCACCGCCGGCGGTCTGGTGATGGAAGTCGGTGGCATCATGAGTCACGGTGCGGTCGTGGCACGAGAATACGGCATTCCCGCCGTCGTGGGGGTTAAGGACGCGACTCGCCTTTTGCGGGACGGCGAGATCGTCGAAGTGAACGGCACCACGGGAGAGGTTCGCCGGCTCGCTGCTCTAAAATCTCAATCTGCAGTAGGAGGGCTTGTCGGGCCAAAACCCGCCGTCCCATGACGGACTGCCCTACGAATGGACAGAGGATGGACGGTAGGTGGCGGAAGTGGTGTCGGTTTCCCAGACCGTCACCGCGCGGACCTGCAGCCCCTGCTGCTGAACCTGCCCTTCCAGGCTTTCGCAAAAATACCGGGCCACGTTCTCCGCGGAGGGATTCAGTTGATCGAACGGAGGGATCTCGTTCATGAAGCGATGGTCGAGGCGCTCGGCCGCGCTCTTGAGGGCGGCGCGAAGGTCAACAAAATCCATCAGGAGTCCGATGGAATTGAGCTGTTCCCCCGCCACCGTAACCCGCACTTTGTAGTTGTGCCCGTGGACGTTCTCGCACTTGCCCTTATAACCGCGCAGCGCATGGCCCGCGGCAAACGAATAATCGACGGTTATCTCAAACATTCAGCCTACCTTTTGGTATTGGAGACCGGGAAGGCGGAGGAGCCGTTTCTGCATCATATCCCCCGCCTCCCGGGTGCTCATTTACTTGGGAAGTTCGTATTCACCTTCGATCTCGTAGGTGATGCCCTCTGGGCCGCCTTTACCCTTGTAAGTTCCCTTACCCTTGATGCCTTTGAGCTTCCCCGTGCCGCCGATAAAGCTCCATGTGCCCTCAGCGCTCTCAATGACCCCCTCTTTCGTAGTGGCCGAGCCCTGCGTGCGGACCCGGAACTTGTCGCCGTCGGCCATGGTGCCGTCCACGAAGCCGCTAGTAGTGGCGCGGCTGCCACTGTTTTCACTAAAGTTCGTGGCGACAAACTCTTTGGTTTGTGTTCCTGCTATTTCAGTGGGCTTGGTGTACGGGCACTTAGACTGGGAGATCGCGAAGGAATGATTGGCTCGGTCTCCCACTTGAATTGCGTACTGTGGGTCCGGTTTGCCGCACTGCGCGGTGCCCGAAATCTTGGTCTGCGCGCTAGCTGCTGCGGCCAGCGCGAACACGATAAGGCAGAGAAAGAATGTCTTGATTCTCATAGAACCTCCTCGGATGTGATTTGGCTCAGCAGTATAACACTTTCCCGCTGCCCCGCGCCTGAGTCACCGTAGGGGAGGTCAGGATTCTCGCATAAAAGCCTTGACCTCTTCCAGCCGCTCGGTGCGCCGGTAGCCGGGCAGGCTTTCGAAGAAGGCGCGCCCGTAAGGCATACGAACAATGCGGTGGTCGAGAATGGCGAGCACGCCGCGGTCCGCCTCGCTGCGGATCAGCCGGCCGAAGCCCTGCTTGAGCGCGATAACCGCCTCGGGCGTCTGGTATTCCGTGAAGGCGCTGCCGCCGTCTTCGTTGATCATGCGGATGCGCGCCGCGACCACGGGGTCGCTGGGGACGGCGAAAGGCAGCCGGTCGATGATCACCGCACTCAACTGCTGGCCCTGCACGTCCACGCCCTGCCAGAAAGAACTCGTCGCGAAGAGCACCGCGTGCGGCGTGGCGCGGAAGCGGTCGAGCAGGGCGGTGCGCGGCGCGGTCCCCTGCAGCAGCAGCGGATAGCGCAGGCGGCGCCGGACGTGTTCGTAAACATCGCGCATCTGCTGATGCGAAGTGAAGAGCACAAAGGCGCGACCGCGCGTCGCCTTGAGGATTTGCGTGATTTCGTCCGCCGCCCTGCGGGCAAAATCCGGCTGGCGCGGATCGGGAAGATGCAGCGGCGTGTAGAGCAGCGCCTGGCGCGCGAAATCGAAATGCGAATCGACGATCTTCTCCTTCCCGGTCTGAACGCCCAGCCGCCGCTTCAGAAAGTCGAACGATCCGCCCACCGCGAGCGTCGCCGAGGTGAGCACCACGGTGTCCACCTTCTCAAGCAGTCGCTCGCGGAGCAGTGCCGAGACATCGATCGGCGAGGCCTCCAGAAAAACTCCTCGCCCGCGCCGCTCCCACCAGAAAACGAAGTTGCGTTCCTTGCTCTCCAGGACGAACTCGAATCCCTTGCGCAGTTCCACCGCGCGCCTCGCCAGATTGTTGATCTCTTCCGGACGGTCCCTGAGCCGCAAGAACTCCGTTTCCAGGCGCACGAAAGCGTTCAGCAGCGATGAATATGCCCCGGGGTTGGCTTCCAGCAACTGGTCGCGATTATCGAACGCCGTGCGGCCTTCGCGGGCGGGAAAAAGCTCGAAGAACTGCTCACTCCGCCGGCGCATCTCCGCCACCGCGGCCAAGATTTCCGGACTCTGGATGCTCTTCGCGCGCAGTGTGGCTTCCGTGTCGCGCGCCAGTTCCTCGACCCGATAGTTGGAAACCTGGAGACCGAAATAGAGCGTGGCTACGTCTTCGATCTCGTGCGCCTCGTCCAAAACGAGGGCCGTGTAATCGGGAAGCAGCCCGGCGAACTCCATCTGGCGCAAGGCGAGATCCGCAAAAAAAAGGTGATGGTTCACAATGAGGATGTCGGACTCGGCGGCGCGCTGGTGCATCCAGGTGATGAAGCATTTCTCGAACTGCGCGCACTTCTGCCCCGTGCAGGATTCGCTCCGCGCATCGATGCGGCCCCAGAGTTCGCTCGTGTCTGGCAGGTTTTCAAGCTCCGCCCGGTCGCCGGTCTGGGTGCGCTTCTCCCACTCGCGGATCTGCGCATAGAGATCCACTTCCTCCATCCCGCTCAGCACCGGCTGCTTCTCGATGTCGTAGAGCTTCTGCCGGCAGAGGTAATTTTTCCGGCCCTTCATCAGCGTGGCCCGGATGTTCGGAAAGAGCTTCTTGAGGAACGGGATGTCCTTGAAGAAAACCTGCTCCTGGAGATTCTTGGTCCCGGTCGAAATCACCACACGCTGGCCGCTGCGAATAATGGGCACGAGATAGGCCAGCGTCTTGCCGGTGCCGGCGCCCGCCTCGACGATCAGGTGCTGGCGGTTCTCGAGCGCGGCTTCGACCGCCTCCGCCATCTCAAGCTGACCGCGGCGATACTCGTAGTTCGGATGATGCCGCGCCAGCCAGCCGTGGGGGCCGAAGATTCGCTCCAAGGGCGGCTTATCGCCCGGCTTCTTGTTTGTGGTTGCCATGGCGGATGAGCAGTTCAATCAGTCTGTGCCGCGCTACCCGCATCGAGAAGAACCGGGTAGAGACGGATCGCCTTGACACGTCCTCGGCGGGAGACGAGAGTTCGTGAGTCAGGCTGTCGACCCCTCGGGATTGCGTCACCGTGGTTCCAGATATGCAAGAATACCATAGGCGACAGGGGACGCTAGCAGGGGCGTTGGCTCTGAGGCTGCGGGACCCCCAGCCGGGAAGGGGAGTCGGATGCTAGATTCAAGATTCCAGATTTCAGATCTAAGGGGGAAGAGTTCCCGCTCCAAATTTGAGAGTTGAGATTCCAGAGTGCCAAGCAGGGATTCTTGACTTTCGACCTTTGACTGTTGACTCTTGACTTGTTGTTCTTGGATTTTGATTCTTGCTTTTTGCCTTTTGATTTTTGACTTCCCAATGAGCCTTCCTCGCGTTGTGATTCTTGGCCGTCCGAACGTGGGCAAGTCCACGTTGTTCAACCGGATTTGCGGCCGGCGGCGCGCGCTGGTGGGCAACGAGCCGGGCATGACGCGCGACCGCCTCTACGCGCCCGCCGAGTGGATGGGAAAACAGTTCGAAGTGGTGGACACGGGCGGCATGATTCCCAACGAGCAAGATCTCATTCCCGCCGAGATTTTCCGCCAAGCGCGCGTGGCGATCGAAGAGTCGGCCCACCTCATCCTGGTGGTCGATGCGCGCCAGGGCATCGTGCCGCTTGATGAGGAGCTGGCGGCGCTGCTGCGGCGGACCGGGCGACCGCTCGCGCTCGCCGTCAACAAGATTGACACCGCCAAACATTCACCGCTGGCCGCCGAGTTTCACCGCTTGGGAATCGCGAACCTGTTCCCTCTCTCCGCCGAGCACGGACTGGGCGTGGACGACCTGCTCATACACGTTACGGCCGAGTTCCCTGCTGTTGTAGCGGCGGTCTCTGACCGCGGAAAAGAGGGCCCGGCTGCCACGGTCCGCGACGGGGATGAGGACATCGCCGCTACAGCCGAGCCCATCCACGTCGCCATCATCGGCCACCCGAACGTCGGGAAATCGACGCTCCTCAACCGCCTGCTCAACGAGGAGCGTTCGATCGTCACGCCGCTGCCCGGCACCACGCGCGACGCCGTCGATGCCGAGTTCGAGCGCGACGGCGTGCGCTTTCGCTTCGTGGATACGGCGGGCATCCGGCGCAAAGGCAAGACGAAGCTCCTGGCGGAGAAACTGAGTGTCATCCAGGCCCGCAGGCACCTGGAGCGCGCTGATGTGGCCCTGCTGATTCTCGACGCGCTGGAAGGGGTGACGGCGCTCGACACCCACATCGGCGGCTACGCGCACGAGAGCCACCGATCGGTCGTCATCGTGGTCAACAAGTGGGATGCCGTCCCAAAGGGCCCCACTACCACGCACGAGTACACGCAAACGATCCGCCAGCGGATGAAGTATCTCGACTACGCCCCCCTCGTCTTTGTCTCGGCTCTCCAGGGCCAGAGGATGGGCAAGCTCCTCGCAACCATCATCGAGGTGGCCGCCGCCCGTCGCCGGCGGGTCAGTACGGCGGAGATGAACCGCTTCCTCAAAGAGGTCGACTTCGAACGCGCGACTGCTCCGGCCGGCAGCCCCGTCCGGCTTTACTACCTCACCCAGGCGGGCGTGGCGCCGCCCACGTTTGTCGCCTTCAGCAACCGTCCCGGCAAGTTCCACTTCTCGTTCGAGCGTTTCCTCGAGAACCGCATCCGGGAACGATTCGGATTCCTGGGCACGCCCATCGTCATCAAGTCCCGTGTGAGCCGTTAAGCAAGCCGCGGAGCAAGGAGGACGGCCGCCGGGCGGGCGTTTTGAGCCTCTATTGCGCAATGTTATACTCAGTCGCACAGTATCTGCCCCCAGGGGCGGGGAGCGTTAATCGGTGCTTCGACAGGCCCCTAGATTGGAGGTGGACGACGATGTCTTGGGAAATGTGGGCAATACGAGCCATCTTCGTACTCGTTCTCAGCGGTGCGTCGTATCACTTGCAGCCTTTTCATCTGCCTTCATGGTCGTCGGCATTGTTGGGAGCCGGGCTGGGAATGTTTTTCGTCTTCTTCGAGATGCGCCTGGAGCAGGCCAGCCTGAAGCGCCTGATCGGCGCCGCCGTGGGATCCATCCTGGGAATTCTGGGCGCACTGATGATGAGCCACTTGCTCAACCTGACGGCCATCGACAAGAGCGTGCTTTCGTTCTTCCAGGTGACCCTGTTGCTGCTCATGGCCTACGTGGGATTGATCCTGGGCGCCAACAAGGGCGACCTGCTCAACCTGTCGGCGCTGGGCGGGCTGTTCAGCGGCGAGCGTCAGCCCAAAAGGAACTACAAGGCTCTGGATACCAGCGTGATCATTGACGGGAGAATCGCGGACATTTGTGAGACCGGCTTCGTCGACGGCATCCTCATCATCCCGCAGTTCGTCCTGCGCGAGTTGCAGCTCATCGCCGATTCCTCCGACTCGCTCAAGCGCAATCGCGGCCGGCGGGGCCTCGACATCCTGCAACGCATGCAAAAGATGGCGACCATCCAGGTGCAGATCGTCGAGGACGACTTCCCGGCCGTGCGCGATGTGGATATGAAGCTGATCGAGCTGGCCCGGCTCTATGAGGCGAAGATCGTCACCAACGACTTCAACCTCAACAAGGTGGCCCAGCTCCAGGGCCTGCCGGTTCTCAACGTCAACGAACTGGCCAACGCCCTGAAGCCGGTGGTGCTGCCCGGCGAGACGATGCGCGTCTTCATCCTCAAGGAAGGCAAGGAATATAACCAGGGGGTCGCGTACCTCGACGACGGGACCATGGTGGTGGTGGACAACGCCAAGAAGATGATCTCCAAGACCATCGACATTTCCGTGACCAGCGTCCTCCAGACCACCGCGGGAAAGATGATCTTCGGGAAATACGACGACCGGCAGCGCGTCGAGGCGATGCACCAGTGAAAGTGTAAAGGGTGAAGGCTAAAGGTTGAAGAGCGGGTCGGGAAGCCGGCATTTCGTGCTGTGTGCTTGCACTTTAGACTTTCGACTTTAGACTTTTGACTTATCCATGAGCGTCCTTGCCATCATCCCGGCGGCAGGGTTGGGTGTGCGCATGGGCGGCGGCACGCCCAAACAGTTCCTCTCCCTCGAAGGAGTGCCGATCTTCATCCACACGCTGCGCAAGTTTACCGCCTCGGAGGCGATCGACGATATCATTCTGGCCCTGCGGCCGGAGGACATGGAACGCGTGCGGGCGGACGTGGACCGCGAGCACTTTTCCCGATCCGTGCAGCTCGTCGCCGGGGGCGCCACGCGCCAGGAAACTGTGGGACGTGCCCTGGCGGAGGCCCCGCCGGGGACGGAAATCGTCGTCGTGCACGACGCCGTGCGGCCCTTCATCGATTCGGCGATGATCCAGCGCGTGGTGGAGGCGGCGCGCAAGGACGGCGCGGCGATTCTCGGCATTCCCAGCGTCGATACGGTCAAGCAGGTCGAGCGACAATTGATTCTCGGCACCATCCCGCGGGAGCGGATCGTGCTGGCCCAGACACCCCAGGCCTTTCGCTACGCCGTCATCCGCGAGGCGTTCGACCGGGCGACCGCGGATGGCTTCAACGGCACCGACGAATCCAGCCTCGCCGAGCGGCTCGGCCACAACGTGACGGTGCTGATGGGCTCCGACCGAAATATCAAGATCACCAAGCCCTCAGACCTGCCGCTCGCGCGCCTCTACATCGCCCAGGAACGAGATCAACATAAGTCTGAAGTGTGAAGGATGAAGGTTAAAAGGGATAAACGGGAAGCCCGGTTCGCAAATCGTTCGATTCAGCCTTTACCCCTTGCACTTCCGACTTCTTACCGCGTTGGCATCGGCAACGATTTGCATCGTCTCGCCCCGGGCCGCAAGCTGATTCTCGGCGGTGTGCGAATCCCCTTCGCCAAGGGCCCGGTCGGCCACTCGGACGGCGACGCGCTCGCGCACGCCATCTGCGACGCGCTCCTGGGGGCGGCCGCGCTGGGGGATATTGGCCGGCACTTTCCGGACGCGTCGCCGAAATGGCGAAACGCTTCGAGCCTTCTTTTCCTTCGTCACACGCGCCGTCTGCTCGCGAAGGCCGGGTATGCCATCGTGAACGTCGACGCCACGATCGGCCTCGAGCGCCCCAAGCTGGCCCCTTTCATTCCGCGCATGAGGAAAAAGCTTGCCGCCGCGCTCGGCATTAAGCCGGAGCAAGTCAGCGTCAAAGCCAAGACCGGCGAGGGCGTGGACGCCGTCGGCCAAGGCGAAGCGATCCGTGCCGACGCCGTCGTGCTTCTCTCTTCACTGCTTAACGCATCTTCACTCCACCTGCCGTGAAGTCAGTCTCCTCGCGAGCGCATTTGTGCTAACCTGATCAGTACATCAAGAAGGGCTTGGGACTGCCGAGGATTATGGAACGCAATCCCAGCGCGCTCTCCAAAACTACCTTTGACCTGCTGGTCATCGGCGGCGGCATCCAGGGCGCGGCGACGGCGCGGGAAGCGGCGCTGCGCGGCCTGAAGGTGGCGCTGGTGGAGGCGCAGGATTTCGCGAGTGGCACCTCCAGCCGCTCCTCGAAGCTGATTCACGGGGGGCTGCGCTATCTCGAGCAGTTTGACTTCAAGCTGGTCCGCGAAGCGCGTGCGGAGCGGAGGCGCCTG
>Ga0315282_10011747_pt1 | contig 13508 bp, 15 predicted proteins | sample YL17G07_20_MG_FD_203693 | JGI IMG/M metagenome (GOLD analysis project Ga0315282, IMG submission 203693) | Sediment microbial communities from Yellowstone Lake, YNP, Wyoming, USA - YL17G07_20 | ecosystem: Environmental > Aquatic > Freshwater > Lake > Sediment | place: USA: Wyoming | collected...
GACAAGAGGGTAGGTCTGTACCATGGGCGTTCTCACGAACACGGTTCTTAACTGCCAAGGACTTGCGCCGTCGCCGAGCATGAAAAAAGCTGATCTTGTGGTCCAGTTGCGAAAGTCAGGCTAGCCCAAAAGCGTAGGCGGCGATTAGCGGAGCCGATGGCACGAACACCCGCTCCCCGGCAATTGGCATTTCAGCAAAGCTCCAGAGGCCTTCTGGTGCTGAGCGCGTGGGTGGACCCGCCTTGAGGATGGCCGTGTAGTTCTTGGGGTTACCGACCGCCGGTGGGTGCAACCGCATCCGCTCCTCAAAAGACATCGGCTCCATGAGCTGCCATGGCCACAGAGGCATCGCCATTCCAGCGACTTCGAGCTGCCAGTTGTCGAATGTCAGGATCGAGGGTGAAGCCGACATCAGGTACTCGTTGACAGCGGCGTCAACGCGACTGAAAAGCGAGGCCTGGGTCTCCGCATGGATTACGAGAGCTTCCGCGTACAGCAAGGCAATGAGGGCGGCCCGATAGAAATGGACGACATCTTGAGCGAGATTGTCAAGTGGCTGAGTTGGCATTTTACCGAGATAAATCGCCCTCCAGACGACCGTCTGTCTTTTCGAAATTGACAAGACGTCAGACTTGGAAAAGGAGTCCAAAGCAGACGACTTGCCTTGATCGTTTCGTCCACTGATGAGGATCACGGGTTCGTCGGGTGGTGTGATGTCGATCGCTTGGAGTCTCTTGATGTTATGGGCACAGAGGCGGAGGATTTTCATGGAGGGCTCCTGGTGGAGACGGTGGGGTCTGGCGGACCATGGGGGGTATCGATGGGAGGGGGGAGATCCGATCCGGAGCGGGTCCTGGACATCGACGTATCGGAGATACGCAGCAGCCCGGGGCAGGCCCGTGGACGTCGGCCCTCGGACTTCAGGCATTCCGCTCTCACTCGGTATTCATGCGATCGCGATGGACTGGGCGCGTGGAGCCTGTTGGAGGTATGGGCGCCAGGTCAGGCGTGTGTCCGCGGGGGTCTCCCTGGCGAATTGGGGGATAGAGGGTGCGGGCGAGGAATGCGCGGATGATGGCGATGTCCTGCGGGTCATGGGGAATTTCGGTGCGATCAAGGTGGGAGAGGGTGCTACGCCGGAGGGTGATGGGACCATGATGGTGTTCAATCCAGCGCCAGTGCCACAGGAGTGCACGGCGGGTGCTGATGCCGTGCCCGTCGACGTAGCGGCCCTCCGGGAGGCGCACGATGAGGTGCTGGGGCTTTGTCCGGGGGGCACAGAGGGCCATAACGGTGCTCCCCCGAATGAGGTTGCTGAGCGCGAAAGCGAGGAGGGCGCAGCCCCCTTCGCACCATGTCCCCCCGCAGGCCTCCGTCTGGTCGAGGGCTCTGTAGGCGGCCGCGGTCCTGAGACCCCGGGCGAGGCGGCGAGAGTCGAAGTGGAGGATGGGCATAGGGTCTCGAATGGAAGCTGTGATGCTATGCGGCGGAACACCGCGGGATCCCGAGGCTAGCGGGGGACTTCTGGAGATAGCGGGTGTCCGATGCTTGCGGGCTGGTCAGGCGGGGAGGAGGCGTAGGCGTGGGCCTCGCTATCGGAAAGGCCCTGGGCCTTCGCGGCCGCGTAGCGTTGCTGCCAGGCGCGGTACTCGTCGAAGTCACGCTTATCCTGCTCCGTGCAGGTCGGATGCTCGAGGTAGCGGGAGGCTTCGGTACTCTGGGCGGCGTGCCGGCGCATCCGGCGTTCCAGTTCCTCCCGCGTGGTGAGTGCGCACAGGCAGCCGCCGGAGAGGCGGCCATCGCGCCAGAACCAGTAGGACCACCCCTCCGTGGGCGTCCGGAAGCCGAGCATGATGTCTCCGTCGGGAAGAGGAAGCAGGACCGGGTCGTAGGTGCCGGACAGCGCCTGCTCGATCTTCTGGGCGGCGTCGCGCCGGGCTTCGGTGAGGTTCCGTCCGGCTCCGTGCATGCCGTGGTAGGCGATTCTCATGGTGAACTCCCGCGTGAATGCTACCGGCGCCCATGGGGAGAGGCGTGGCGCTGCCGCTCCGCGGCAGAAGGTCCCGGGGATATGTCGCCACCGTTCGTGGGCGGACTCAGAAGAGGGCGAGCTGGGCGAGGTGGGGTCGGGCGGCCAGCACCTCCTGGAGCTCCTGGGCGGTGACCTCGATGCGCCCGATCGTCTTGGCGCGGGGGCGGTCCTGGGCGATGAGATCGATGATCAGGAGCCTCCCGCCGATCTGCTCCACGGCGTCGGAGATGGTGGTGATCGGCGGGGTGGGCGTCGCGGCCGTGAGGGTCAGGAGCTGCTCGAGGTCGCGCTTGCGGAGACGCGCCCAGAGCGCCTCCGCGGATTCGCGTTCGCCGACGTGGCCAACAAGTGCCCGGGCCAGGTCGAGGACCAGGGAGTCGGAGGTGTCGGCGAGGGCGCTCAGGCCGTGGTCGCTGAGCTCCCCTTCGATCGCGAGGGAGGCCTCGAGCTTGGTGGCGATCAGGGTGAGGGCGCGGGACTGCATGGTGCCCTTGTAGCACAGGAAGACCACTTCGCAGGGCTGCGTCTGCCCGATCCGCCAGGCGCGCCGGGCCGCCTGGCGCAGGGTGAAGATGTTGTAGGACGGCATGGCATAGATGAACGTCGGGAACGGGTAGAGGTCGAGCCCGGTCTTGACGAGTTCCGGGTTGGTGATGAGCACGTCGATCCCGTCCTCGACGCGCTGCTGGATCCACGCCTCGCGCTGGCGTGGGGGGACCGCGCTCCGGAGGATGTGGGTACGGAGGCCGGCCCGAGTCAAGAGGGCGTGGAAATGGCCGGTGAGGTCGCGGGTGTTGGTGAACGTGACGTAGAGCAGGACGCGGCGGCCCTTGTCGCGGACCTCCGTGCTGCAAAGCTCCACGAGTTCCTCTTCCTTCGGGAGGGGGCCCGGAACGATGGGGCCGTGTGCGATGACGGTGCCCGTGTGCGGATCCCGAACCGTCTCCTCGCGGAAGCTGGCCTGATCGGGGTAGGCCAGGAGGCTGTGGAGGTACAGCGAGAGCAGGTGCCGCGAGCCGCTGGCGAGCGCCTGGCGGACGTGGGTCCGGAGGTCGCCTTCGAGGGCCTGGTAGGCACCGGCGAGGGCCGCGGACATCGTCAGACTGACGACCCGCTCCTCATACGGGGGCAGGGCGTCGGCCACATCGGCGAGGCGGAGGAAGGCCGTGGTGGGGAGCAGGTACCTGCCGAGGACCAGGGGACTGATGCCGGGCTTCCGGCGGACGGTCGTGCGGTGGGTCTTGCCGCGGACGATGCGGGCATCGGTCAGATCATCGTCTGGGCCGATGCGGGTGATGCGCTCCAGGATGCCGTAGCGCGTGAGCCACTCGTGGACGCGGCGGTAGTCGAAGCCCTCACTCGCCATGTCAGTGGCATGGCTTCGCCAGAGGAGCCAGAAGAGGTGATCGGCGTATCCGCCGAGGAGGCTCCCCGTCAGCGCGAGCGTCCGGTGCGCCGCGGCGGCGAGGGCGCCGAAGGCGTTGCCCTGACCGGTACTCTCGCCCTTGAGCTCGTGGACCTCGTCGGCCACGAAGAGATCGAAGGCCCCCTTCAGGTGGCGCTTGATGAACTCGGCGGGCGCGTACCGGCGCGGGCCGGTGCGGTTGGCCGAGAAGGCGGGCTCGCCGCAGTGGGGGCAGAACGTGTGCTTCCTGTCAAGGGCGTCCACCGGCAGGGGGACGCCGTCATTGTCGAGGAGGAGCTTCCCGCAGCGAAGACACGCGGGGTCCCGCCAGGTGTGCGCGTGAGGGACGGGGCCCTGGGGCGTCCAGCGTTCCTCCACGCGGTGCATGAGCCGGGTGGCGTAGGCGGGGCGCCAGGTGTGGTGGAGCTTGGCCCGTTCGCGGCCGAGGATCCAGACTTCGTGCGCGGCGGGCGGAATGCGGCCGCAGGTCCTGAGGCGCGTGGCGAAGCGGGTCAGCCGCGCGAGCGCGTCGGGGCCAGCCAGGGAGATGACCTGGACGTCGGGGAGGACGCCCCGGGCTTCTCGCGCCCACTTCCCCGTGAGGTGCGGGGGACACATGACGAGCGTCCGCAGCGGGCGCGGGCTGAGACCGATGAGGGCAAGGGCGATCTGGCACTTGCCCACCCCCATCTCCCCGGAGCAGTAGCAGGCGCGCTGGTGTTCATCGTAGAAGGCGCGGGCGAGGGCCTTGGCGGCCTCGGCCTGGGCCGGGTAGCAGGGGCGCAGGAGCTGGGCGAGGCGAGCGTCGAGCTGGGGCGTCGCGCTGGCGTCCCGGGTGGGGTCATGGAGGATCTGGCAGGTGTGGGCCACGCGCTGGGCTAGCGAATCCCCGTAGCGCGTGAGGAACTTGTGGAGCGTGGTCATCGTGGAAGCTCCATATGCAGGAGAAGCAGGGAGAAGGGGAACCAGGGCATGGGACGGGCGCCACACGACCGGTGACGTCAAGCCACGGTGAGCACTCGCTTCCTGATGGCCTGGGAGAGGCGGTCGCGGAGGGTCGCGTCAGACCAGCGGACGTCCCACCCGATCCAGGATCCGGTGCCCTCAAGCGGTTCCAGGTAGGCTTCCTCGTCGAAGAGCCGCCAGAGCCAGTCGGCCCAGGAGGCGTGGAGGGGAAGGGTCGTGCGGTGATCGATGTAGCGGAGGAGGAGGCGCGGGGCGTTCGATCGCTGGCTCTCCGGGAGGATCAGGCTGAACTGCTGGGGCGTCTCGGTCGGTGCGGGGTCGGGATAGAGGATGCCGTGGGCGGCGCCGCACGGGAGCCGGCGGATGAGCTGGCGGGTGGGGGAGTCCCCGGCGAGCATGAGGGAGCCGACGAGGCGCCGGCTCGGGCGACGGGGATCGCTCTCCTCGGTCCGTTCAATGAGGGTGAGGGTGCGGCTGATGCGGAGGCCGCTGAGGACCGCCTTGACGACCTCGGCCGCTCCGCCGACCGAGAGGAAGCGGACCTCGTCCTGGCCGTTGATCCGGTAGGCGTGCACGAGGGCCACGGCTCCCTCGTGGTCGGCGTAGAGGAAGGCGGATGGCGCAGCTGGGGAAGGAGAGGGCACGGTGTAGCTCCGGGGATGTGGTGTGAAGGTGACCCGGGAGGCTCACTGGATGGTCTGGAACTCCCCGGACCGGAGATCGAGGGCGGTGATGACGATCTTCAGCAGGTCGCGCTCGGTGATGATGGTGCTGCCGTCTTCGGCGCGTTCCTCGGACCGGGAGACGGCCTTCTCGGTGCGGCCCTTCACCAGGAGGCGGGTACCTCGAGGGTCTGTCACGAGTTCGTTGTTGAGGTGACCGGACGCCAGCACGAGGGCGAGGTGGCCGCGGCGAAGGGGCATCAAAGGCCGGAGGCGCTCGGCATCGGTGTCCGGGTGCAGCCGGTGGAAGGTCGCCGCGTAGGCGCCGTACTGGTCGATTTCGCGGACGAGGTCCTCGGGATCCAGCGCGAGGTTCTGGAAGAGGAGATGGGGAACGCGGGGGGAGACCGGAACGGGGTAGGGCGGGTCGAGCGAGGTCGGGAGATCGGGCGGGACGAGGGTCCCAATGTGGATCGCGCGGAGCATCCCGAGGACCTGGTCCTCCCGGCAGGGCGTGGGCTTGCGGGTCCCAAAGAGGACGATCTGCCGGAAGCGGGCGTATTCCTCTGGGGGGAACCGGAAGACCTGGATGCGCTCCAGCTGGTAGGCGAGGAGGCTCGTGATGCGCTGGCCGAGGCGGCGGTCGGAGATGAGGTAGACCAGGACGCCCGCAGGCGCGAGGTACCGGAGACTGGCCTGGAGGAAGTGGAGCTCGAGGCGTTGGGCGGCCTCGTCGGGTGCGGCCGCGATCTCGTGGTCGTAGGGCGGATTGAGAAAGCAGAGCCCGAAGGCCCCATTGGCGACGCGGGTCGTCCGGATGTCGCTGTGGAGCGTCCGGGTGAGCTTGGTCCGAGCGATCTCGGCACGCTGCTGGTTGAGCTCGATGCCGTAGCGGTCCACCGGGTCGCCGAGGTGCGTGGTGGCGAGGCAGAGGGCCGTGCCCTCGCCGCAGGCGGGGTCGATGGCCCGGATGAGGCCGGGAGCGGATCGCGTGAGGGCATGGGCGATCGCGTCGGCTACGCTGGGTGGGGTGGGGTAGTACTGCATGCGGGCTTGGCTGATGGGGCGTGTCACGGCCGGGTCCTGGCAGTCAGAAGTGGCGATGGGGATGGCGGGATGGGCGGCCTTTGGGCACTATGCGCAGCAGCAGGTTCGCTCGATGGGGAGAGAGTCGATAGCTATCGAGAGAAGGAAAGAGGGAGAGGCATATTCCTGTCACGTATGCCACCCATTGCAGAAGGAAAGCGGCCGGGGAATTTGACCCAGAAGCTGGCCTGTCGGCTGGGCAGCATCAGGCGAAGAGGGCGGCGACCGTCTTCATGGGGAGGAAGAGGCGGCTCCGCGTGGACGGAAAGGGCATGAACCCGAACCGCTGGTAGAACCGTGCCGCCGCCGGATCGATGGCGTCCACAATCACTGCGGCGGCTGCCACGTCCACCGCATGCCGGGACGCCCGATGCAGCGCGTCGAGGAGCAAGAACTCCCCGATCCCGTACCCGTGGTGGCGGCGGTCGACCGCCAGGCGGCCGAGCAGCGTGACGGGAATCAAGGGGTAACGCGGCAACTTCTTTGCGATCGGGGCGGGGAGCTCGCCGACGTCGACCCCATAGCTCGAGAGGGTGTAGTACCCCAGGATCGTCGGGCTTCCAGTCGCCGGAACGAGCACGGACGGCGAGGCGCAGCGCCGGCGCATATCTTGTCCGGCCTGTTCCTTGAGATACCGATCAAGAGAGGGGTTTCCGCACGAGAAGGCCGCCCGATCATGACGGTCGCACAGCCCTTCGACGATCCCGGGGGCTGGCGTCTTGCGGATGGGCGGCACTAGCGGCTCAGGGCGTGCTTGTACCGATTCGCGGCGTGGCGGAGGCGCCGGCTGGGGGCCGGAGGCTCCAGCAGCGCGTTCACGAACCGCTCGCGATCCCGCCCGCTCAGGGTGAGCACGTCGTGCTCCCGCACGGTGCGGGCGGCGACCTCCTGGGCGCTGCTGAGGATGAAGTCCGTCAAGGAGCGCCCGGTGAGGTCTGCGGCGCGCTGGAACAGCGCCTTCTGCTCCGCCGTGACTCGCGTTTCGAGCCGGGCGGTCTTGGTCGGAAGCGAGGTCGTGTGCGGCATGTCGTCCCCTCCGAATTCGATGGGAGTGTACGGCATAAATCCGTACATGTCAAGTCCGGAGTGGCGCCGAGAAGCTCGCCCCATCTTCGGTGTTGGACGTCCCGACCAGATGGCTGAGGACACTCGGGGCTGTGGAAAGGCGGGCGGAGGCGGGTCCCCGGGGAAATTGCGGTAGGCGTCCCGTCGAACTGACTGCAGGGCGTGGGGCGCGGGAGGCCGGGGACGGCCGTTCGCTCGAGGGTTCCGGGGAGGCCGGGGATGGTGACGACGCTGAGGGCGGTGAGGCGCTCGATGAAACTGGTACCGTGGGGCATGGCGGATCTCTCGTATCACTGGATGGCTCAATCGAACTCGATGGTGTCCGGTTGGGGAGGGTGGGGATTCGATTTCCGCGGAGGGAAGCGGCGTCGGATCGCGGGAGATCAGGCGGCTTGGGCGGCTTCAGCGGCCTGCTGCAGCGCGGAGGGTACGCAGACCGCTTGGATGGTCTCGGGGACGTGGCGACCGCCCTCTCGAAGGGACAAGGCTCGGTCCTGGGGAGCGGGGGAGGCAAGAGATTGGCAGAGGCGGGCGGTGACGCGATGCAGGGTCGGATCAGGCTGGCGCCATGGTCAGCGCATGCCCGTGAGTTCTACACGAGGGACAGGTCCGGCAGCCATTCCAGTTGCTCGCCGAGGGGTGGCTGGGTCCAGTCCACGGTGGCCCATCGCCCGGTAATGCTACTGGCGATGCCGCGGTGGTAGGCCAGGCTCCGGCTCAGGCTGCCGGCGGTGACCGTGGAGCCCACCGTGGGCACGGGCGCGCGAATGGTACGCCACGGGGGAGAGGCGGCGGGGCGACTGTCCATGGCGGCCCCTTTCAGGGCTGAGGGATGTTCGTGGCGGAGCGCCGGAGTCGCTCTGGAGCGTGCGGTGAGTGTAGAGAGAAGCCGGGCGACAGACCAGGGCAGGTTCGTGCCCGGGTTCCGGGTGTGTGATATGGGGGAGTTGAAGCTCAACCCACCATGTGTCCGAGCGGCCACTTTATGAGTTATTTCGAGTTCGCTAGTCAGGGGAGGCCAGATCTGGTGGGACGTGGATTATGCTCGCGGATGGCCTGTACCTTTCGAGCACCCAGGTCCCCAATTTCTTGATCTGGGCATACATCGCATCTGGGGCTAGGTCGATCTCGCCGGGCCAGGTGAGCGCGCCATGCTGGACAACCGCCTGAGCGAATCGAGCGGGGTCGGCCAGTTGCGCAAAGACCCCGGCTGTCGACGAATGGATGAGCCTGCTCAGGTCCACCATCCCTTCCAATCCGTCAAGGAAGCGAACGCGCACTCGAAAGTTCGAGAGCGCTTGAGCCTCGACGACACGCCACGGCATCCGTGGCTGGATGGCAGGGGTTATGGAAGCGGGGGAATCTTTTTCGGAGACTGATTGCGGGCACATAGCTCCCAGTCCTCCAGGAGTTCAGCGCGATGTTCTTGAGCCCATTCAAGCACCAGCGCCAGCGCGCGTCGCGGAAGGAATCCCTCGAGAATCTCCAGCGTTCGGATATCGATCAGTGCTTCGTCTTCCGCATACAGCGCATGGAAGTGCGGTGGCGCGTGATCTTTCCAGAACATCTGTCAGGATACCGTAAAAGGTGCTGATGGTGGGCATCGTGGAATCCTGTCAGGGCTTCCAGCCCAAACTATTCTAGCACAGTTCCTGCGGCAGGATAATCCAGAAACTTGGTCCTACCTTCCGGGTGGTTATCGGTGGAAGCTGCACTCCCGGTCGCTGGATGCATCCACATTGGAATCGCGGCCGCATCATGGGTAGTTCCCAGTCAAGGGCTCAGTGAAGGGGCAGCGGCGGAGGAGTGCGCTGCCGTCCGGGGGATGAGTTACTGGGCCTGGCGGGGCAGGAAGAGCGTGATGCAGGTGCCCTGGTCGGCCGATGAGATCGCCGAGATCCCGCCGCCCAGCCGGCGGAGGATCGTCGCGACGGTGGCCATGTGCAGGGCCTCGATTGGATCCTGGGCCGGGTCGCTGAGCGGCGCGTCGAAGAGGTCGCGTACCTTGGAGACCGGCACCGGGAATCCCGTGTCGGTGAGGCTGATGGTGGTATAGCTGCCGTGGCGTGGGGTGACATGGGTCGGGGTGTGGTTGGCATCGATGATGGCCGAGCCGGTCCGGAGGCGGAGTTCTCCGCCATGCGGCATGGCGGTCAGCGCGCGCATGGCCAGGAGCCTGAGGGCGTGTTCGAGCTGGTGCGGGTCGGTCAGGATGAGGTCGTCGGGGGCCAGGGGCTCCAGGTGGACGAAGATCGTGGGGCCGAGGAGGGCTCGGAGGCGTGGCAGGACATCGGCGAGAAAGACGGAGGGGCGAAGCGGGACGAGCGGGCCGAGTTGACTGCGGGCGAACTTCTGGAGGGCATTGAGAAGCTGAATGGCCCGGGTATTGGTCTCGAGCATCTCCTGGAGGTGCGGAACCAGGGGATGTGTGGGCGGCAGGGTCCCCAGCGCAAGCTGACAGTAGCTGCTGGTCGGAGAGAGCAAGCCTCGGAGCTCGTGCGACAGGATTCCGATCAGGTAGGCCACTGTCTGGAGTCGGTAGAAGTGCTCGAGAGTCGCCTCAGGAGAGGGTTGCCATTCAGGAGGAGGGGCGGAGGGGGTTGGCGGGTCGGAGGGTCGTTGGGTGGACATAGTGGATGCCCCCTCGGAGTGGTGTGGTGGGAGTGCCGGTATTCTAGTGAACTTGATTGCCGTGTCAACGAAAACGCGGGGGAATGGCAATCAATGGGCATGGACCTCCGGCACATGGACCACAGGCCGAGCCCTGGACCTCCGGTCTGCACCAAGCGGTAAGGGGGGACCCGTCAACGAATCCCTGAGGAGAGGGCCGGAGCGATGTCGAGGTCCCAATGTGGCCGGGCAGTCAGATGAGGCCTGCGGACGGCCCCCCAGTCCTGGTTGAATCGGGGCAGTCCGAAAGGCGCTTTCGTGTGGACCAGGGCTGGGGCGATGACATAGTAACCTTCTCGCGTGGGGTAGTGATGGTCCTGGCGGCGTGCAAACCGCGCATGGGGAGTCCGGCGGATCCATTCGATGGAGAGATGCCCCGCGAGGGCGATGGCCTCCAGCTCTCCCTGGGCCTGGATCTCGGTGGAGACCGTGCGGATGCGCTCGACGGCTCGCTGGGCCTTCCCTTTGGCCGTGTAGATGCGGCGAACGCGGTAGACGGCCCATGGGAAACTCGCCAGGCGGGCCTCGAAGGCGATCAGGGCTTCCCTGTTGTCGGCCTGTTCCGTGATCTCCAGCAGGGTGCGATGGGGGTAGAGTGATCCGCGGGGATTGAGGGCGAGGCTCAGGTGCTCGATTAGGAGCGCCTGACCAACCTGTATGGGGTGCGCGCGCTGTCGGGCGAGCAGATCCCCGGTCACCTTCGAGAACGGGCAGAAGACACAGCAGCTCTTTTTCCAGCGGGTTCCAAGGACCCGGTCGAGGTACCGCTGGCAGTCCTCGCGGGTCCAGCCCCACTCGATGAGCGGAAAGAATCCGGTGCGCGTGCGGGTGTCGTAGTGTTTTCTCCGAGTGGCCCGTCTCCCTTCGTCGGCATTGAAGCCAAAGGCCATGCGTTCGCCGGCCGTGGTGGAAGGGGGAGCGGCAGTGGCGAAATTCGGATGCCAGATGTTCAGTTGGCGTGAGGGGTGAAGATTCGCGCCGAGCCAGCGCTGGATCGGAGAGGCCTTGAACTTCATGCTGCAGAGGTGCTCGGCGCCGTACTGCGGGACCACGCCGCTGGCCTGAAGTTCCTGCGAGAGGGTGTAGTCGCCGGCGAGACAGAGCGTGTGGGGACTGCGCGAGTCGTCGAGGAGCGTGATCCCGTCGGATTCAAGGTGGCCGTGGCGAGCGACCTGGACGAGACGGATCTGATGCTGACACAGGAGGGGGAGGATGTGCCGTTCCGCGGCCGCGGCGGTATCGAGGTACTCATCCCCCGTCTGCGCGGTCAGGATGATGAGATCGGTAAGCGGGCACGGGCGGGTCGAGGGCTCGAGGATCCAGCGGACCAGGATGGCGGTGGACTCGACGCCCATGCCCCAGGAGAGGACGACTGTCGGTCTCATGGGTTCTCGGCGGGAATGCGGGAGGGAGATCGCGGGCATCGAGCGCGGTTTCGAGCCCGGCGATGCGGAGGTCCGTGATCGAGATCGGGCCTCCGTGGGTCGGGGGGAGTGGGGGAGGGGTCGAGGGTCCAGGTCTGGTCATCGGGCGGCTAGGAGTGGTCTCAGGGCGGGGGATGCGGAGGCTGGCTGTGAGTCGTCAGTCGTGCCTCGACCATTCGGATGGCTGGCAGATAGTTGATCGCCAGGGTGCCGGTATCGGGAATGGCTGCGGTGGTTCGATAGGCGGTGGCGAGAAGGTCCCAAGTAAAGCTTCGGTGGGTCTGGTGCGCGGCGTCCAGTTCATCGAGGAAGGCGGGCCATTTCAGGACCGCCCCCGGCGGGTAAAGCGTGTCCTTGAGAAAGACCACGAGGAGATACGCGAGACCGTTCTTTGCCGCCCAGTCTTCGAGGAAGCGGTGCTGGTGCTCGGGGAGCTGGCTGAGGGCGAAGCGGGGGCTTTCGACGGACTTGAGCTCCACGGCCAGGGCCCGGCCTTCCGGGGCGATGACGCCCAGGTAGTCGCTGGTGCTCTTTTTCTTATACCAGGCGGTGAACTGGCCGGGGCGGGCGTTCTCATCCCGCCGGGGCTTTCGGCCGATGGGCGGGGGGATGGGGGTCATGCTCGCCAGGCCTTCGTCCCGGTAGACCTGGTGGGTTGTCGCCAGGAGGTTTTCGGCGAACTTGCCGCGGTTGGCGCGGCCTGCGTGGGCGAGGGTCGAGAGGGGCATGACAGGTCCAAGGACAAAGTGGCGAGGACGGGCTCGGGGGGATCGAGACCGTCCGCTGGGAGTGGATGGGTCGGAGGTTCGGTTCAAAGAGTGTTGGGACGGGGGAAGCTGTTCAACTCTCGAAAGTCAAGAGGGCGAAGGCGGCGTGCCAATTGGGCACAGAGGAAAATTCATTCTCGGAGGAAATCTCTTGGCGCTCGGCCCGACCGTAGTGATTCGCAATTGCTGGTATTCACCTTCTCTACGCCCATCTTTTTCAACACCTTTCTGGCGTGGCTAACCCGCACCGGCAACAAGGGGGCGTAAATACAATCCGGTCGCTATGCGGGCCCCTGCAGGGTCCCCAGTTCGAGTCCTGCCTGGCTCCCCGGACTGTAGGAAAGCAGAACCTTCAGAGCGGCTTTCAGCCCGGAACGAGGTCCGCCTGACCGCTCATGCTAGTGGATGTCTTGTGTCCTTCAGCCCTGAGTACTCAGCAACCGTGCTATGGCTTTAGTTCACCAAGGCCAAGTTCTTTGCGGAGATACTTGAGGGTGTCAACCCATGCGATGGTGGTGTGGAAGAAACTCTCCTGGAATGCGTCAATCATGGCAATGTCTGGGGCATGGTCCGGTCGAAGCGTAACGAGGACTTCCTTGGCAACCCAGTAGGTATCGCTAGGCCCGCCCTCTTTCCCCTTCATCCGAGCTGTGTCCCAGCGCGAGTAATACTGTAGCGCCGATGCCTTAAACGATTGCGCATTGTCTACCAGCTTCTTGCTGCGCAGGACGGTAAACGCGGCTGTATGGGCATGATCCAAGAAGGCTTGTCGCCATTCACCCATTGTCTCGTCGGGCCAGACCGACTGGACAGCCCATATAAGCGCGTACAATTGCAAAAGTGCCAAGATCACCCTGTCTCTGTTTGTAAATGGATGAAGACATGTCCGATAGAACTCATTCCTATCTTCGACTAATTCAGCGATGGACTCTCCAAGGGCTTTCTCCAGGAATGCAGCCACGTCCCTAGAGATTAGTGGCTGACGTTGTGTGCTAGGGGCATGAGTGGAAGATCCTTTCTGCTTCCGCTCGGCGCGACTATTAAGGACTCGGAAGATGGTCCCCAGGAGAAGGCATGTTCCGACCATAGAAAGAAAACCATAGACTGGCCCTAACCAGGCGACGAACAGACCCATAACCACGAGCCCAACGAACCCCCAGCCCCATTCTCCCATGGCTCATTTTCCTCTTATCGATGGCCGTCTGAGGTGTGAATGGGAGTCCTCCCCTTGTATAAAGGCTTGACGTCTCGGGGTGCGTCGGCCCGGCGCAACGGTGAGTAAGGGCATGACGCTGGTGACCGGTCCACATCAGCTATTGACTCCTGCATAAATAATGCAATAATAGTGGCTGTCCCCACTGTCCAACGAGGAGGGCAGCCATCATGCGTCCGCGAGGCTCGGCAGCGGTACTGGAAGCACGCCGACGGGTA
>Ga0315282_10011748_pt1 | contig 13508 bp, 10 predicted proteins | sample YL17G07_20_MG_FD_203693 | JGI IMG/M metagenome (GOLD analysis project Ga0315282, IMG submission 203693) | Sediment microbial communities from Yellowstone Lake, YNP, Wyoming, USA - YL17G07_20 | ecosystem: Environmental > Aquatic > Freshwater > Lake > Sediment | place: USA: Wyoming | collected...
GTAGATCACTATACCACCCATGCCCTTTGTTCGGGTTCCGGTCGATTATTTCCCAGCCTCGTTTGCCAATCGCCACCGGGCTCAATCCAGGTGGCGCCCCCAGGCATTTCTGTGAAGCTGAAACGCACATGTCTATATCCCATTCATCCATTTGAACAGGAAGACCACCCAATGAAGAGATAGCATCAACAATGAAATATGCTCCGTATCGCTTGACCACAGGTCCAATTTCTCTAATGGGATTAACAATTGAAGTTGATGTCTCCAGGTGAACGATGACCGCTGCCATGGCGTCTGGGTTCTGCCTGAAAGCAGATTCAAAATCTTCAACTTTCAAAGGAAGACCCCATTCTGATTTAACAGGTATAACAATCAGTCCATAACTCTCTGCAATGTCAACCAACCTGTCTCCAAAAAATCCATTTGTCCCCACAATAATTTTTTCACCAGCAGAAAGAGAACTCCCAATACAGGCATCATTCCCAACAGTGCCCGACCCCACCATCAAGAATATATCACCCTGGGTATTAAAAACTTGCCGAAGTAATTCAAGCGTCTCATGATAGCTTTTGGTAAACTCTGGGCCATAATGCGGCTGCACAGGTCCACCCATGGTATCTAACACTGCCTGGCTCGGCTGAATTGGACCAGGAATCATCAATTTAAGGTTTTTGCGTACCATTTGGATCCTCTTAACAAATTACTGGATTCGATAGGTTGGTCTGGGATGCTTTGGATGAAATGAAGCACTTTCTAAATCAGTGATTTTTACCCCATTACTGATCGATTTTTCTAAGATCACTGCTTGAATGAGCTCAAAGAATATCGATGCCTCAGTTTCAACCCGACCATTGATTAAAACCTCAATATTATGAGTATTTAGAAATAGGGGTATTTTTTCTTCCCAGTTATCTTCAATGAACGTTGAGAAACTTATTTTCACCTCCTCTCCATTACCCCGAATGAAAAACTTTATATGACCGATATTTATGCGTTGATCACGAATCATGGTTATGATTGCCTGGACCAGGTTAATAACCATCCTCCTACCCTCACCGGGTGACACTTCTAAAACGATCTGCTTATCCAACCAGGCCAGGTGACTTTCACCGGCGCCATATCGATCGTAATCAATCTCCAATGATTTCAATGGGGAGCCAATACTCTCCCTTTCCAATTGCCAGACCCATTGGTTTAGATTGGATTCATCCAATGAATTTTGCATCAGAATTTGTTTATCTGGATAGTGTTTCTGCGCCAGGGACTTAACTTCCTGCCGCCTTGATTCAGACAAAAGGTCAACCTTATTGATGACAATTATGCCGGCTTCTTCAATTTGTTTATCGAAAATGTAGACCACATCCTCGCTAAACGGTAAGTCCTGATGCAATAATCGTGTTCGAAAAAGACGTGCATCTGAAAATACCGATAGACTCGTAAAGCCCAATGGTGTATTCCGGAGTTGGAGTAATGGTTTTAATACAGTCGCCACGATATCTGCACACGATCCGACTGACTCAGCAAAAATGATGTCCGGGTGCACCATTTCAACCAGGTCATTTAACCTGGTTTCAAGAACTTCATAATTGCAGCAGAAGCAACCACCGGTCACTTCCACGACAGGAACATCAGAATACTTAAAGAATGCCGTGTCTACCAGATATTTCCCCTGGTCATTCGTGATCACGCCGACCCGTTTACCCTGGGTTATTAACAACCTGGCGGCTCCAATAATAGCAGTTGTCTTTCCACTGCCTAAAAACCCACCAACCAGATGCAGGTTCATGGTCTAATTTCTAATAGTACAATTTTCAAAGATATTTTTCAATCTCAGTTACCAATTCCTGGTTACCCGGGATCATCGATGAAAATTTCAATTCTCCATTAATTAAAATTGCAGGCAAATGTATAATACCCATCCTTTTTACCCGGGTAACATTTTCAGGCAAGGTTAGTTTATGCTCGATCACTTCTACTTTACCTTCTAATTGGAGACCAGCTCGTTGAGCAGCCCCCAGCATATATCCACAGGCCGCGCAAGTATCAGAATCGATCGTGAACACTTCGATTAATGGCTTTCTTAAATGGTCGTAATCTGGAAGTTCTATATCCATTTCGATTTCACTCGCCAGGTAATTCGCCAGGATAATCCGGGTTGCCTCTGGATCACGCACCGCTTGCAGTACTCCAATTGTGTTTTCAACGGGTACATCATAAGGCATGTCACATCCAGGTGAAATAACCAGATTTCGATGGTTTACTTGCGCCAGCAAGTCGACCACATATTTCATATTATCTTGCTGGGAACCTAAAAGCATACGAGTTGTCAGCGGGATGTTCCCTCCGAGGGTGATGTTATAACGATCTGTAATTTGTTTCGCATTGGCAAGGTTTATGTTTTCATCAATCGAAATTGAATCTGGGCCCGTTTGACACATCACTTCGATATTCTTCGTTGCATCTCCACATACAAAGAATGACGAAAAAACTCTCTTAGATTTTATAAAATTAAAAATATCTTTAAATGGTGCATCAAAAAACCGTTTAAAATGGCGCGGTGAAATCTGTGAAACCAGCGGGTCAACCACCGCTATGATATCCATCCCACCATCAATATAATATTCTACCAATCTACGTGCCACTAGAACTGTATAAGTTAATAGTTCATCTACATATTCTTCATGGTCGATCATGTCCATGAAAATTTCTGTCCCCCGTAGATGAGAAGCCAGGGTGAAAGGACCCGTTACCAACCCATAAAGCGCGGTTTTTGTCCCGACAGCTTCTTTCATCCGGCTCATAACATCGAGAATGATTGGAAGCCTGCCATCTTTCTTCTCGGGGAGATAAACCGGAATTTCCATCTTCTCAGATAACGGATGAGAAGCCACAGAGGGTGGTGCATATTTCGCCCATAACAATTTACAGCCCAGGATTTCTGCCTCTACCTGTAGATCAAACATGACCGGTTGCCCATCTGGGTCATATACCTTATTCACCTCAAGAAGGGATTCGAAAAGTTTATTGGCATCTGTTAATACCTCGAGACCAGAATATCCTTTTAACTTGCCAGCATGCACTCCGGCAAATGGAACCCACGGTATAAAAGGAGTTTCTTCGTGCCGGAGGCTCTTAAATAATAAATCTTTGCCGGAAAGATGGTATTCATGATCCATGCTTTTTCTCCAAGAGTAATTTTTTGCCTTAGAATTATATTATTCTAATACCAATTGCAGCGTCTGTTGTTGCACTTTATTGGCTCATTATGATTTATACCCGGATGTTCGTTTATGCAAAAAGAGATGGAAAATCCCGGCAGCCTGATCGAAGAAAAATTCAACTCGGGGATGCTGGCTGTCTGATTACTCATACCCCCATATTTATAACGCTCTCTGATACATGCGGTGGGTCTTATTAAAATCAATCCCAAAGTTACGTAATTCGAGTAGCATACGCTCGTTGTCTGTACCAATCTGTACAACCTCAGCCTGCTCAAAACGGCTTTCAGTTAAGGTTTTCGCCATTTCACTAAATAACAAGGCGGTTCCGCCCAGTCCGCGATACTTCTCGATAATCCCAGCCCCATTAATATTCAAAATCTTTGTGCGCCGCAGCTCAAGCAGTATAGGGATCCAGCCGAAGGGAAACAGGCGGCCGTGGCTGCGCTTCAGCGCAGCCGATATGTCGGGATAAGCGAACAGAAAACCGATCGGTTCAGCCTCCTTGTAAATGATCTTGATCAGCTCGGGATCGGCGAACCATAAGATTTGGTTGGCCATCGCACCGGCCTCTTCATCGGTCAGCGGGACATTGCCGGTGGTGCCTTCCAGGGCTCCGTTATATAGGTCCTTTAATTTTGGGATCAAGCGCCGCAAGTCATTGCGGGTTTTAAAGCGGGTCACGCTCAACCCGCGCTGCTGCTGCACTCTTTCAGCGACCAGCCTGACCTTCTCGGGCAGTACAGGTTTTTCTGGTAAATAGCCCGATACCATTTCGTTGGCAACCGTAAAGCCCACGCTCTCCAGCAGGCCGGCATAATAGGCCGGGTTGTAAGGAATGCCCAGCGCCGGCGGGTATTCAAACCCTTTGACCAATAAACCCAGGCCGTCCAGGGCGGTGAAGCCCTTGGGGCCAATCATGCGGGTCAAGCCCTGCTGCCGGGCCCAATCAAACCCGGCCTCGAACAGCCCGTCCGCTGCAGCCTGGTCTGGCTCGCACTCGAACAAGCAGAAAAAAGCGGTCTTTTCGTGGTTGTAATCGTTGTAACGGGTATTGTTGAGCACCGCCAGGCGTCCACCAGGCGCCTGGCTCTCTTTTTGGGAGATAAAAAACGCCGCCTGTGAGTGCCGGTAAAACGGGTTGCGCCGCGGATCGAGCATGCGCCGGGCATCCGCCGCAAAAGGCGGGACCCACTGTGGGATACCCCGGTAGATGCGGAAAGGGATTTGCAGGAAGCACCTGACCTGACGTGAGTTAGATAGATCGATTTGCTGAATGGACATGGGGAGGTCCTTGTCTGGTTGATCTAATTGTAGCAAGAAACTCGATTGTCCAAACCAATTCACTGCCCCGATTGCCACACGCACTCCAGTGCCAACCTACACCGCCACGAACACGTTGACCCCATCCGCCACGATTACCCTATTGCAACAAACTAAACAAAGGAAATCAGAATTGATTTTGTTTAATCCTGCCTGGGTTTTCTATAAAATATGAGATTTTGTATTTACTTTATAGAACATATATGCTATAATCGAGGTGCTTTTCCCTTTCTAGTTCCCCCAGGAGGTTAAAATGGAGCGGATAATTGCTGTATGCGGCTCTGACTGCGCCGGATGCGAAGCTTACCTTGCCACCCAGGCCAATGATCAGGATTGGAAAAAACGCGTTGCCGCCGGTTGGCAGACGGCATACCATATCCCAGAAGTCAGCCTGATCGATGTGACCTGCGATGGCTGCCTGGCAACCAGCGGACGATTAACCAAACACTGCTACGAATGCGATATCCGCCTGTGCGGCATCGCTCGTGGTCTGCCTAACTGTGCCCACTGCCCGGATGATGAGATGTGTGAAAAATTCGATCGCTTCGCCCAATTCGTCCCACCCGTCAGGTCAGCTTTAGCTGGAATCAGACGCGGCCTTTAATCCTGTCCGCATCGAATCGTTTTCTACCCGCAGCGGAGGTAACCCATGACAGAACTCCCTGAAATTGCCAGCCGCGCCCGGGGCATGTTTGCCGAATTACCGGGCAAAATAATCACGGGTATCGAAGTCACCCAACCTAAATCCTTGAATGTTTCGCTGGCTGAATTAAAAGCCGGTCTGAAAGGGGCTCACCTGGGCAAAACCACCTGCCGCGGAAAATGGCTTTTCATTGAAACCAGCCAGGGCTGGCTCTTGCTGAACCTGGGGATGGGCGGTGAGATCCGTTTGGCTACGCGCAGCAGTTTGCCCGAGAAATACCGCCTGGTGTTCGACTTCAGCGATGAAAGCTGGCTGGCGGTTAATTTCTGGTGGTTCGGCTACGCCCATTACGTCAGGCCGGATGGGCTTGCCAGCCATACGATGACCGCCAAACTGGGACCGAACGCGGTGGATATCTCTCCCACCGATCTTTTGAAAATGACACGCCGGCAAAAAGCCGGTATTAAAACCTTTTTGCTCGACCAGAAAAATCTCGCCGGAATCGGCAACGCCTACATCCACGATATCCTGTTCATGGCGCTGCTGCATCCTTTGCGCTCCCTGGCCAGTATGTCAGATGCTGAGGTCGAACGCCTGGCGCACGCCATCCACGACAGCCTGCAAAGCAACATCGACAAGGGTGGAGCCTTTTACGAGGTTGGGCTGCACGGCGAAAAAGGCGGTTTCAGCATGCAGGATATCCTGATCGCCTATAAAGAGGGGCAAGCCTGCCCGCTGTGTGGGACTGCGATTGTAAAGATAAAGACTGGCAACACCAGCAGTTACATTTGCCCCAACTGCCAGCCGATCTGATGTGATCCTGTCTTTTTTATCATTGTTAATTTATAATTAGCAGTTCTGCACGGCAGCGCGATTAAAAAAATCGTCCTTCATTCCGCGCTTTTATTTCTCCGGAGGTTCTTTTTGGCTATCTCGACCCCAACGATCGAATACGACTTGAAATCAGTCGTTTGCGCCAACCGCTTGCAAGGGATTTGGCATATGATGACCGGCTATCGCTGGAAGTATGCCGGCGCTACTTTTTGCCTTGGCATTGCTGCCCTCGCAAAAACCACCACCTACCTGCTGCTGCGTTATTTTGTGGATAATTATTTTAATGCTCAAACCGGTCAGCAGTTCAGCCTGCCGGTCATTGCGCTGGGTTTCATTGGATTGGCTCTCATTGAAGGTAGCTTTACTTTCTTCAGCGGGAGGTTTGCCGCGCAGACTGCTGAAGGCATCACCCGGCGCTTACGCAATTACCTCTTTGACCATATCCAAAATCTCCCCTTCAGCTACCACGATAAAACCCCGACCGGAGAGTTGATCGAACGTTGCACATCCGACGTAGACGCCTTACGCCGCTTTTTCGCCGATCAGGCGATTGGCATCGGTCGCATCGTCTTACTTTTTGCGATCAACTTTGCTGCTCTGGCTGCGTTAAATCTGAAATTAGCTTTAGCTTCGATTATTATTACGCCCTTCATTGTCATTGCCTCCGCTTTCTTCTTTAAGCGAGTATCGAAAGCTTACGAAGCCTACCAGGAACAGGAAGCCACGCTCTCCACCACGCTGCAGGAAAACCTGACTGGTGTTCGGGTGGTCAAGGCCTTTGCCCGCCAGGAATTTGAAATTGATAAATTCGAACGCGACAACATTGAGAAATTCCGCCGCGGTAAGCGCCTGATTACGATGAATTCACTTTTCTGGCCGATTTCAGATACCCTCTGCGGTTTCCAAATTTTGACCGGTTATTTCATAGCCGCCACGATGGTGATGAACAGCACCATCACGGTGGGTTCTTTCCTGGCCTATGTCGGCCTGATCACCTGGATTATCTTTCCGATGCGTAATCTCGGGCGTTTGATCGTGCAAATGTCAACCGGTTTTGTCTCTTACGATCGCGTCGCAACTGTCATCAAACAAGATCGAGAACCTTTGGATGAGGGTGGTTATATCCCCGTTGGTGATCTAAAAGGTGCCCTGGTTTTCAATAATGTATCTTTTGGATATGACCAAAACAACCAGGTGCTGGAAAATATCTCTTTCAAGTGCGAGGCTGGCCAGGTGATTGCCTTACTCGGTTCTACCGGCTCCGGAAAAACCACCCTGGTGAAACTGCTTCCGCGCTTCTATGAATATACCCGCGGTAGTATTTTGCTGGACGGCATCGAATTGACCCGCTATCCGCGCCGTTACCTGCGCTGCCAGGTAGGGATTGTCGAACAAGAGCCCTTCCTTTTCTCACGCACTATCCGCGAAAACATCACCTATGGCGTCGGACGGGATGTCACCCAGGAAGAAATTGAGTCTGCAGCCAAAGCTGCTGCCATCCATGATGTGATTCTTTCCTTCTCTGATGGCTATCAAACCATGGTTGGAGAAAAAGGGGTAACCCTTTCGGGTGGGCAAAAGCAGCGTGTGGCGATTGCCCGAACTTTACTAAAGAACCCGCGCATCCTGATCATGGACGACTCTACCTCATCAGTGGACCTCGAGACCGAAGCAGAGATCCGCGATGCGCTGCAAAACCTGATGCGCAACCGTACTACCTTCGTCATTGCTCACCGCATCCAATCCATCATGGACGCCGATTACATCCTGGTGTTGGATAAGGGCCGCATTGTTCAGCGCGGCCAACACGACGAGCTGGTTGCCAGAGACGGTATCTACCGGCAGATTTATGAGATCCAAACCCGCATTGAAGTAGAACTGGAGAAGGAGATAGCCAGTGCCAGTTAACACCTACGACGAAGAGGATTACGAAAGCAAGTTCGATGGCAAGGTCTTCCTGAGGATTCTCAGCCTGACCAAACCCCATTGGAAAATGCTGGCGGGATTCCTGGTCACCATTTTGTTTGTTTCATCGTTAGATGCCTACTTTACGTTTTTAACCAAACGGATTGTGGACGAAGGTATCCTGGCAAACAATCGAAATGTTCTGGTAAGTATTCTGGTCCAATATGGCCTGCTTATGATCATTCAGGCGATGATGGTTTTTGTGTTTATCTTCCTGGTCGGTATTCTCGGCGAACGCATTCGTTACAACCTGCGCCAGCAGATGTTTAACCACCTTCAGAATCTTTCCTTGTCTTATTACAGCCGTACCCCCGTCGGATGGATCATGGCACGCGTCACCTCTGATTCGGAACGCGTTTCAAACTTGATCACCTGGGGTCTGCTTGATTCTACCTGGGCAACCATGAATATCACCTCATCCATGGTGTTCATGCTGGTGATCGACTGGCACCTGGCTCTAATCGTTCTAGCAGCCATCCCAATCCTTTTGTATGTGGCTTACGAATTCCGCAAGCGCATCATGGTGCAATATCGTACCGTGCGTAAGACGAACTCAAAAATTACCGGGGCCTATAATGAAAATATCTCTGGCGTGAGAGTTGTCAAAGCCCTGGGGCGTGAACCTGAAAATATCCAGGAATTCAGCCAGCTAACCAATGATATGTACCACGCCAGTTATCGGGCTGCCTGGCTAAGCGCCCTTTTCCTGCCGACCGTCCAGATCATCGCGGCGGCCGCCCTGGGAACGATTGTCTGGTATGGCGGCTACCAGGCTCAGATTGGCCTGATAACGATCGGCGGCATCCAGGCTTTTGTTTCATACGTGACTTTTATGATGTGGCCTATTCAGGACCTGGCCCGCATTTTTGCAGAAATTCAACATGCCATTGCATCTGCCGAACGCATTTTTTCTCTGGTGGATGCAATCCCCGAGATCGCAGATCGCCCGGGGGCGATAGACCCTGGCACCATCCGGGGGGAAATCGAATTTGACCACGTCTATTTCTCTTACGAAGATGAGAAACCGGTGCTGGCTAATTTCAACCTGCATGTAAAACACGGCGAGATGATTGCCCTGGTTGGAGCAACCGGGGGCGGTAAAACCACCATCGTTAACCTTTTAGGACGTTTTTACGAACCCAGGCAAGGTGTGATCCGGATCGGGGGTAGGGATTATACCGAGCTATCCCTGAATTCCATCCAATCTCGCATCGGCATTGTTTTGCAGACTCCCCACCTGTTTTCAGGTACGATCCGAGATAACATCCGTTATGGGTGTCTTAGTTCAACCAACGAGGAAATTGAACGCGCCGCCCAATTGGTAGGCGCCCATGGATTCATTACCAAGTTTGAAAAAGGGTATGATGAGCAGGTTGGCGAAGGTGGGAACCTGCTTTCAGTAGGGCAAAAGCAGTTGATCAGCCTGGCACGCGCCATACTGTCCGAACCCGAGATTTTCATCATGGATGAAGCCACCAGTTCTGTTGATACGCTGACAGAAGCTATGATTCAAAAGGGGATGGAAGTCTTGATGAAAGATCGTACCAGTTTCATCGTAGCCCACCGTCTGTCAACCATTAAACGCGCCAACCGTATCCTGGTGATTGAGGATGGAAGCATCTTAGAGATGGGTACCCACGCTGAGTTATTGCGTAAAGGTGGCAAGTATTTCCAACTATATACCCGCCAGTTCAGGCACCAGATGCAGCAGGTCCTTGATCCATTCCAGGAAACCAATTTGATGACAGATTAAAAGAATTATAATAAATAAATGCTCCCCACTAATTGACATTTTCAAGGGGCCGTAGTAAACTTTTACCGCTTAATTGGCGAGGTAGCTCAATGGTGGAGCAGGGGACTCATAAGCCCTTGGATGTGGGTTCAAATCCCACTCTCGCCACACCGTACCTGTAGCGGTCACTCCGCTCTTACCCCCATATGTGGTGGTATTTTGGGAACTATCTAAAATCTTATTTGGATAGTCCCTTGGCTTTAAAAGTGCTTTCTTGGGGTATAAAAATCCCCGGTTAAGTATCCGCCGGGGTAGAGGATTAAGGCTAGAAAAGGTTATAATTTTTTTATCCTACCGCCTTTACTACCGGTGGTTTGGGTCAGGCCCCGGTGAGTGTTTTCGGCACTTGCCGGGACCGTTTTGTATGTTTATAAAATTTATGCACTGATTGTCAAGACCAGTACAGATTTCTAAGGTTTTTTATAGGCTGTTGGAGAAAACAATCCGGCAGTAATTATTAAATGACTTTATCGTTTTTCCCTGCAAGCTGTCTTAATAACTCAAGCTGGCCAGTGTGGTAAGACTCGTGCCACTGCATAAAAGAGAGGGCTTCAATTAAAGGTACTGTTCCACGCCAAATTTGAACCTTTTGGTCAAGCTCTGCTGGTGAAAGGCTGCCCAGCTTGTTGACGATTCTTTCAAGGGATTTATCCAATTTTTCCTCCATGATATTCAAGTCGCAAGCTCTAGCAGCATCGGTCAGGGGTTCAGAGCCATATCCATAAATCTTCACCTCATCATCATTCAGTGTACCTGGCAATCCCATCACCTCAAGACAATCACCGCGCACACCCAGGATATGCCCGACTACCCAGTTCATACAATTACCACGAAAAGGAGGTTGTATTAAGCTCTCGTAATGGGTAATGTCTTTTACTTGCATGTGGATAATGTCGTGGTTATTCTTAAATAAATCGATTAATACTTGGGATGTAGTATCCATTGGTTAGCTCCTTAAAATTTTATAAATACTATAACACATTTTACTGCCTACTTGACTCGATTGTCTCCCGTTATAAAAGTGTATACCACGTAAGCGAAACACTAACCTAAAAGTTTCTTGCCGATTTAGTATTTTGGCTGATAATACTGCCACTCCCTTTGGTTCGGCGACCAACACCGGGGGGTTTCCGTCCGCCAACGCCCTTTAGCCCATGCCTTTATCTCAGGAATAGCCCAGCCAACCCGCAGCAAATAGGCCAGCTTGCGTGCCCAACTTGCCAGCTTCGGGCGATACTTCCCACTGGGTCGGTCTGCCAGCAGCAACCGGGCGTCCTCCAGGACTGTCAGGTTATCCAGTTTCAGTCCTGACCGTTCGCACAGTTCCGTAGATGACAAGTAATTAGTGTACAGCCGGGGATGGTTGGTATGCTCATCAAGTATTTTTTGTAATTGAACCTGCCGCTCTTGTTCTAAAGTTTCCAGCACACTAAGACCGTTCTCAAATCTGGCTGTTCGCAAGGCTTTTGTCACCCTGCCAGTTTTTGCAAACTTCATCAACGCATCCAGAGCCGCCAGGCCATGAATCTGCCGGTCTAAGTTGCCTGTCTGGCGCTCGTCTTGACAACTCACATAAGTCAGTGCATGGCAGCGCCGGCAAGCAAAACGTACCGCTCCTGGAGGAAGGTATAACGTACGCAGCGCCGGCCGCAACCAATAATTCCCTGTCAACGGCGGGAGATACTCCATCTCCCTAGCCAAGACGCCACATCGTCCAGTTTAGCCAGCAGGGTAAATTAGGACACTTCTCTGGGTGAGTACTACCAGTTTTTCTTGTTGGAGCTTCTTCCCTTTTAGAGTAAAATCATAAATATCGCTCTTATTTAATCCGTTTAAAAGGAGGCACAATGCCTAAAATCACCTTTATCGGCGCGGGCAGCACGGTCTTTACCCGCAACCTTTGCAATGACATTCTACTCACCCCATCGCTGCAGGACAGCCACATCGCCCTGATGGATATCGACCCGGTACGCCTGGAACAAGGGCGCGCCCTGGTGCAGGCGATTATCGACCGGCGTCAGCTCAAAGCCACAGTTTCAGCTTCCTTAGAGCAGCGTGAAGCCCTCAAAGATGCCGATTACGTCATCACCACTTTCCAGCAAGGCGGTCTGGAAGCCTACGAGCTGGATATTGAGATACCCCGTAAATACGGCGTCGAACAATGCGTGGGGGACACCCTCGGTCCAGGCGGTGTTTTCCGCGCCCTGCGCACCATCCCGGTGTTGATCGATATTTGCAACGATATGGATGAGTTAGCTCCGGACGCGCTGCTGATCAACTACGTCAACCCAATGGCAGCTAACTGCTGGGCTACCTATGAAGCCACGGGGCGCCCGATTGTGGGCCTGTGCCACAGCGTGCAGGGCACCAGTGAAATGCTGGCGCGTTGGACCAATGTTCCGTATGAAGAAGTCGTATACCTATGCGCAGGCATCAACCACCAATCCTTCTTCCTTGACTTTCGCCGTGGCAATGAAGACCTCTATCCTCTCATCTGGAAAGCCATCGAGAAACCCGAAATCGTGGGCGAAGAACCAATCCGCATTGAAATGATGCGCCAATTCGGCTATTTCGTGACTGAATCCAGCGGGCATGCCAGTGAATATGTTCCCTACTTCCGCAAAACTGCCTGGATGATTGAAAAAGACCTGGTGCCACAGTTTACGAATCCAGCAGACGCCTGGTTTGATTTCTCAAGGACCGGTGGCTACTTGCGTGAATGCCAGCGGCGAGCCAGCGTAGTTGCCCAGGAATACCAGGAGCTGATCGCCGGCATCCACAACCTACCTGCCGTCCGCTCGCATGAATATGGTGTCAGCATCATTGAAGCGATGCAGACCAATAAATCTGCCCGGATCAACGGGAACGTACCCAACAGCGGACTGATCACCAACCTACCTGCCGGCTGCTGTGTGGAAGTGCCCTGCCTGGTAGATGGGAATGGTATACAACCGACCGTAGTTGGGGATATCCCAACCCAATTGGCAGCCCTAAACCGGACGAATATCAATGTGCAGGAGCTGATTGTAGAGGCTGCTCTGAGCGGTGATCCCGAATCGGTTTACCATGCGGTTATGCTGGATCCACTGAGCGCAGCGGTTTGCACGCTGCCACAAATCCGCAAGATGGTCGCAGAATTGCTTGTTCAACAAAGACAATGGCTTCCGCAGTTCTAAAAAGCCTTCAATCGCAGTTAATACCAGGGCCGTAGAGAAAAGTTCCTACAAAGAAAACCATTTCTCTCGGTTTTGGTCCTGTCTGCGCTAAAAGATTCTGGTTTCCGTTTGACATTCTTTGCCTGCAAGGCTAAAATGAGGATTGAAGGCAATATTTTGTTTTCATTCTAAAATTTAACAATTTAGGAGCAACCGTGAGCAAGTGGGCGGGAAAATATGTGATTGGAGTCACTGGCAATATAGCCACTGGCAAGAGCGTTGTCCGAAAAATGCTGGAGCATATGGGTGCTTATGGCATCGATGCAGACGCGCTAGGACACCGCGCCATTGCTAAAGGTGCGCCTGGTTACCAGTCAGTCTTGGAATTATTTGGTAAATGGGTGTTGACCCCGGACGAACAAATCGATCGAACCAAGCTGGCGCGTATCGTTTTTAACAATCCAGAAACACTGCCACAACTGGAAAAGATCGTCCACCCCCTAGTAACCCAGGCCATCGACCTGATTATCAGGCGTGCTTCACAGCCGGTCATTGTAATCGAAGCGATTAAACTTATC
>Ga0315282_10011749_pt1 | contig 13507 bp, 29 predicted proteins | sample YL17G07_20_MG_FD_203693 | JGI IMG/M metagenome (GOLD analysis project Ga0315282, IMG submission 203693) | Sediment microbial communities from Yellowstone Lake, YNP, Wyoming, USA - YL17G07_20 | ecosystem: Environmental > Aquatic > Freshwater > Lake > Sediment | place: USA: Wyoming | collected...
TTGTTGATGGTGTCACCCACCAATTTACGATTAGAAAATTAAGAGCTCTTGCGCCAGCGATTTGGTAGGCTGGCGTGTACACACCAATAGCCAAAATTATGATGCCGATTATGATGCCGATTAACACGCATAAAAGGTAATATTTCATTTGTCGCCAGAATGGAAGTTCAATCCATGTTCCACGGTCTTGAGCACCCATTCTATTTCACGACTATTTTTTCTATGGTTTTCGTGTCTTTCAACATCAACATGTCTTGTAATGTTTGAACTTGCGTTTTCAATTTCGTGTTTTCCGCCGTGGTTTGTTCAACTAATTTTTGAGCTTCATCAAGCAAATCTTTAGAGTCTGATGTTTCCGTGTTTTTCACTTGTTCCTGAAGAACATTATATTTGGTTTCCAAGTCCGTGTAGGATTTAGCCATGTTTATATTGTCATTTACGGCTTGCTGTGCCTGAGCTTCCAACTGTGCCTTTTGATTGTCCACATGGCTTTTCCAAAGTTTAGTGACAACTGCTGTTCCACCGACCACGCCTACAGTTGCGATTGTCTGTGTGCTAAGTTGACTCAAGAAAGTTTGAATTTGCGGAATCCACGTTTGCCCTATGCCCCAGGCGCCTTCAACAATTGGGTTTGTTAAGGTGTAAACTGGTTCAACGTGAAAATACCATAAGCTGAACAGTCCTAAGCCGATGAGGACGCCTATGAATGCAAGTGTCCAAAAACTAATTTTACGTGGTTGCTGTGGAAACATTTTCTTCTATCCTCAGTTGAGACAATTTTTTAGGCGGAGTATCCTGATAAGTCAGGAAATGATTTGAAAAGAGTTTAATCGGTGCTGTTGAGTTGAAATAGTCTTTTAAGTTTATGATGATGGTGTGGTTCCAAACGCCTTTACGGTTATATTCGTCATGGATTGGTTCTATATAACTTACTGCGCCATAGTGGTCGTTGATTATTGTGCGTAGGCATTGAGATTCTTTGGCGCCGTTGCCCAGGTGAATGAGGAATTCGAGTTCTTCAAGCGTTAAGATTTTTTCAATGTTTGGTGATGTTGCCAATATCTCGGAAAGTGAAGCTATAAACTGTTCACAATCCACAATAATCACGTTGCGAAAGTTAAGAGGAACTGAATCAAATTAATGTAGGTTTGCAAGTCGCAACTTGGCATTCTACGTTCTTTAACCACAATTCGTTCTTTTCCATCCTGCCACCTTTTCGGCATGCCATCACTGTTGCGTTCAACATCAATGTAGCTTGGAAAAATTTGGATGTTAGCTCCAAACCCGAAGCCATAATCTTTCAGGATCATGCTGGTGCTTGGAAAACACACGTCCATAAACTCTTTAAGACCCTGACCTGACGGATCGTAAACGTCCATGCCCCAGCTACTAGCGTAATTGCTTATTGTATCCCACTTGGTTATCACGACAGCTATTCCCTTAATCGGTTTGCCCCGGCTCTGCTCCTTATAAATGAAGATTTCGCTTAGAAGCCTATGCAAATAATTGTCTGGATCCTCTCGCACTTCGTCAGTTGGCATATTATAGCCTTTCACGCCCAAAGCCTTACTACTGTCAACACATAAAATGTAGCCGTCACTTTCTTTCACATAGTTAATCAAGTTTTGAGCAAGACTGTATGCGACTGGCGCAACGTTTGGCGTAGATTTACTGTAGTGGGCAATCATCAAGTCTATGTCTTCACCGGCAATGTCAACCATTGGCACTTGAATCTTTTTCTCGCCAAAAAACGCTTTATCCCTGAGTAGCAAGCCTGATTCTGCAGCGTACCTTGTGTGCGCAGTTGTTTTTTCTGGAAAATGTCCTTGTCTCAAACTGCTTACTGCATCTAAGACGCTGCTTGTGCCTTCTAAAACACGACAACGGAAAGATGGATTGTCAGCACTTAATGTTTGGGCGGCTAGAACCTCCATTGCACTTATTGTTGTTTTGCCTGAACCTGTTGGTCCCAGCATTGCAAAGCGTGTTTTGTAAGCGTAAAGTTGCGTGGGCATTATGGGCTGGGCTGACTTTTTGAAAACGTTTAAACCTTTAATTTTGTCGAACAAACTCATGATGCTGTGGCTTCCTCTTTCTTTGCTTCCAGTTCTGGTTTAGTTATCGCCTGTGGAACCGGTTCAGCCGTAACTTGCGGCAATGCCGCTATTGGCGTGTGCTGATAAATTTTTTGTTCAGCAGTTTTCATTAGGCGTGGTCTACGATCCCACAGAAACTTTTTGATGCATACCCAAATGACGCCGCCGGTTATGAGCAAGCCTACAAACACGGCTGCTGCTTGCAAACCATTTACTGTTCCCCACAAGAATAGGCCAGTGATTGCGCCTAAGAGCAAGTTTGCTGTGCCTTCGCCTAACACTTTAACAAATAAGTAGTGCAGGTTTTCTCCGAATGTGGGAATGGCTAGGCCACAAGCAATTATTGTCGGTGTTAAGATTGCTAGGATGATTATGAACCATGCGAGTTTCCTCATTTTTTTCGGTTCACCTCCAAACTTTCATTTTTTCTTTGATTTCCACATATCTTGTAATATTACAAATGCAGCTAATATGAAAACGGTACATGTTACTATTTCAAAAAATTGTGCTTCTGACATGTGTCATCCTCACTTTTGAAATATTCCTCTCCCACGACTATCACTTAAAATTAAGCCTTTCTCAACGTCTGGCACATCGCTCACCGTTACTTCCATACTGATGGTTGAAGCATAAGCCAGCAAGTCTTGCCGGTTTACTCTGCACACGGATTCGGCTAAAATGGGGTCTTGAAAACTAGTTGTGAAAATATAGTGTCTTACGGCTTGTTTCAATATTGCTTGGGGGCTTCGACGGTGTGACATACTATCTTTCACTCAATCAAGTTTTTTCTTGAAGGGCGAGATTTGAATTTTTAGAAGTTGCTAATTTATGGATTATGTATTAAGTCTTAATAAAGTTTGCCCTTAACACTTTTCTTTTAGGAAAAGTTTATATGTGAAGTATGTGTAACTGTTGTGTAAGCGGTTGTGGAACATGAAAGCTAACATTACGTCCAGCAAGATAGATTCTATTCGTAAGATAGACAATACGCCTAATTCTCAACAAAAAAAAAGAAGTAAAAGACAAAAATTCGTTGAATTGTGTCCAACTTGTAGGAATAGTCTCAACAAAAATTTACCGCTTTATCATTCATGGCAAACAGTTCAAGCCGCTTTGAGAAATCAGAGACGAATATGTCTTACTAAACAACATCAAGGTTGTAACGTAAAAGAACCATTCTGAGGAAGATGAAACCATGACTAAAATCGAAGTTAGTGAGGCAACATATCAATTAATCCTTGAGGCTCAAAAGAAAAAAGGACTAAGCAGTTTGAGTGTAACTCTCGCTGAACTAGCTTTAGAGTTTTTGAGAAAGAAGGATGAGAAAGAAGGATGTGAAAACATGAGTTGCGGCTTAATTTGGTTTCTGCGGTTACCATGCTTATGGCGGTTTGGATGTTGGTTCTGTCCTTCCGAAGAAGAACTTAGGGATATGCTTCCACTACTAAACAAAATTTACTTTATGATTAATGAAAAAAACGACGATATGAGGAAGTTTGTGCAATGAAGTTTCAGTTGTTTTTAGACACAAAGGATGAGAACCTATTTAGAAAAGCAACATGCGAATTAGGCACGGTTTTCTATCGTGTGGTTAATGCCGAGAAAAGCGAGTGGGAAATCTGCTATTTCAGTGGTTCACGGTTAGCAAAGTTTCACGGTGTAGTAAGCGAGGCGTTTGCCAATTACGTGAAAGCCATGGGGTTCAAAGTTGACGTTATCGAGGTTGACGAGTTCGCTGGCACAGTCAAAATCATACAAAACAAGGGGGTTTCCTGAGTGAGTGAAGATTCTTGTTGGGTTTGTCCAAACTGCGAAGCCCAAGTTCCAAGCGACTGTGATGTTTGCCCAGAATGTGGATATTTCGAAGCATTGGATGATTTGGAAGTGAGAAAATGAAAAAGGAGGAATTAAAAATATGAAAGAAAAAAAGTTTAAAATAGATATTGTAGATGACATCGTTAAAGCCTTATTCCAAGATTGTGGCGTAGAAAAATTGCTTATTGAAGAATGCAAAAGCGATTTTACACTGACAATTCAAGAAACCATTTTTGATTGGCAACTCCAAAAACTCGTTGAACTATTCCAAAAATATCCATTCTTAACCTACAGTCTTGAACCGAATGAAGGCTTAGTCATCTATGAAGCGGAGGAGAGTTGACAAAAATTGGTTAAACGAGTAGGATTCCAAGTTTCAGAAGAACTGTGGAACAAGTTTTTGGAAGCCATTGACGGCGAGTTTGAAACTGCAAGTCAAGCTTTCAGAAGTTTCATGAAAGAGAAAATAAAGGAAAAGGAGAGGATTTAGAATGGAAAAATATTTTGTGTTTGCCATCAAAGAAGATGGACAGATTGAACCCGTTATTTGGTTTGAAACTCTAAAAGAAGCACGAAAAGAAGCTAAGGATTGGAAGAAAAAGTATCCGACTGATAAGCCAATTTACATTGGAAAACTTTTGTTTGAACCGAAAGAGGAGGCTTAAGAGTTTTGGCTAAACTTGAACCAGAGTGCCACAGATGCACCCCTGAATGCGAAAGATATGGGGAATGTGATAGCAGATTCAAAAAAAAGGAGACTCTTTAATGGTGCATTGTGTTTTATGTAGAACCCACTTCAATAGGCAAACTCGCTACTGCAACTTTTACAAGCGAACCATTGCCCTAGCCGACATTCATAGGCAAATCAGTTGCCCCGGCTATCCGAACCGGGCTAGGGAAAAATGGTTGTTGAAGGCTGCAGGTAAAGAGCAGAACCCGTATTTTCAAGCGGAAATCTTCTATCAAATTTGGGGAAAGAAAAAATGAAATGCCCAGAATGCGGGAGTTCAGATGTGACTTTTTTGCCTGCAACAACAAGTTCAGAAACCTATTATTTTTGTAACCATTGCGGATGTTATTTTAAAGTCAAAACATGGTGAAAAAAAATGAATGAAGCATATAATTTACTTAAAGACGTTGTTGGTTTTCCAGAAAAACAGATTCCTGAAATGTTCACCTTTACCGAAGAAAACGGGGAATATGTGATTAAGGCTTTTAGATATTTAGATGGGCCTACTTTCGGCAAAATCTTGCGGGCAATAATGGCTAAGGGCGGAAGTTATAGGAAGGATGAAACTACAAAGTTTGCCATCTTCACCTTGCCCAAACAACAAAAGGAAACATCTGTCGAAGCTTCGACACCTACCGAAGTTAAAGTTGAGGAACAAGGCGAATATGCTCTCAGCAAAAGCCTACATGGAAAACTTGGACAGCTCGTGCCATGCTTACAAGATGCAGAGGGCATAACTATTGACGGTTTTCACAGACTAAAAATTAACCCAAAGGCTTGGACAGTTAAAAATGACCAGATTAAAACGCCTGTGGACCGGGCATTAGCTCGAATGACCGTGAACTTTTGTCGCAGACACTATTCAAGTGAAGAGATGAAAAACGACATTGGATTGTTGATTGGCTCGGGTTTAACTGTGGATCAGATAGTGGAGATCACGGGAATTAGTAAAAGCACAATCTATAATTATATGCCTCCAGAAAAAAAAGATAAGGCATTAAGTGAAGCACAAAAGAAAGGATGGGAAGAAAAGAAAGAGTTTCCAGCCTTGGAAACCCCTCTTAAGACTCAAGAAACCATAATTCCAAAAAGAAATTCAGGGCAAATCTACAAAACATACTTGCTTGGATTGCGAGAATGCGAAAAATGCGGAGGTAAAGAAGAACGAGACAAAATGAGTTTCATAGACAATCAACTGGTTTGCCGAAAATGTGCAGGAAAAGACAAGCCGTTAACACCGCATAAACTGGAAGCGGAACCCACATTCAAACCTAAAGAAAAAGCTGATTTTCGTGTTGCCCAGATGCATCCGCAGAAGAGCAAGTTTGAACTAGAAGTAATTCAACAATTGCAAGCTGAAGGTTTACCGTTAGAAACTGACCAAGAATTTTGTATTCAAAAAACAGTTCCAGACGCAATATTAAAACTTAAAGACAGAACCGTAGCCATCTACATTGACAACGTGGCAACACATGAAGAGGGAGACGAGAGAGACGAGTTTCTGCGGTCAACCCTAGAAAAGTTGTATGACTTTGAAATCTGCGTGGTTCAATACAAAAACGATAGTGCTGAGGAACGGCAGAGGGCAAAAGAAACCATAAAGGAGTTTTTAAGGTGGTAATGCTTTCTTTAAACAAAACAGCTAGAGTAAACCATAGTAGTTATGGGGAGCATGTTCATTGTTTCTGTCGGAATTTACCCATATTCAACAATCTATGGAGAATCTTCCGTTATGAAATCGTAAGTATAAAGAATGGAGAAACCAAATATGAATGAAAAAACAGTAATTCGTGTCCTTTCAAACCCACAGAAGAAACTGTTAATTGCCATGATAGATTCTGTTTCCATCGTAGAAGCTGCTGACAAAATTGGTATGAGTAGAAAAACTGCATATAATTTGCTGTATAGTCTCCGTAAAAAATATGCTAAGGCACGAGCTTTTGTAAACTATGTCGACGCACAAAAAAGAAGAGGAAAACTCTTCAAAATGGTTCTGACAGACCGTGTTTCTATAGAGGAAAAGTTGTTGGAGGAGGAGGTGTTTTAGATTGAGTAAACCAACCACAGTAGGAGATGAATTAGTTTTTCAAGTAAGACGTATTGCAGAAGCTATGGAAGAATTGAAAGTTAAAGGTTTGCCACGGGACATTTTAGTATTGTGGATTCAGAAGAAAACTAAACTTCCGCAGAGAGACATCATTGCAGTTTTAGATGCGTTAAGTGGTATTCGACAAGCTTTCAGTCAGGTGGTTAAATAATGCAGGATACTCCTAAAATGGTTCATGTTTGGCAACTCCGATGCTGGAACTGCATGTTACTCCATAAAGACTTTGCCCAAAACACACATAGTTGTCCACAGAATGTTTTCCGAGATAGCGAATTGTATCCTGAGTTTTTTGCTGTTAAATGTGAAAAATTTGAGCCAATAAAGGAGGGATAAAATGAGTGATGAAGATCGGATTGCAAAATTGGTGAAGATTTGGGTAGAATGGAACAATCCCATAGTGGACAAAATAAGTGGGGATGACGCAATGTATCAAATTGGAAATTTGTTCAAAACGGAATGTCTAATTGCGTGGCGAGAATTTGTTAAGCAAAAACGGAAGCATGATGATTTGGCTTTGAGAATTAAACATGAAATGGTGAGATGATAAAAATGGGTGAAGAGTGTGAAAGCAAAATCGCATGCCTACTTGCGAGCATGAATAACTTGGCAAAAAACGATTATGACAGTAAAATTACGGTGTTATGCAAAATCATAGTCCTACAAGAGAAGATGATTCAAGATTTGCAGGAACAGTTGGATGGGCATTTTGAAGATTATGTGCATGTTGAGAAGCCTTTCTACGAGTTGAAAGAGGGGAAGGCGAAACCATGAGTGAACCTTGCTTGTTGCCAGATATTCAGAAAATCCTCCGAAAAATTAAAGGAAAATACTATCTACAGGAAATCGATGACCCCATCCCTCTTTGTAAAGGATGCTTTAACGTGGGAGCGTCATGTGGAACACCATGCGCTACGTGTGAGAGGTCAAGAGAATGGACGGAAAATTGGATGTTAGACCTGTTTTTAGATGAAAGGTACATCGTTTGGAAAAGAAGGAAGTGAAGGTATGACAGAAATTGAATGTTGCGTTGGATGTGTTGTTCATCATGATCCAAAGTTTAACTTGGAAAAAATATTGGGTAAATGCACTTGTCCATGCCATTCTGATAAGACTTGGAAATTAAAGCGAATCAAACTAAAAATAAGGGAGTGAAAGTGTGAGGAAGCATACGAAGTTTTTGGAACGACAAGCAAAGCGAAAATGCGTGGGGACAGGAAGATAATGGAACCCTTTTCAGAAAAGGCTTCACCGAAAATAGGGCTTTCTCCAAAAATTGAAAGAGCTAGGATAACCTACGCAATGCGGAACTGCCCAACCGAAATTAAAGAACCAGAACTATTAGTGGAAGAAGCAATTGAAAAACATGGCGATAAGATTGCTGTTAGTTGCAGTTTTGGAAGTTGTAGCGTTGTGGTTCTATACATGGCTTTACAAGTTAATCCAAACATCAAGGTTGTTTTCAATAATACGGGTGTGGAGTATCCTGAAACTTATGCTTACCGAAACCTTCTCAAAAAAGAATGGAATCTTAACTTAATTGAAACGAAACCCAAAAAGAATTTCTGGCAATGCGTGAAAGAATATGGCTTTCCACTTCTACGAGAAGCATATAGGTTTAAAGGAAAGAAAATGTTTCATAAACCAGAATGTTGTGTTTTCCTTAAGGAATTACCATTCAAAGAAGCATGCAAAGAATTTGAAATTGAAGCAACTTTAACAGGGCTTCGTTGTTCTGAATCTCGTTTGCGGATGTTTACGCTTGCTCAACGAGGTCAATATTACCACACTCAAAAATGGGGAAGTTTATGGCGTTACCATCCAATTGGTTTTTGGTCACACAAGCAGGTTCGAGAATACTTAGAGGAAAATAATCTTCCAATCAATGAGATTTACAAAAAGGTTGAGCGGTCTGGGTGCATGCCCTGCACAGGGTTCTTACATTGGGAAAAACAACTATCTAACACAAACTTGAAAATGTATCGTTATGTCCAAAAACTTCGCAAAGTTCCATTACTTGACGATTTTATTCAGCTAGAAAATGAACTTGTCGATAAATGTGTTCAAAACATCGAAGAGGTTGGTGTTTAAGAATTGACTGAGCAAATTTGTTTAAAACCAACACGCTTAGACCATGACATTCTCACACGACTAAAAGCTTACTTAAACTTGGAAGGTAGACGCTATTTCACGGCAGACGACCTGTACCGCTTAGGCTTAGTGAGGCTTCTTTCGGAACCGCACAGCAGAACAGTAGGCGCATGGTTCAGTCGAATGCAACATGCACGGGCTATCGTGGACACGGGTGATTTGGTAGCGAGTTTGCGCGTCAGCAATAACAATCGCAGAATCAAAAGGTATGATGCTTTTCCAGAAAGAGGAAGCGCACAAAAATGAATGAACAAGATGTAAATGCTCATTGGGAGTTTATTCGTGCCTTAATGCTGAAATGTGGAGTTGAACCGACACAAAGAGAAGAATTCCTATACAAAGAAGCTTTGAAGCATGGCATAAAACATGGAAGTGCCAAAAAATGAATGATTTTATTGCTTTCAAAACCTTATGGAACGCCATACCCATGTCCGAAGAGGCTGCGCAACGGATTTGCGATTGCCTAAACCATTACGTTCTGCGATCTGGCAAATCAATTCGGGAGTTGGAGAAGGTTTTGGCGTTGTATAAACTTGAAAAGGTGAAAACATATTGATTGACGATAATATGATAGAACGAGTTTACAACAGTTTAACTTGGAACCCTCAAAGCAGCAAAGACCTAGCAGAACAATTGAATATGGAAAGACGTAAGGTCGCGTTTGTTTTGGCAATTTTGAAGCGGATGGGCAAAGCACAGCGAGTAGACTTAAGTGTTCAACTTTGTCGTGGTTACTGGGTTGGAAGAAGTTTCTGGGTGAAAACCTAATAATTAGAAAATTAAAAGAGGTGATGTGATGGTTGAAGAAGAAGGTCTTTTCAAAAAACGATTAATCGAAAAAGTAGAGTCACCACAAATTGGAAGAGTTTGGATTTCTGATGTGAAACAAATTGTAGATGAGGCTAAAACCGCTTTTCCCTTAGTACACTTTGAATTTCAAGAACCTAGACAATGGAATTTTATTCAGTACCAACATCATTATGACAGTTTAGCGCATCAAGTTCTCGAATTAATAGGATGGTACCAAAAATGGTTTGGTAGAGAGTCTTCGCTGGAATCGGAAAAAAGTGCCTAAAAACAGCAAAACAAAACAGCGGATGTTTCTGCACAGAAAAGCCTAGCCTAACCACTCACTTTTTATGTAAGGCTTCATCAAGACAGATCGCAACAAAAATAATGCCAAAGCAAACAGCAAAAACAATGAGAAACACGCCTATGCCTATGATGGGTAATCAACCTCTAAAATTGGCACATCAATATCTACGACTCCCGCTTTTATGCTTGTAGCACTTCTATCTTGATATTCGGGCCTTATTGCACTCGCTACTGTGTTATAATTTTTGTATGATGATCGCGCACTACTATTTGTTAAATCATCTGTTAGGCTTGTTGTGGTTGTTAATATTTTAGAGTCAATGTGATGTCTCAGATTGGTTACTCGCATGTCCTTGTCTATGTTGAATGAAGCGTCACTCTTAGTTTTAGCGTGGATGTGAAGGTATTGACCGGGCAACAAATCTTTAATCATGGGTGTTGTGATCTGTGCGATTAACGGTTTTGTTCTTGCTGAAAACAGTTCTGAAGCACAAAGACGCGCCATAGTTCCCGTATCAGCCAATGTCATAACGTCATCTTTACCCACTTGATCCACAATAGTTCTAAGTTTCAGTTTGTCGGCTACGATAAGTGTGGAGTCTTTGGCTGCGCGGCAAATTAAACCTTCAAAATGCATGTCATCCCAATAAGTAGCTGTCGAGCCTACGATTCGCATGCCCACATAGTTTATGTTACTCCAACTCGGCGAACCGTATTTGCTCCAGTCTTTTAAGTTGTCATTCCATGCGCCTTCACAATAGTAAGGCCCAACAACCTTTCTAATGATTTGCCAATCCGTGATAACTGTTGATCCGTCACCTACAAGATGATAAAAATAGTTGTTGCTATCAGTGCATAATTGAATATAGTTCGCATCAGGATTTGCGCAGTTATAATCAAAAACGAAGGTTGGCGGGTTCTTGGCTGATCCTATCTTAGTGAAATTCCAAGCTGCATTTTGTCCGCTGGGCCACCAACAATATCGAGGCGCCTGCGTAGAAATAACTTTCAAACTGTAAGTGCCGACTTTAACGATTATAGTTTCATCAGACAATGTTATGTAAGCGTCTGTTTTGCCCCATGATGAAGCTTTGCCTTCAGTCCAATAATCACGTGCGGGCTTGCGTAAAGTGCCATAATACAAAATGTAGTTTGCCTCTGAATCTTGATGTTCAAAATTGAAAGAATCAAAATCTACGCCTTGCGCTAAAGTCGCGTTTGCTTGGCTGTCACCATAATAGAGAGTCCACCCCACTTGAGTAGCCCCAATTAACTTCATTCTGAAATTGCCGCTTGTGTCAACAATCCAGTGAGGTCCAGGTGTAGTTCCCGCACCTATTGCCGTGACTAAATCGCATAAATCATTAATCAGTTTGTCACATGGTTGGTATGGGCTGCAAACAAAATTGATTGGTCCCTCTATACTTTCAACTTTTGAATAGTCATAAGTGTAGCCACTGCTTCCAGAACCGAGAATCCCATTCACATATTTCGGAATTATTCCTATAGTGGCATCCGTCAAAATATCCGTAATCCGTGTCCCATAAGATGAGTTGCGACTTTCCGTTCCATACTCTTGATTACAACTTGTTTCCGTTAATCCATACCCTGTGCCATCACATTTAAGCGTTAAAGTTTCCCCTGGCTCTTGACCTATAATGTTTGGAAGACAAAAACGGATTAAACCATTAAAAAGCGTAGTCCATGAACCATCTGAAGAGTCTTTAACTTTGAGCAGTATAGTTTTGCCCGCGTCAATGTTTGCCGGATAATTTTGGCTTAACTCATTATTAACGATTATTGTGGCCACATCAAAACCGTTTTCATTTCTAGTCACATCAGCAGAAACTAGAATGTTGTAGATTGTGCCTCCAATAGTTAATTGCGCTTGCGGAAGAGCCATGTATGTTACCATTTTTATGTTCCTCTGCTCGTGTCAAAGAGATCATACGCCATTGCGCCCAACCCTAAAGTAGTGGCTGCAAGAAAAAGCCATCCAACCGGGCCAGATGCTGCTTCAAAAGCGTTTATGGCAATTTGCGTCATTCTAATAGTCCAGATTACCCTGTTAAATTCGCTTATGACTTTGTTAAGCTCTTTTGAACCCGTCATTTTTTCTAGTGCAAAGCCAATTCGTATAAGAGAAACTTCAACTTGTCGAAGTTCATGGTAACTCATTTGAACACTTGAAACCTGAGTTTTTAAATCTTCAATTTGCATTTTAGCTTCAGCTAGAGTTACCATACCTGCAACTCCGTAGGATCAACTTCTATTTGAATGTCAAGTTCACATTTACAGTTTGGATGACTAGAAAACTCTTTAATCAATAATGCTTCATCTAAATCGTTAATAGTCCATTGTTTACCATTCAACACAGAACATTTCGCACATGCCCCCAGCTGTGCAATCCACGTGACAATGTAGGTTATGCCTACGATTAGGGTTTCACTCATTAAGCATCACTGTAACTGATGTATTCTGCTTCGCCTTCATACTCATAAACCGCGTCTCGGTCCTCGCCTATGACAGCGTTGTTTCTTAGACAGTAACCGTTTGTTATGGTGTAAGTCCGAGTTTTAGGCGTTCCAAAACCATCTTCAATAGCCATGATAACTTTGAAATATTCAATCTTATTACTAAAGCCATTGTCAACTAAAGCGTATTGGTTGCCCGCTGCCACTTGAACGTCAGTCACAAAAAAGGCAATTCTACAATCGCTTAAGAACCGTAATTTCCACTCGAAAAAGCTAGGTTGCTGCAAATTAATAGTTGCTGATGTTGCAGCAGTAGGCGGTTTATTTCGTGTAGCATCATGAATTCGCCTATATTCAAAACTGAGGATGCCCTTGCTAATGTTGACTCCATGCGTGCTATCATAGCCAATATGCACGTTTGAAATGCGGCCCGGAACCTTATCCGTTTTAACCTCTGTTAAACTCACACTTTCACCTCATACGGTTCATTAAAAGTTTTCAGATACTTGTTTGCTGTAGCCACGTCTTGAATGTCAACCATTAAAAGAGCTAAATTATCTGCTGAGTTTCTGCATAATCTACTGTGAAAGTGCCATTTCATTTCGTCTATGTTGTCAAAAACCATTATGGTTTTGCCGTCTCTAACTATTTTTTGCATTAAGCATACCTCTTGTATCTTAAGACATACTCAACTGAGTAAAGAACTGTGCTTCCCAAATTCTTTTCATTATCTGTTAAGCGGTTAAGAGTTCTCAACGAGCCAATCGGATAAGTTTCAGTCACACGTCTAAGTTCCGCTTCTGCTTTCCAACGAAGTTTAGTTCCAGTAATCCCCGTCTTGTCAATACACCAAACCGTGATTGGCACGTTTTCCTCATAGCCTACTCCAATGGGCAGTGCTGTGCTGTCAGGTGTGCCTACGCAAAACACTAAGTCCACAGTTTTGTCAATAAATTCTCTTTTCAAAGGGTAATTTGGGTTAGCGTAGATGACAACATAGGATGCGAGTGTGGCACCATCATCTTTCGTTAAACTTGGCGCA
>Ga0315282_10011750_pt1 | contig 13507 bp, 11 predicted proteins | sample YL17G07_20_MG_FD_203693 | JGI IMG/M metagenome (GOLD analysis project Ga0315282, IMG submission 203693) | Sediment microbial communities from Yellowstone Lake, YNP, Wyoming, USA - YL17G07_20 | ecosystem: Environmental > Aquatic > Freshwater > Lake > Sediment | place: USA: Wyoming | collected...
TCCAGCACGTCGAGCAAGTGATGCGGGACCCGCCGCCGGTCCTCTTCGGAAGGCTTCGCTGTTCCCATGTCGAAATGCCGGTACAGTTGCAGGGAGTCGTAGTTGACGATCTCGCCGCCCAGCCGCTCGGCCAGGAACAGGGCCAGCGCGGACTTGCCCGACGCCGTCGGGCCCACGATTGCCACCAGGGAACTCATAGGTTACAGGCCACAGGCTCCAGGCCGACCCTCCAGCCTTCTACCAGCCCAGCACCTCGCGCAGATAGCGCGCCCACATCAGCAGCACCAGAAGCAGCAGCAGCACGACCGCGCCAACGGCTTGCGAACGGGGGATATTCATTTACTCCGGGGCTACATTGTACAGGAAGGTGACCTGGAGCCGAAGGACAGGGCCGCGGAATTCCGCCGGCAGCGCGGGGAAGGGCACGGAGGCGCTGATGCCAGCCAGCGCGGCCCGGTCCAGCGGCTCGGCGCCGGAGGCCGAAACCAGGAACAGCTTGGCAACACTGCCATCCCTCTGAATGTCGAAGATGACCACCACCCGCCCGCGTTTCCCCAGGCGCGCGATTTCCGGCATGACGGCAAACCAGTTCTTGCGGATATCGGCAATCACGCGGCGCAGATAGGGATCGAAATCGACCCCCATGGTATCGGTGAGGATCTGCGCGCCGCCGATGGCGCCGGGGGTGCGCGGGCTGAAGCCGCCCTGGGGAACGCCCACGTCGCCGACGGCCTGCCCGCCGCCGCCGGCGCGGTTCTGGGCCATGGCGCGCAAGGTTTCATCCAGCGACCGGCCCGCCGTTCCCTGCGGCAGGGCAAGCTTGGGCTGAGGATTGGTCGCCTCGCCCAGTTGCAGCAGCGGCGGGGGCGGCGCTTTCTCCGCCGGCAGCGGCGGGGGCGGCGGCAGGTTCAGGGCCTGTTGCTTTTTCTCGCTTTCCGGCTCCCTGGCCGCCTTCTCCGCCACCGGCGGAGGTGGCGCCGTGAGCCGTGGCGAGGGCTCTTCAATCCCCGGGCGCTTGATGCGGTCCTGGTCGGAGAGAACGCCGGTCTTCGGCTTGATCGTCGGCTCCTCGGTGGGAGGCAGCGCCAGATAAGTCAGTTGCTGGTGGGGCCGCTGGGGCTCGGCTATCCCCAGCGATCGCCGCACGGATCTGAATATGTGCGGCTCCATCAGCAGCAGGACGATGGCCACCAAGTGGACGATGACAGACAAAAAAGCCGCTTCTCGCCGGCGCACCACGGTGCGCTCGTCATCCCACTCAATCAGCAGGCGAAGCGGTTCGTTGTCCAGGGCCATGGTGGTTATGAGGTCCAAGGTCCAAGGTCCAAGGGTCCAAGGTCCAAGGGTCACTTGCTGCTGGACCTTTGGACCTTTGGACCCTTGGACCTTCCCTACACTCCAAGCCGGCGGCGGTGATCGTCGATGGCCTGGACAATCTCCAGCGCCACGGCCAGCGCCCGGCGCCCTTGCTCGCCCGGCACCGCCGGCGTCTGCCGTGTGCCGACGCACTCGAGGAAGTGGCGCAGCTCGGCGCGCAGCGGCTCTTCTTTCCGGCACGCGGCGGCCTCGGCGGGCGCACCCGGCTCCTCGACCAGTTGCCGGCGGGAGATGCGCGGCAAGCCGCCGCCACCGCTTTCCACGGAAAACACCATTACATCCTGGCGTGTGTAGTCGGCCGAAATGTACTGGCCGGGCTGAAAGAACCGCAATTTCCGGACGCGGTCGGTGCTGACGCGGCTGGCCGTGAAGTTGGCGACGCACCCATTGTCAAAAGCCAGCCGGACGCTGGCAATGTCGATCTTCGGGGAGAGGATAGGCAGGCCGGCGGCGCGCACCTCGGCCACCTGCGCGCCGCTGAAATCCAGCACGATGTCCAGATCATGGATCATCAGGTCCAGCACCACGTCCACGTCCAGGCTGCGCGGGGTGAAGACGCTCAGCCGGTGCACCTCGAAAAACATGGGCCGCGTCAGGATGCGCCGGGCGGCCACCACGGCGGGATTGAAGCGCTCCAGGTGGCCGGCCATCAACAGGCGGCCGGCGGCGCAGGCCGCGGCAATCAAGCGGTCGGCGTCGGCCAGCGAGGGAGCGATGGGCTTCTCGACCAGCACGTCGAGCCCGCGCTCCAGCAGCGCGCAGCCCACGGCGGCATGAGCGGCGGTGGGGACGGCCACGCTGGCGGCCCGCGCCGCGCCTGCGGCCTCCTCCAGGGATGAGAACGCGCGGCAGCCGAATTCTTGCGCCACCGCCCGGGCGCGCTCGCCGTCCACGTCGTACACGCCGGCCAGCTCGGCCTCCGGCAACTCGCTGTAAACGCGGGCATGGTGCCTTCCAAACGCCCCCGCGCCTATGACCGCAACGGGAATTTTCATCTGCTTAATTTCCTAACCCTTGCTCTGGTTAGTATACTCGCCCGCCGAAAAGTCCAAAGTCCAAGTGTCGAATGGCCACTCTAGGACTTTGGACCTTGGACTTTGGACCTTGGACCTTCAGACCCTTCGATGGCGAGGCCGGCTTCGTCGGCGAGCCTGAGGAATTGATCGCGGTCCAGCAGCAAGGTGCGGCCGGCTTCAATGGAGAGCGCGGTGGCGTTGGCCTGCCGCATGGTGTGCACGGTGGAGGGTCCCACCACCGGCACATCGAAGCGCATATCCTGGTGGGGCTTGGCGACCTTGACCACGGTCAGGGGCTTTCCGTTGCTCAGGGCGGCGGCGCGCAGGATAACGGCGTCGGTCCCTTCCATGGCCTCGACGGCGAGGCAAGCGCGCTCGGCGATGACCACCGTCTGCCCGATGTCCAGCCGGGCCAGTTCCCGGGCCACGGTCAGCCCGTACTCGATGTCGCCGCGCTCGGCTTCGTTCGGCGCCCGCCGCGTCAGCACGCCTTCCCCGGCCAGCAAAGGCTGGAGAAACGCGGTGGAATCCAGGAGCGTGATTCCTTCTTCGGCCAGCACGCCGGCCACGGCGCCGATCAGCGAATCGGTGTTCCTGCGGGGAAGCGAGGCCAGCAGCTTGAGCAGCCGCCAGTCCGGCCGGATGGAGGAGAAGATTTGCGCGTGCTTCACCTGTCCGGCCATCACCGCGTGCGTCACGCGCTCCCGCTTGAGCAGGTCGACCAGTTTCGACAGTTCGCCCAGGCCGATCCAGTGAAAGCCGTCGGCCAGCTTCTCCAGTTCAGGATCCGCTTCCTCGCGCACGGCGGCCACCAGCATGGGGCGCCCGCTGGAGCGCGCCGCCTCCAGCACCAGAAACGGGAACCGGCCGTTGCCGGCGATCAGTGCATACCGCTCTGCCATAGTCCCTCGGCTCAGCCGGAATTGCAGTGAGGCCGTTTTTTCTCGGTGAGTATAGCGCGTTTCGCGCGGCGATTCTCAATGCCTGGCGGAATCTATCCAAGTCGATCGCGCTATTCAGCCGCGCGCTGTTGTAATACTGGACGTAGCCGACGACGAAGCAGTGGGCGGCGTTGAGCGATAGCAGTGTCCCCGGCAGCTAGCGAATCGCCGGCCTGCCAGCATTTGAGCCACGCCCGCCAATGCCGACCACGAACGGGACGTTGTCTCCGGCTGGCGCATCGGCCGGGTTCAGCGAGGCGGCCGTGGCCGGCCCGGCGTCGCCGGAAAACGCCAGCGTGCCGTTGCCCCCGGCTGTAATAAGATCGAAACCGGCCGTCCCGCCGGCGGAGTTACTGGCGGCGATAATGTTGCGGTTGGAGTCGTAGAGGGTCAACTGGAGGCACCTGGCCGCGAAAGCACCAAAGGCGCAACGTCCCGCCGCCTTGATCCGCACTTCCTGGCGTTGCGCTACCGAGAAAGCGACAAAGCCTGGCACTTGCGAAGATAGGAAGCCGCCGACAATCAGCCCCGGCGAGAGGTTCTTTTCGCCCAGGAGGAATTCGAAATATGCGCCCGGCGACAACGCCCCGGTGCGGACCTCGATGATGTAGAAGTCGGGCGGCAGTGTTTGCCGGAACTCGATGAAGCCGGTGCTGCACCGCTCTGTGCCGATCTGCTGGCGTTTGCCGTCGAGCAGCCGTGCGCAAGCCGAGAACTTCGAGGCATCCCCGCCCGGCAGCAGCCGCGGATTGAGCTGAATCAGTACTTCCTGAGGACTGGAGAGCAGGAAAGCGGCGAAGTAGGGTGTCATGCCTTTCTCCTGGATCCCGCCACCGAAGATGAAGCCACCGCCGCGCTGGTCCTTTTGGGGATCGACGCTCATCTCCCAGTAGCCCTCCGCGCCCCCCGCTTGAATCGTGCTGGAGGCGATGTAGAAGCCGGGGTCCACCGTCACCGACAGGCTTGGCTCCGGGCCGCAGCATGCCCCGACCCCGCCGGGCTGGACGATCAGGGAGACGCTCACAACTTGCGGCGAGTTCGTGACACCCAGGCTCGTCGAGGCGACGGTGATCGTTCCACTATAGGTACCCGCCGCCAGGGTGGCGGAACTCACGGAGACCTGCAAGGTGGCCGGCGCAGTCCCGCTGGTGGGACTTACCACCAACCAACTGCCGCCCGCCACCGTCGTCGCCGTCGCCGTGAACGCGAGCGTACCGGCGCCGGAGTTGTTTACCGTAAAACCCTGCGCGGGTGGGTTGCTCCCCTGATTAGCACCAAACGTCAACGTGGTCGGCGACACCGCGATGGTGCAGACCCCGGTCGTGCTCGAGAACGTGATGCCAGCCGACCCAGAGAAGCGGCCGCCGAAAGAGTCGCTCTGGGCGGCGAGCTGCAAGGTGAAGGTGCCAATAGAGGCCGGGGCGGTGACCAGCCAGGTCTTTGTGGATGACCCGGCTGACGGGATCGTTCCGAAATCCTGCGAAGAGCTGCTCGTACTGCCGGCAAAAGCAAGTGCTCCTTGCACGGACAGGGCCGGTAAATCGCCACGGTTGGTGATGGTGCATGCGGCGGAGAACTGGGCGCTCGGCGCCACCGCAGCGGGCGCTGTGCAGGATACGTTGAGCACGGGGCCGGCGGCGGATTGAAAACCTGCCTCCGAAAACCCCACCCCGAAGGTTTCTGGAGACCGGCAAGAGCCCGCTGACCAGTGAGCCACATTGACCACAAGCGGCCCATAGGAAGTGGTGTAGGCCTTCTCCACGTTGTCACTCGAAGATGTTGAGGAGTTGAGCAGCGCACCGGACGAACCGTTGTAGAGGAAAAGGTCCAGGTTGGAGAGGCAGCCCCCGGCCAGTGTTTGAAAGACAGACCGATTCCAGGTAAGGGTGGAGTAGAAGAGACCGTTCGCCAGGCCTTTGTATAGGCGCACTCCGCCGGAGGATAGAGTCGAGGTGAGTGCGCTGTCGCGCTGCGCAAAAACGCGGGTGAGGTTGGCGTAGCCCCAGCCTTGGTCGCTGCGCCAGTTGAGCGAGTCGGTCGTGTTCAGGAGCAGGGCCTTGATGGCCAGCGGATCTCGTACGCCAGCCTGGCGTAGCAGTGCCGCCGACCCTGCGATGTGAGGTGCGGCCATGCTGGTGCCAGAATCCTTTCTGAAGCCGTCCGACTGATAGTCCGCGGACCAGATCCCAGGAACAGGCTGCCATCCGCTCAGACTCCAATCGTCCCGCAATCCCCCTGGCGCCGCAGCGTCCGGCTTTTTGCGACCGTCTACGGTTGGACCCCGACTGCTGAAGATCGCAATTCCGTCGTCGCTGCGGTCGATCGTGCCCTGGGTGTTCATGGCAGCGACGGTGATCACGTTATAGCCGATACCTGGCGAACTGAGTGGCCCAGGGTTCGTCCAAAGCCCGAGGAAGCCGCTCTTGCTTTCGTTCCCCGCCGTGACCGAGATGGTCAGGCCATAGGTGTCGGCGAAGTAGTCAAATAGCCTTGCTCCGATGTCGTCATCGGTGCTGGTGTCTCCTCCGTAGCTGTAGTTGAAGGCCTTGACCAAGGGGACTTGCTGGACAGCCCACTGCAAAGCATTCATAACGTCCGCGCCATTCGCGTTGCCCCGGCCTGGACACTTGTTCAGGTAGCCGATCTTAAGGTTGTACAGCGTCCCTAACCCCCTTGCGACGCCCCAGTAGCTGGCCCAGCCGGGAGCGCCCCGGCTCGCCACAATCCCTGCCACATGCGTGCCGTGCCCCTGCTTGTCCTCCGGCGAGGTGGCGTCATCGGCGAAACAGGAGTCCAGTTTGCCGTAGTCCAGGAACACCTTGCTGACGATGTTCAGACCCGAAAAGGCGGGGTGACTGGTTCGCACACCGGTGTCCAGGACGGCAACAGACTCGCTGGCCCCAGCGTAACCGGCGCTCCAGAACGCGGGCGCACCCAAACTCGGCGCGCTGACAGCTAACTGGGCCGAGTGCGTCTCGATGGGCGCAATTTCCACTACCGAAGAATCGGCCGCTAGAGCTCCGAGGGCTAAAGCCGGAACATCCGCGGCAAGCATGTTGATGGCTGAGTAGCGCTGAATGTTCCTCGCCCCCAACTGTTTGAGGAGAAGTGCGATGGCCTCTTGCCCGGGGCCTATCTCGGCCTGGATTTCTTTGAATGCAGCTTGTCGGGTTTGCAGCGCCGCCTCCTCCAGTGCCACCTTAGCCTCCTGCAACTCAGCCTCGGCAGCGAAGGTCTGGCGTTGGAGTTGCAGGTAGCGGTCCTCCAGAATGTCCAACTTCAGGCGGCTTGCAGACTCGTGCCGTTCGAGGATCTCCCGATGGGGCTGGCTTCTGAGAACAACGAACACGGGCAGGAAGCCGCCGGCTTGCGCCATCGCCCGCAACTTCGCGCTGACTTTCTCAGTGGCGGATGGCCCGAGATTCACCGATACCGCAGTAGGAGCGGAGAGCGCCATGACCGAGCGCCCGCCAGCGAACAAGCCGCCCGACAGCAGCAGGACCATCACAAGGAGGTAGAGATTGGTTCTCACGACGACCTCCTGGGAGGAGACGACCCAGGGCCACCGTGGGACCCGACAGGCGAGCGCCGACGGGTCTCACCCGGCCCCGGTGCTGAACTGAACATACGCCGCTCACAGGACCCAGGTCAAGGGGCCGGTCCAGGGCGACCGGAGGGCCAGCGTACACGGGCGGCAGGGCGCCGAAGGGGCGGCATCCTCGGTCTCAGGGTGCAAGTCTCTTGTAGAGCAGCTTCACTTCCGCAGTGACGTTCTTGCTCGATACCGCCGAGAATGCATTGCTGAAGGCGAGACAGTAATCGCCAGACGAGGTAATAGGCGTGTCGACGTTCCCGACCGTTATCTTATCCGTTCCGTAGAGAACCCGCGCTTGGTGGCCGTTCTTCCAATTCTCAAACTCGTCCTCGGTTGCGAGCACGACCTGAATGTCGTTGCCCGAGCCGCCCGAGGCGGAATACCGGCCAACCACCCGGGCCTCGTGCATAGTGATGGTATCGACCTTGAATCGCACATAGTGGATGCGCCCGGCAGGTACGACGGCGCTCCCCGAAATGAGGTTCTCTGAGACCGGAATCAACCGGGGTCGTCCAGCGAGTGACTTTGCGAAATCTTCCAGGGGTCGCGAACCTGGCCGACTCGCTTTGTTCAAGATGTAGAAGCACCCGACAACCACCAGAACGAGAGCAAGAACCACCGCCCGCCAAGGTGTCGTTTTCGGAGGCGGGGTGGGGTGACTGGCAGTGACAGGTGAAACCGCGTTCCCGCACGCCAGGCAAAAAGTCGATTCGTCCGGGATTTGCTTCCCGCACTTGGCGCAGTACATGACAATCCCCCACTCCTGCAGGAATATAGCACAATGCGCCCTCTGGGGGTTCCAGGGTCCAAGTTCCAGGCTTCAGGTCCGGAGTTCCGGCTTGCGCCAGACCCAACCTGGAACCTGGCACCCGAAACCTGAAACCTATTTTATGACGCCGCGTTCCGACGAGGTGATGAAGTCCACGAGGATTTGCAGGTCCTCGTTCAAGCTCTCGGCGCGGATCTTCTCCAGCGCCTGGGTAGTGTTGAGCCTGGAAGCGGTCAGCAGGCGGAAGGCGTGGTGCAGGCGCTCGATGCGCTCGCTGCTGAACCCCTGGCGCTCCAGCCCGATCTTGTTCACCCCGAACGTCTTCACTTGGCGCTCGGCCACGGTCTTGGAGAAGGGCAGCACGTCCTGGGTAATGACGCTGTAGCCGCCCACGATCGAGTGCCGGCCCACCCGGCAGTGCTGGTGGATGCCGCTGAAGGCCCCCAGGAAGGCGTGGTCTTCGATGGTCACGTGGCCGGCCATGGTCACGCCGTGCCCCAGGATCACGTGGCTGCCGATGCGGCAGTCGTGGGCCACGTGGGCGAAGGCCTGCAGCAGGCAGCCGTCGCCGATCGAGGTCAGCCCGCCGCCGCCCTTGGTTCCGCGATGCACGGTGACGAACTCCCGGAACGTGTTCCCGTCGCCGATGCGCGTTTCGGTGCGTTCACCCTGGTATTTGAGGTCCTGCGGCGCGACGCCGATCACGCTGTTGGGGAAGAAGCGGTTGTTGGCCCCGATGCGGATAGGCCCCTCGATGAACACGTTGCCCATCAGCAGGCAGTCCGGGCCGATCTCGACTTCCTCGCCGATGTTGCAGTAGGGGCCCACCGATGTGCCGGGGTCAATCCGCGCCGAGGGGTGAACGATTGCCGTGGGGTGGATCATAGAATCAGTGACGAGTGACAAGTGACAAGCGACGGCGAGTCACGAACAAGCGGTCGGAACAGCTTCCCTCACTCGTCACTTGCCACTGGTCACTGGTTTTTCGCGCTCGGCGATGACGCACAGGATGGTGGCCTCGGCCACCAGCCGCCCGTCCACGGTGGCCTGGGCGCGCATCTTGACCACCGTTTTGCGCAGCGTCAGCACCTCCAGCTCCAGGCGCAACTGGTCGCCGGGCACCACCGGCTGCCGGAACTTCGCTTCTTCGATGCCGGCGAACAGCACCAGCTTGCGCTCGCGGTCCGGCACATCGCTGAGCACCAGCACTCCCCCGGTCTGGGCCATGGCCTCGACGATCAGCACGCCGGGCATGATGGGATAGCCAGGGAAGTGGCCGATGAAGAACGCCTCGTTCATGGTGACGTTCTTCAATCCCACCACCCGCTTCCCCGGCTCCATCTCGATGATGCGGTCCACCAGCAGAAACGGAGGGCGATGCGGCAGGATCTTCTGTATTTCTTTGATGTCCAGGAGCATCGTTGTTTAGGCTGTAGACTGTAGACTCTGGCTCACGATAGCCCGCAGCCTGAAAGACGAGAGTATATGCGAACTGACGCCATCCTACAATTCATGCGTAAGCGCCGGCGCGACATGCTGGCCACGCTGCGCGACCTGGTGGAGCACGAATCGCCCAGCTCCGACAAGGCGGCCGTGGACCGCTGCCTGGATGTCGTGGCGCGCCGGGCGGAAGCCTTGGGCGGGCGCACGCGGCGCCACCGCGCGGCCGAATTCGGCGCTCCGCTCGAGGCCGAGTTCAGCTTTCAGGAGAAGGGCCGCGGCGCCGGCCGCCTGCTGGTGCTGGGCCACGCCGACACGGTCTGGGAGCTGGGCACGCTCCGGCGCATGCCCTTCCGCGTGAAGGGCGGCAAGCTCTACGGGCCCGGCGTCTTCGACATGAAGGCGGGCCTCACCTGCGCGCTGTACGCCATCCGGGCCATCCGCGAGCTCAAGCTGCCGGTCCGCAGGCAAATCACGCTGCTGGTGGTGAGCGACGAGGAGGTCGGCAGCAACTGTTCGCGGCCCATCACCGAGAGGTTGGCGCGCGGCTGCGACGCGGTGCTGGTGCCGGAGCCGCCTAGCGGGCCGCAGGGCGCGCTGAAAACCGCCCGCAAGGGCGTGGGCGAGTACCGCGTGACGGTGCACGGGCGGGCCGCGCACGCCGGCCTGGACTTCGCTGCCGGGGCCAGCGCCACCGCCGAGCTGGCGCGCCAACTGGTGCGCATTGCCCGCTTCACCCGGCTGCGCAAGGGCATTACCGTCAACATCGGCGTGATCGGCGGCGGCTCCCGCAGCAACGTAGTGGCCGAGCAGGCCTGGGCGGAAATCGACGTCCGCATCGCGCGGCTCTCCCATCAGCAGTACATCGAGAAGCAGTTCTGCGGCTTGCGCCCCGTTGACACCAGGACCCGCCTGGAAATCACTGGGGGGCTGAACCGTCCGCCCATGGAGCGCAGCGCGGCGATCGCCCGGCTGTTCCGCCAGGCGCGGGAGCTGGCCCGCCCGCTGGGTGTTGACCTGCGGGAATCAATGGTCGGCGGCGGCTCGGACGGCAACTTCACCGCCGCGCTGGGCATCCCCACCCTGGACGGCCTGGGCGTGACCGGCCACGGCGCCCACGCCGCAGACGAACATATCGTGCTGGAGCAATTGCCGGTGCGCGCGGCGTTGCTCGCCCACCTGCTTGTCAGCTTCTGAGGAAGAAATTTGTGGAAGAGATGGAGCGGGGGGAATTCGGGATGGCCCTGCTCTGCCCGCGGTACAACCCATCAAGCTTCGCTACCAGCGCCTTTCTTCCCGCGCCTGCTTGGTGAAGCCATGCTCGATTGAGAAATACAGGAAAACGCCGGTGGCCCCGCGCTTCCCGGCCAGTTCCACCTGGAATGAATCGGCGGATTCTAGGAGCACAACAACTAGATGAAGCCAGCCGCTCCGAGGATTCCCTTTGGCCACAGTGGGATGAATTGGCGGTCCTTACGCGGCGAGCGGCTTTACCCGATTGGCGCGGCAGGATACACTGGCGCAAGATGACGGAGAACAAGATTCGGAACCTGCTCGAGCAGGTGCGGGCAGGCAAGCTACACGTCGATGACGCGGTTCGGGAGCTGAAGCACCTCCCCTACGAGGACCTGGGATACGCCAAGATCGACCACCACCGCGCCCTGCGCCAGGGCATGCCCGAAGTGATTCTGGGGCGCGGCAAGCGGACCGAGCAGGTCGTGGGCGTGGTGAAGAAGATGGCGCGGGTGTCGCCGAACATCCTGATCACCCGCGGCGACCAGCCGCTGTACCGCAAGGTGCGGCAGGCGGTGCGCGCCGCGCAGTTCCACCCCCTGTCCGGCGCCATCACCATTCACCGCGACAAGACCATTTACGGGCGGGGCAAGATTCTAGTCGTTACCGCCGGCACTTCCGATATCCCGGTGGCCGAAGAGGCGCTGGTCACGGCGCGCATCATGGGCAACGAAGCCGAGACCCTCTACGACGTGGGCGTGGCCGGCATTCACCGCCTGATGGGCAACCGCCAGGTGCTGGGGACGGCGCGCGTGATCATTGTCGTGGCGGGCATGGAAGGGGCGCTGCCCAGCGTCGTGGCCGGCATGGTCGCCGTTCCCGTCATCGCCGTCCCCACCAGCATCGGTTACGGCTCCAGCTTCCATGGCCTGGCGGCGCTGCTGGGCATGCTGAACAGTTGCGCCAGCAACGTGTCGGTGGTCAATATCGACAACGGCTTCGGCGCCGGCTGCGTGGCCAGCATGATTAATAGGCTGTAGGCTGTGGGCTGTGGGCTGTAGGTTTACTGCTTACTGCCTACTGCTTACTGCCTACTCGCTACAGCGTGCAGTCTCCAGCCTATTTGGAGATAGCTTCCCAGGTTTCCAGCAGGCTTCCGGCGGCATCCTTGTCGGCGCAGCCGCGGCCCATGGCGGCTACGACCATCTCGCGCACCATCGCGGCGTGCGGCAGGGGCACGCCGGCGGCGGCGCCCAGCTCCAGCGCCAAGCTCATATCCTTCAGCATCAGCTTCAGCGGGAAATGCACGGAGAAATCACGGGCCACCAGCCGGCGGCCGTATCGCTCGTAGACGATGGAGTCGAACACGTGATGGATGACTTCCATCATCTGCTCGGCCGTAAGCCCCAACCTGCCGGCCAGCGTGAAGGCCTGTACCATGGCGGCGATGGCCGAGGAGATCAGCAGGTTGCCGATCAGTTTCATGCCGGCGGCCAGGCAAGGGTCTTCGCCCAAAAAGGCGACACCGCGGCTCATGGCCTCGATCAGCGGCCGGGCGCGCTGGAACGCTTGCGGATCACCCGCGGCAATGGCCCAGATCTTCTTGCCCATCGCCGCTTCTTTGGACCCGAACACGGGGACGGCCAGCAGTCCCGAGCCTCGTTGGCGATGCGCCAGCGCCAGCTCCGCGGTGACGGCCGCCGACACCGTGCTCATGCTCAGGTGCAGGCTGCCGCGAGGCAGCGCGTCGAGCAGCCCCTCGGCCCCGTAGCTGACCTCCCGCAGCGCCGCATCGTCGGCCAGCATGGTGATCACGGCGTCGGCTCCGGCTGCGGCGTCCGCCGGCGTGGCCGCCCGCCTTGCGCCCTGGGCGACCAGCGGCTCGGCTTTCGCAGCCGTGCGGTTCCACACCCGCAGCGCGTAGCCGGCGGCGAGCAGGTTGCCGGCCATGCCGCTGCCCATCACCCCCAGCCCCAGAAACCCAATCGTCTTCATCTCGCGGTTACCTCCACCTGCAACAGAGCCGCGATCCCGCCGTGCGGGAGAGCGGACAGCAAGCCCGGCCTCCGCTCTGTCGGTACCGGGGTCGGCCTGAGCTAACCGCTCGCTGACGCTCGCGGCTCTGTTGCACTTGGCTACGGCAGGCGGCGGACGTAGACGAAGAACGCGCCGCGCGATTTCTGGCCGTCGCTCAGCCAGGTTTCGAGGCGCGTCTTGCCGGCCTTGAGCCGCACCTGGAATGTGACGCCGGTGGCGCCGCCGGGCACCGGCAGGCTCTCGTCCACGCCGCCAATTTGCAGCCGCGCGGTTTTCGCCTGAATGGGGAAATTGGCTTCGGCGGGCTGCTGGCGCAACGTGAATTCGTAGCGGCCGTCCCGCTCGATCTCGACCGCCCAGAATCCGTTGGCCTCCGGCGCCTTCCGGATCATCCCCTGGTTCCAGGGCACGTCCTCGCCGTGCCAGTCGTGGCAGGTCAGGCGCGAGGGATTCTCGCGGTCGCTGCCGAGCACGATATGGCAGTACTCGTCGAAGCGGCGCGACACGCTGCCCCACCACTGCTCGTAGGCCGCGCGCAGGCGCTTCACCACCTCGGGGTGCTGTGCGGCCACGTCGGCGGTCTGCCCCGGATCGGCCTGCATGTCGAACAGCTCTTTTCCTTCGACCAGCCGCCATTGCCCGGTCATCACCGCCGAACCGGTCCACTGCTGGGGCGTTTCGCGCTGCTGTGTCTGCACCACCAGCGTGCGTTCCGGGAAGCTGCCTTGGCCGGCCACGAGCGGCGCCAGGCTGGTTCCGTCGAAGGGCTGGCCGTCGGGCCGCTTCAGTCCCGCCAGCTCGATCAGGGTCGGCAGCAGGTCGAAGTGCGCGGCCAGCCTGGGAATGTCCCTGCCGCCTTTTAGCCCGCCGCCCGGCCAGTACATGAACAAGGGAACACGGTGACCGCCCTCGTAAGGCGAGGCCTTCTGCGCGCGCATTCCGGCGTTGAAGCCCTTCCATGCGCCGGCTTCCTTGCGCGGGCCGCCGGCGCCGGCCGCCGTTCCGTTGTCGGTCATGAAGATGAAAACCGTGTTGTCTTCCAGCCCCAGCTCCTTCAGCCGCTGCCGGAACCGCCCCACGTTCTCGTCGATGTTGGCGA
>Ga0315282_10011751_pt1 | contig 13507 bp, 3 predicted proteins | sample YL17G07_20_MG_FD_203693 | JGI IMG/M metagenome (GOLD analysis project Ga0315282, IMG submission 203693) | Sediment microbial communities from Yellowstone Lake, YNP, Wyoming, USA - YL17G07_20 | ecosystem: Environmental > Aquatic > Freshwater > Lake > Sediment | place: USA: Wyoming | collected...
CCCGTATTCTGCACCTTGACGTTGTAGACGAGATTGTCGTCTGTCCAACCCGTCTGCAGGCTTGGCGAGGCGGATACATCGACACCCCTAGACAACGCTGTCACCTCTATGGTTACCGCTGGGGCGGGTACTACAACTGTACCCGGCTCCCATATGGTTATCTGATCCATCGCGAAGTAGATATCTTGGTTCTCCGGAGCGTGGAGGATGCCGCCATAACCTTCGGCTCGGAGCCATATGTCTACATAGAAGGTCCCGTTAGGCCATATGACAAGGTTCCCACCGCCGTTATCCCTTATATCGATCTGCCATCCGTCGGGGATCGCGTAATCACTTATGGACACGTTCTCCACGGGGGTGCCGTTCGACCAGTAGACCGATGGGGTGTTCTCTAAGCGGAAGTTCTCGTTCTCGTTGCCGTAGCTGTACCAGTAAACAGGCCCATATGAGAACTCTCCAGCAGACGCTTTGTCAAATGTTATTGAGCCCCTCAGGAGGAATACCGCACCCTGCTGGACCGTGATTGGACCGGAAGGGGCGGTGCCACCTGTCGCGGAAACCGGCACAGCGATGAAGAATGTCGAAAGAAGTGCGACGAGGATAAATGAAACAGGGAACAGGCCATATCTGATGTTTTTACTCATTTCGACCCCCTTATCCTAAGAAAAGTTAGGATTAACCTATTTAAACGTATCGTTTTTAGTTTAGGAATTTCCCAAGATTTCAAAAACGCTAGAAGTCAAACTGAAAATAAAAATTTATTCAAAAAGGTAAAAAGGGCGCTTGCGGCGCCCTTTCCGAACTTGTACTCACGCTTGATGCCGACCGTGATATTCTATCGTGGCTTAAGCTGGCGCGGCCGCCCACAGTCCCAGGATGTCTTGGACCTCTGCCCTGAACGCGCCCTGTAGTCCTGGGTTAGCCGACCAGGCTCCTAGGATAGCCATATACCTAGCCCTGAGGTTGCTCTGATGTACTGTAAAGCTCGCTAGGACGCGATCAATTCCGCCGGATCTCAGGACCAGGTCAGCCTTTTTCACGGCTTTCTTCACCGGCATACTACCTCCTGGACCATGTCCGACCGCGAGGTTATTCACGACAGTCGCTGTTCCGCCGCTCCAGAAGATGTTCTCGTTTTCGAAGTTGTTTAGGTAGTCGTAGAACCTGACGACGAAATCTGAACCCGCTAAAAAGTTAACATCCACTTGGACACAATACAATGCACCTGCTACCAAGTTCCCCAATCCGGGTATATTCGCCTTTCCCCTGTACGCGAAGCATCCAGCTGTGTCGCTCACTCCGGTCCCGTTCGCCTTCACTGTTACGTTGTCGAGTGTACCATATGAGCCGCTAGGTATCTGGACATGCAGAGTGGTTTGCCTGTTCTCGCCCGCTGGAACGACGAGCGATACATTGTCTAGGCTAAGCGACCATCCAAGATTGTCCTTGTTCTCAAGCGTGTAGGTGTCGCCAGACGTGCCCTTGTTCACTACGGTAATCGTATAGTTTTCTGTCGAGCCGCTCATCAAGCCTCCTCGGAAGACTGGATCAGTGTATACGCGCACCGCTTGCGCGGGCAGCACATTCTCTATCTTCAGATACGGCCAATTGTCTGCTGCAATGCTCGATTCCTTTACGACAAAGGTAGCGCCGCAATTATCGCCTACGTTCTCCCCCAAGTCCACAAGGCAGAAGCTCGCTATGTTATCGGTGCTGCGCTGGCTATTGATGAAGTTTGTGACGTCCCACGAGTACCACATGCCGTTCTCAGTAACATTCCTAGTGTCGAGGACGTCGCCTATCGATGGCATATTCTTCCAGCATAAATTGTCCTCACTCCAGCTATTATCATTTTGAACGCCGTAAACTTGTACCCTCGCACCATTTATCGTTGTACCCCTGCCATTTATTGTCCGGCAGTAGAGGTTGAGTGTCACCCTTACTGGGTTTGTTGTTCCGATTCCTCGAAGGTCGAACTTGAACCATCCTCGAGATGGGGCGGCGGCGTAAGTATAGCCGGGCAGTGCAGTGTATATCCAATGTCCGGCCCCATCTTCATAGACGTCACTTCCCCATACTCGGTTTTCAAGGCGCACCGTTGACTTTGCTGTTGTATCATCCTTCGCAGGCCCTATCCGATTATCGGAGACGTACGTTATGCAATAATAGTTGTCGTTCTCAGCCGAGTTGTGCTCAGATTTCACTAAGATCAGTACATTGTCTTTTTCGCTAAGTAGGGCGCCGCCGGGGATGGTTACGTTGAGGTCTACCGTCCCCATTTTTCCAGGCTGGAGTTCAATTTTGTTACTTGAAAGGCTTGCAGGCCATGTTGGTTGTGTGTTTTCAACTATAGAAATCAAGTAATTTTCTGCGAACGAACCCATGTTCTGCACCCTAACTTTATAGGAGACCGTTCCGCTGGGCATTCCTTTAGCGTTTTCCGGTGTTATCGAAGTCATGACACGGTATCCAATGGCGAGATACGGGTAGTCCAGAGGATACGATGATTCCTTAGGATAGAATTCGTAGCCGAAATCTTGCTTGTTCTCACTTGACAAGTTATCACGGTTTGCCTTCAGGCAGAAGCTCGCGAAGTTGTCTCCTGCTGCTAACTGACTCTTGATGTAGTTTGTGACATCCCAAGAGTACCAGCTGTAATCACGGACCACCGTGGCATTGTCTTGGAAGGAACCGATTGCCGGTTTGTTATCCCAGCATATCGTTAACTCGGTCCAGTCGTCATTATCCACTGCGTAAAGCATTACATTCTCTGCGGCCGTCATGTGAAGCCCCCAGCAGTAGGCGTAAATCCTCGCCTGCAAGTTATCCTTGGTCCAGTTCCCCGGAGGAATATTGGAGGGAATCCCCCTCAGGTCGAACTTTATGTACATATACAGATTCCTGTGCGGCTCCACCAGCACGTTGTATTGTGCGTCAGTGCTACAGACCCATTCCCATATGTAATTGCCGAAGAGGTTAGTTGGTTGCGCGCTGGATACTTGGGCGTCATCGTGTACTGTATACACTCGGGAGCCTACCTTGGGATTTATGGTCATAGATTTGGAAACTCCGTGCTGCACGTTCTCGACGGTAAGTTCCATACTGTCGTTATCTCCAAACTTTGCACTTGTCGGTATCACAACGGTGAGCGTGGTACTGGCGGTTGTTTCGGGTAGGATTTCAAATGCGGTTGCGTTGAGTGTTGCACTCCAAATATTACCGCTGAGAGTCAGTTTGAAGTTGTCGGCATTCCACCCCATGTTTGCAATATTAACAGTGTACACCAGCGTTCCGCCTGGAAAACCCTCAAGATTTTCGACCGGCTGTACGCTTAAGGCTGCATCGTAGTCATATTTTGGAGCCAGAGAGCAGACGCTGTACAGACCGATGCGCGTTGTCCCGGTCGCGGCTTGATAGTCCGCCCCGATCTTCGTCGTATTATCAACGTTCACGTAGAGTCGGAAGGGATCTGAAGCCCATTTGTTTTCATCGTCTTGTACGGTGTCGGACTGGAAGTATTCGCCCCCTGAACCAAATATAGGCCTCAGGATCTTATTCTGGACCTTGCAGTAGTTATATCCGAATGTGTCGTTTCCATCCATGATTAAAAGACACCCGCCTTTGTTTTCAACGAAATTATCTATTGCCGCCACGACACTATCCGGCAGCAGGCTCGGGTCGCCTCCGTTCCCACTATTTGGATAACCCAGCTCAAACTGAGGGACTACTAGAATATCGTAGGGCGCTAGAGTGGCATTGGTAATCGTTGAAGTGAAGGAATCTACGGTGTAACCCTTACTTACGAGCGCTGCAATAAGGTCTGAACATGCAGCGTAATCATTGTAAACGTAATATGGCGGTAGTTGCGGCCCCCCGGGGTTCCCAACCCAGGCCACTTTCTTCCCGGTTGTCACACATTTGAACGCATTGTCAAGCAAAACATCGAGGTATGGTGCACCGTTACCAGCCTCCATCCACCTGGTGCCGCGGACCGAGGAAGAAATGCCGGCCGCGATTACCCCACCCTTGCCCGAACCTATGTTATTCTCAAAGGCCATTATAAGCGGAAAGTCGCCTCTTTGGTATAACTTCTGGGGGGGGTATAAATCCTGGTCCAAGGAGTAAGCGGTTACATAACCTCGGACAATATTTTCAATACCTGGATTTGCTGAAACCGTGCCAACCGAAAGATTCGATATGTTTATCATCGAAGTCATCAACGCGACAATAATCAAAGTCGACAGCAAGGCTATGTTGAAACGTTTTGTTTTCAATTTTTGCCTCCTTTTTTTTTGAGGTTTTCAATCCTCGTCTATAAGTTTACAAGTAAGTTTATTTATAGTTGTCGATTTGTTATTAAATCGCTGAAATTACGGTTAAAGTTGTCGATTTGTTATTAAATCGCTAAAATTATGGCAAATCAGGGGGATGGATTAAAATTGGTCCCATTCCAGAAAATGTAGTAAAATAGCTTTTATTTTTGGCCCGCTTGCTTGGCGTTGCAATTATCATCTCCATGCTATCCCCACGTTCAAGGCGGGCGAGAGGAGCGCCCATTTCCATGTTCAGGCTGGAGAAAAGAGGAAAAACAAAAAGGGGCACTCGCGGAGACCCTCCGGGACTCATTCTTCCTTGCCGTCGATCGTGATGTTCCATCGTGGCTTAAGGTGGTGCGCTCGCCCACTGTGTCAGGATGTCCATTACCTCTGCCCTGAACGCGCTCTGCTGCTCCGGTTGACCTCCCCAGGCTGCTAGGATAGCCATGTATCTACTCCTTAGGTGGCTCTGGTGCACTGTGAAGCTCGTTATGGTTGAGATCATGTTCTCGGTATCGTCTGTGGTCAGGACTAGCCTGGTTATCTGCACAGTCCCCCAGGAAAACCCTTCCGCTGCCCGTGGGTGTGGGGCGTTCTCATTTTCTACAACGCTTTGCGGCGGCGTGATGTTTTCGATGACGCTATTCGCCTGGAAGGTGTTGTCGTACTTGTAGAACTTCACAACGAGCCTCGAACCAGTGTTAAGTTGGAGGTCCTTCTCTAGACCGACCATGTACAGGTTCTCAAGCTTGAACGCCGCCGTCCCCGTCCATGGCGGCGAGGCGACAACAAATGTCCAAACGGATGACTCTGTCTCTCCATAAGTGTTGATGGCGATGACTTTCCATGAGTAATTATCGTCGGGGAGTGGCGTCGTGACGGTGTGGGTGTTATCAGTTCCCCCAAGCAAGACGTTCTCCTCTGGCGAGCTGAAGTTCGAGTCGTTATCCACGAGCAGGCGGTGGTTATCGGCATTTTCACCGATCGTCCACTCGAAGGTCTGCGTGGTATCGTTGGTTGTAATCCCGTCAGGTGGTGAATAGAGCACCGGCTTGCCAGGGAGTGATATTACAACAAATGTCCAAACATATGACTCGTTCTGTCCAAAAGTGTTGATCGCGACGACTTTCCATGAATAATTCTCTGGCTCGAGCGACGTTGACGGCGTGTAAGAATTGTCAGATCCCCCGAGAAGAACATTTTCCTCGGAAGACAAAAAGTCTGGATCATTATCAACGAGCAGGCGATGATTGTCCGCATTTGCGCCGATCGTCCACTGAAATGTCGGCGTGTTTTCAGTTGTTACAGTACCATTGGGTGGTGAATACAACAACGGCTTGCCTGGGATTGCTTCCTCGGGCCCAACTGTAGCGCCCGGTTCGGGTGAAGCCCACTTTCTCACGATGAACCAGTCAAAGTAGTAGCTACTGTTGCCGCCGCCATCCCATACTCTCGGTCTGTATGTATCGAAGTACCAGTTTGGTCCACCGGGGTTCCAAGTACCATCTGTCCAGTCGCTTATGTTATCCGCCTGTTGTCGATAGTTTGCGTTATCCGCTCCATAGAGGATGGATCTGGCTATGCGATTCTTATTTTCGCCGTAAAAGGTTATTCTGCCGATGTACCACTTGTCCCCTTCGAGGTTCACGGTGCCGTACACACCACTATCACCGAATAGCTTGTTGCCGGAGTTAGAGTAAAGTCCCCACATTTCATTATTACCCCAGCCATACCCATCGAGATTAACGCCGCCCCTCCAAGTTGAGCTATTCTTGATCCTGAACTCGACTATTCTCCGCGTGTTTTCCTCTGTGGTGTTCATGCCCTTACTTGGCGTGTGCTCGATATAGTCGGTTTCGTCTTGGTAATCCTCTAGACGTAGAGCAGTTTGATAAACATCTACTCCATGGGCAGACGAACCCCATTTATTGGTGTTCAGAGCACCCTGACCTCCAGATCCGCCACCGAAGTCGTCAAAAAACATGAACACGTTGTCCCCATTCTCGGCGCTCGTGGCGCTCGGATTATGGTAGTACATATAAATGGTGTTGTCATTGTTCTCCAGCCTTCGCACCCAGACCACGTTCTCATACACTAATGTATCACTGCCGTTATCGCAATTTTCTATCCAGTACGGCAGCGGACCAGAGGCCACGTTCTCGAGGAAACGAATACTTGGATAATCAGATTGGGGTATCTCGCTCGGGATAACGATTTTTATCTGGAAATTTTCAGGGTGAGGTCCAACTGTTATCATCCTTCTTTTTGTCCAGTTTGTGTTCCACCAGTAACCCGTTGAGATATAGATATTGAACGTCCACGTGGTTGAAAAAGGTTGGTTCTCGCCACCAACGTACGCGCGGATCTTCCACCAGTAATCGCCAAGAGCCAGGGGAAAGCTTGGGGTGAAGGTGTTATCGGTCGTGTTCTCCTTTATCGTGGGAGATATGAAGCTGGGGTTATCGGCGACCCCGATTTCGTAGTTGTCCGCCACGAAGTAGTTCTCCCACTTAAAGGTCGGAGTGTTTTCAATCATCGTGGCACCATTTTCTGGCTCGAGCAAATTCACCACAAAAATGATATCGTATGAATCGATGAGATTTCCATTTCTGTCGTAAGCTTTTAGATGGATCGCTTTGTTCTCGACAACTTCCACCGTCATAAAATTATATGTCGACTGGGTATATGCAGTCCACCAACCTGATCCAGCACCGTGGAGTGGAGCTCCCCAGCCGCCGCTGACAAAGTAAACGGTCCCTTCAAATGGACTTTTCACGACTTTATTGTCGTAGATCGGGAATGTTCGCTCGTAATTATGGACGTGCCCGCAAACCACCAAGTTGACGTGGTAATTATCAAATATTGGATCCCAAGTTTGTTGGATATCAGTTCTAGGGCTATGGCCTGATCCTGAAGTGTACGGGGGCTCGTGAAAGATCACTATCTTCCATGGTGTTGATTCGTGTGCGGCCAAGTCTTGTTGGAGCCATGTGAGCTGATTTCCACTTATTGAATCTTGAGTGCTGAGGACCGTTATGTGTAGATCTGGCCCCCAGTCCAGCGAGTACCATTTCTCATTTTCCGGGAGTGCGAACTGTCCATAATAGATCGTTCCATTCCCTTCGTGGTTTCCGATCGCTGGCATAATCGGTATGGATAAACCATTATTGTCGATCCAATCCAACTGCACGTCGGTCAACCAGTTGTCCCATTCGTTTTGATCCGTCTCCCCATTACGGACATAATCGCCAACGTGAAGCACAAAGGATGGGTTATGCTTGGCCATCGCGCGCGATATATCATTCCTACTAGCCGGCCAATCGCTCGACTCCGACCTCGAATCGCCTCCGACGACGAAGGTGAATGTCTTTGAAACGACGGGTGCTGTATGGAAACTCCTCTCGGAACTGTAACCCCCATTTTCCCCTCCACATATGAAATAGTAGGTAGTATCCGGTGAAAGCCCGGTCAACTCAACATCATGAACGTATCCGCCAGCGTTTGGGTAGGTATGGTAACTGCCGGTTGCCAAATTAAGGTATAATTCTTTGTTCCCTCCGCGAGAAGTAGTATCATACAATACGTTGTCCCCAGCTCCATTATCATTGGTCTGCCAAGTAACGACGATGGTGTGGGCCGTGTCGTTATGTTTCCAAGTCAAATGAATGTTTCTAGGGGGGCTCGAGGCTGTTGCTGGATTCGGCGTTATTGTTAAGAGCATTCCAACCAGCGTTGATGCAATTAAAACCAGAATAAACGATTTTTTGATACTAGAGGTAATTCTCACCTTTTGCCTCCTATGAAATGGAACCATGTCTCTTCAATAATGTTGAAAATATTAAATTGATAGTTCAAATGCTCCATCTCCTGTTATTATAGTACCTCTCTTCTTTTTATTTAAACTTTTTTAATAACAATACTTCAATCGGACCCATAAGTAAGTTATCGAAAAAAATTAATTAGATCCAGATAGGTTCTTGGTTCCTGTTGATAATCAATGGGCTTGTTGTGGTTCCGCGGCGGGATAGGAAGCAAGAAAGCTTCATAAATGTCCGTCGGTACGATGCCTTTGACCCTCTTCAAACTCGATATCTGCTCTTGCAAAAAATAAAAAAACATTAGGGGGCGCTTGCGGCTCCGGGAACTTCAGGCTTGTTTTCACTCATGGGTCAGGAACCAACTACGACAATACATAAAAAAGAAAAAAACTAATGAGGGCACTCGCGGCGCCCCTTCGAAACTCGTTTTTCCTTGCTGTCGATCTTCATGTTCTATCGTGGCTTAGGGTGGCGCGCCCGACCATTGTCTCAGGATGTCCATGACCTCTGCCCTGAACGCGCTCTGCTGCTTCGGTTGACCTCCCCAGGCCGTTAGGATAGCTATGGATCTAGTCCTTATGTTGCTCTGGTGAACGGTGAGGCTCGCTATAGTCGAAATCTCATTCTCGGTGTTGTCCGCGGTCAGGACTAGCTTGGCTATCTGCACTGTTCCCCAGGAAAACCCTTCCGCTGCTCGTGGGTGCGGCACGTTCTCATTTTCTACAACGCTTTGTGGCGGCGTGAAGTTATGAATGACGCTCTCCGCCTGGAAGGTGACGTTGTCGTACTTGTAGAACTTCACAACGAGCCTCGAACCAGTGTTAAGTTGGAGGTCCTTCTCTAAACCGGCCATGTACAGGTTCTCAAGCTTGAACGCCGCCGTCCCCGTCCATGGCGGCGAGGCGACAACAAATGTCCAAACTGATGACTCCGTCTGCCCATAAGTGTTGATGGCAATGACTTTCCACGAGTAATTCTCTGGAGCAAGTGGCATTGACGGCGTGTAAGAATTGTCGGATGCCCCGAGGAGGACATTCTCCTCAGGAGATGAAAAGTCCGAATCGTTGTCGACGAGTAGACGATGATTGTCCACATTCAAACCCACATTCCATTCGAAAGTTGGAACATTATCTAAAATCGTTACGCCGTCTTCCGGCGAGATGAGTTCAACGGTTCTCTCTATTGTGTAATTCCTACCAGCGGAAACCTCTAACTGGAATAATCCTGAGGCGGGATCATACTCTGGCTCGATCGCACTGGTTTCCCCAAGAGGTTTCACAATAATATCCGGAACGATTTTGCCGCCGAGGCCCACCTTATAACGGCCGTCGATTGCAAGAACTTCAAAAACGAAGGAATCCCCCTTATTCTCGATATCGATTGGAGTATCCACGTAAAGGAACGTGTTTTCCCACAGCGGATGGAACTGCAATAAAGCCGCCTCGGGCAACATTCCGGAACAATACGGAGGCTGGCTTATCGCCCCGAGCTTTTCATCAAATTTAAGGATGCCAAATCCCTCTAGAGGAATAAACCACTCATTATGAACAGGCAAGTACCACTCCCTTGGTACGCCTACGAATATATTCGAGTTATCCGCCTGCAGTGGGGCCAAAGAATCTTTAGACGATGTGCCCTTATATCGTAAGAGTTCTGACGTTAGCTGAACTGCCTCAGGCATAAGAGTATCGTGGCCTTCACTCAAGTAACGATAGAGGTACTCCATCAGAGCTTGTTCCTCCCAGCCATTTGCGTAAGAGAGGTTCGGGCGAGCACTGGTTAACAGGAAAATGGTTCTGTTTTCGTAATTGTGAATCCCGGAGATAAAATCAGGGTTGAATAACCAGGAATCGCGCATTACGTTGGCGAGTGGTATGTAAGAACCTTCCAAGTAATTCTCATTACCAGTTATTTCGTAGAGCCTCAATAGCGCAACGGGTGCGATTGGTGTTGCGAAAAATTCGTAGGAATACTCGAAGCCCATGTGCAACAGCGCGTCTGCTGCCCTCTCAGCTTCTATGAGGTATTCATCATTGTCCGTGAACTTGTAGTAGTAGATCATGATGTAAATGTACTCACCGACGCCTTCGTACTGATACTGTCCATCATTCACTGGAGCGCTGTTGTAGACATCGGTGTGAAACGTGAATATGTAGTCGTCCAACCCTCTGCCCAAATCCGTGATGACATTCTCGGTATTATTGAACATCGCTTTCACATTTTCAGAGTTGAACTCGTCGGCGTACGTTGCCCATTCACAATAGGGGAAGAGGAAGTGTACAGGCTCAACAGTCCCACCACTTCCGAATATTCCACTTGTACCTCCCCTGTAATGATAATTGGGGTTGTACTGCCCGGAGATTTTATTTTGTGCGTTCTCAACGAATGTGAGCGAATTTTCCGATCCGAACCGCTCTGCGTATGCCTTGTACGGATCCACAGCATATGTGTGCAAACCCCCAGATCTACCCTGTTGTCTAAGTAGTGCATCTTGGATTTCGAGGTCCCTGATGGAGTTTTCAACAATGCTGGGCCAATCTAAATATTCTGTGGATGGTTTTTCTACAAATGGATAGATGGACGCGAGACTTTCCAAGAACCTCTTTGAGTAGTCGATGGTGCTGTATATTGAGGGGTACCCTGGGTCTAGGGATATAAACGAGTTCGATACCACCAATGTCGAGCCAGACTGGAGAGTCGCATTGTTCCTTGGTAGATCATAACCGAAGGTGATTGGCAGTGTTTTTGTGGTGCGGAATATTCCTGGAGGTTGTTTTACGACATCATTCGTGTGTGTCGTGTAGTCCGACACCACGGTGAAGAATGTATTAGAAGCTTCAAAGAACCTGTTCAGGGAGTTGAAATCCGTGTAATACAACAGCGTCGATTTCAGCACTCTTTGATCCCCAACGAATACGAACTCATTTAGATCTCGACAGTATTCATCGTGTAACCCATCGCTCCAGGCGGTGGGCAAACCGTCGAGGTAATCGATGAGGTTAGGGTCCACAGAACTCCCGTTATCGAGCCTGTAGGATAGCTCAGTGTAGGTGCTGCTGAAGAAGTTGTTCTCTGGTGGAATATTCTTGGTTAAATCTAGTTTCAAGCTGTAGTTAATGAGTCTGGGCGTGGAACGGGGCAGTACTATGGAGACCTCGAAATTTGCCCAGTAGAGATGTCCTAGCATCTTCGCAATTACGTTATCTTGATCTTCCGTAACTAAAATGCTGTCTATATTTTCTGACTCAAGGACTCTCAACTTCGGATCTCCACCTCCCACAACTAGGCGGAGTAGTCCGTTATCTTTCCCCAGGTCTACCCGATAAATCTCAACGTAGTTAATCCCTCTGTAGTAATGTAGTACGTACTCACCTGTTTGAATTAGGAAAGAATTTTCATCGTATGAAACAACATCCACTTTAGCTGTTTCGAAGCTGAAGGCGCGAGTGCACATGCGCCTGTTTCCGACATTACCAACCGCTACCACGTACCATTGATGGGTGCTACCCCAGCTCAATTGTGTAGCATCGTAGCTCGTGATCCCAGCAGGCACGTTCTCGACGTTCGTGTTATCCACCCAGACCTCGTAGTGGTCTAAGCCGGGCCAATTGTCATAACTGTTCTCCCAGATCAAGGTCGGCGTGTTGTCAGAAATCGCTGCTCCGTCCTCTGGCCAGACGAGATCAAATGCTGTGGGCTGCGGTTTGGTGTCTATCCGGATGTTCCATGTTAAAGAAGAAGTCTGCCCGTAAGAGTTGATTGCAATAACTTCCCAGTAGTACGTACCGTCTAGGAGGGGGCTCGTGATTGTGTGGGTATTGTTCGTCGCCCCTAGCAGGACATCTTCTTCAGGGGATGCGAAGTTAGGGTCGTCGTCCACCAGCAGGCGGTGATTGTCAGCGGCAATACCTATGAACCAAGTGAAAGTTGGGCTGTTGGTGATGGTGGAACTACCGTTTGCTGGTGAGAATAAGACAGGCCAACCCGGCAGACCGACATAGTTCTCCTCGCTCCCAAGAGTGACAGTAGGCGCTGTTGCCGCATATTTCCTCACGAAGAACCAGTCGTAGTAGTAGGAAGAGCTACCGCCGCTATCCCACACACTTGGGTTGTACTTGTCGCAGTAATTGATTGGGTCTATGCTAGGATTCCAGTTTTTGTCGGTCTTCTCGCCGGAGGTCCACAACAAACTCCGATAATTATCCGGTTCTCCATTGTAAAATCGCGTCCTTATCCTATAATTATTGTACATGTCCACTCTTCCGATATACCAGTTATCGGCCTGCACGAACCCTGTGGACGACTGCTCGCCGTATGAGTAGAATCTGTAACCAGAGATATCATGTATGCATGCGTATTCACCAGTTGTATCGCCGAAATTTCCTGGTCCGCTGAGAATCAGCCCACCTCTATCGACTTGCCGTGGCCTGATCCTGAATTCGATCGTTCTTTCCATGCTTAGCTCTGCAACAGGTGGTTTTTTCTCTAGTTTTGTCCTCGAATTATTGTAGTCAAAGAGTCGAACATAATCCGCCCTCCAACCGATGCCATATCCATTAAGTTCCCCCCAGCCGGGGTTCGTGAAATCCCCGAAATCATAAAATGTCAAGAAAACGTTTTTACCGTTCTCAGCGCTGGATGCGCTCGGGTTACCATAGTACATCCAGATGGTGTTGTCTGAGTTTTCCAGCCTACATACCCAGGCCACGTTGACGTACGAATCCGCGTCTCTCTCTATCCAATATGGCAGCGAGCCAGATGTCTCATTCTCAAGGAAGCGGATGCTAGGGTAGTCGGATTTGGGTATATCGCTAGGGATCACAACTTTTATTTGGAAGTTCTCCGAGTTTAATGGCGAGATCGTTAACTGGCGGCGATGAGCCCAGTTGTTGTCCCACCAACTAGGATTGGCGAAAGTAGGTGATTGAACACTTAGAATTAGCATTCCCACAGTAAACGCAAACAATACTGAAAATACTAGTCCCCATGCTTTATGACAATTTATCATACCTTGCCTCCGTTAAACAGCAAAGTACCCCTATATTTTCTTACTTTTTGTTTTACTTATAGTTATGGCAATCTGTTAAGTTATATTCTTACTTTTTGTTTTACTTATCACTTATTTTTAGGGATAATTTTAAAAATAAAATTATAGGGGTGTGCAAAATTCCTTGTTCTCGGGCTCCTTGACAGTTACTCATGCAAGAAGCGGTTGAGCTAGCAAGGTTGGTAGTTAACAAAACAACTGTTCCAGAGCGCAGAGGAAGGGGCAGAAAAGGCTATGGCCGCCTGCCGGCGGCGAGGCTCCTCGTCTACGCGCAACTGAAGGGCATCCACAGGGACAAGCAACTCGTGAAGCACCTAAAGAAAAAT
>Ga0315282_10011752_pt1 | contig 13507 bp, 8 predicted proteins | sample YL17G07_20_MG_FD_203693 | JGI IMG/M metagenome (GOLD analysis project Ga0315282, IMG submission 203693) | Sediment microbial communities from Yellowstone Lake, YNP, Wyoming, USA - YL17G07_20 | ecosystem: Environmental > Aquatic > Freshwater > Lake > Sediment | place: USA: Wyoming | collected...
TGGGAACGGGAATCAACCCGGGCTATTTGATGGACACGCTGCCCCTGGTTCTGACCGCGCCCTGTCTCAAGGTCACCTCCATCAAGGTCACCCGGATGATGGATTCTTCCAAGCGCCGGATCCCGTTTCAGGCAAAAGTGGGAACAGCCCTGACCAAGAAACAGTTCCGTGATAAGATCGACAACAAGATCATCACCGGCCATGTCGGCCTCCTCGAATCCATCAACATGATCGCCGAGGGGCTCGGCTGGACTCTGGATGAAGCCGTGGAGATTCCTCCCAAGCCGGTCATCGCCACGAAGAAGATCAAGACAGTTCTGGGGACGGTCCCCCCGGGCAACGTGATCGGGCTGATCAGCAAGGCTTATGCGAAAAAAGACGGCAAGAAAGTTATCGATCTCTATTTCTGCGCCAATGCGGCCGTGAAGAAGCAGTATGACGAGATCATCATCAAAGGCAAGCCCGACATTCACGAAATCATCGTCGGCGGAGTCCACGGGGACACGGGCACGGTTGCCGTGACCATCAATATCATCCCCCGTGCCGTGGAATCAGCGCCCGGTCTCAAGCTGATGAAAGACCTTCCTCCGGCGATCGCCACGCTTTGATCCTAAGCCTTGCCGAGGAGCTGGATTTTTTTCTCTCCGGCAAGCTTTTCATAAAGGGCGACGATCCTTCCGGCCATGACCTCGACCGAAAACTTCTCGTGGGCGACTTCATAGCCTCTTTCGCCCAGGCGCGAGCCGAAGGTCCGATCCAGATAGAGCTTCAGAATCGCCTCGGCGAGGGCGTCCGGGTCGCGAGGGGGGACGAGCAGTCCTGTCTCCCGATGGATGACGACCTCGGGGATACCTCCGACCATGGTCGCGACGACGGGCAGTCGGCAGGCCATGGCGTCGAGGAGCGAGCTCCCCAGGCCTTCCAGATGCGAGGACAGAACGAAGAGGTCCAGAGAGGACATGATCTGAGGGACGTCCTTCCGAAAACCGAGGAAATAGACAATATCATCCACCTCCAGGTTATGGGCCTGTTTGCCGAGCTCCATCTGTAGGGAGCCGGAGCCGACGACGATGATCCTGATCTTGGGCGCGTGCTGCTTCAGAATCTTCGAGGCCTGGATGAGGTAAGTGTGGCCCTTGTGATCCTCGAGCTGGGCGACGATGCCCACCAGATAATCGTCCGGGCCGAAGTGAAATTCGCGGCGGAGATAATCGGAGTGCCGGGCCTCGGCGTAGGGAGAGAAATCGATCCCCGAAGGAATGACTTCGATGAGGCGCTCGGGGATTCCGCTCCTGATCAGGACTTTCTTCACACCTTCCGAGATGGCGATAATTGAATCGATGTGGTTTTTATATTTGCGCGACGATTTCAGGGGAAAATCCACCCGGCGGGAAATGATCCGGAGAGGAACTTTGGCGAGTCGCGCCGCCGAGGAGCCGATGGAGACGGCATGGGCGTCGTGGAAATGGGCCAGCACACAATTGCGGCGGCTCATCAAGCGGGCCAGCCGGATGATCGCCCTCAAGTCGAGCTCGCTGCGCATGCGCAAGGGAAAGACCGGAAGCTGGGCCTCGGTGGCTTTCTGGAAGAGGGGGCTTTCCGGCTGGACGACAAAGAGGCAGGGATAGCTCCTGCGCTTGAGCTCTTGGACGAGGAGGAGCGACTGGCGCTGGCCTCCGCGCCATTCTTTCCCGGCATCAACCTGGAAAAGGCTCAATCCTCTCTCCTCGCTTCCAAATCTCTCTCAGCTTGGCGTAGCGAACGAAAATTGAATAGCCGTTGAGCACCGAGATAACTACGCCCGGAAATCCGTCCAGGAAACCGAGCTTCCAGAGATAGGATTTCAAGAACCTGGTAAAGGGCAGCACCCCGAGATGATACCAGCGGCATTTTTTTCCGCCTGCATAGAGCTTCTGAGCGCCGAGGTCGGAGAAGCGGTTGATCCGTTCCAGATGGTCGCCGATATTCTGATAGGTAAAATGGTAGATCACTCCCTTGAGCTTCTTGAGGCGCCCTTCTATGACCAGCTTTTCATGGACAAAATCGCCTTCCCAACGAGCCGCGGTTTTTCGGAAGAGCCGGATCTTCCGGTCGGGAAACCAGCCCGAGTGTTTGATCCAGCGGCCGAGGTAGAAAACTCTTCGGGGGATCAAGAATCCGGCTTCGGGCGGGTCCATGTTTTTCATTTCCAGAATCTCTTCCCTGAGCTCCGGCGACACCCTTTCGTCGGCGTCGAGAGAGAAGATCCAGGGGCCGGCGGCCTGGCGATTGCCAAAGTTCTTCTGGTCGGCGAAATTCGTCCATTTCCGCTCGAAAACGTGGGGCGTGTATCTCCTGGCGATCTTGACCGTGTCATCGGAGCTGAAACTGTCGACGACGATGGTCTCCGAGGCGATCGCGGCGAGGCTCTTGAGCGCGGCCTCGATATTCTTTTCCTCGTTGTGGGCGATGATGACAGCGGAGATGTTCACCGCTTCATGTTAACACAAGCTAAAAAAATAAAACAAGCGGCCAACATGCAGTGAGCTGTGAGCGGTGAGGAGTGAGCAGTTCAAACAAGCCCTTTCGATTGATCAATTGCATTGCCTTTCTCGCCTGACTCGCCGAGCATCGGGATGGCGAGAAGAAAAGAAATCGTTTTGCCTAGGCATCAACAGGCTAGACGGGGGGTGGGACCAAAGCCACAGACAATGTTTATTGATGCTGCTCACGGCTCACTTCTCACTTTGCTGTGAATTGCGACAGCTTGATGTTCCTGTTCTCGAGGGCCGTCCCGGTTGCTTTCTCCAGCCGGGCCAAGGCCAGGTTGTAATCGATGACCGATTTGATCTCCTGGGAGCGGGCCGTAGCCAGCTCATCCTGGTATTGGAGGACAAAATAGTTCGTCGTCAGCCCGACCTGTAATTTTTTTTCTTCCGCTTCCAGCCGCTTTTCAGCTAGTTCGCGGGCGATCCGGGTGGCGGAAACGCGTTTGGCGTTGGTTTCTATCGTCGTAATGGCATCGCTGACTTCAAGGGCCGCCTGCTGCTCCTGGGTTTTCAACTGGGCCAGACTCTGCTGCACCTGGAGTTTGGACAGGGCATAATGGGCCCGGCTCACGAAGTTGCTCAGAGGGAGGGTGAGCGTCAACCCGACCGTCCAGTTCTGATAAAGGAACCGAAGGGCGTCCCGGATGGATTTTGAGGCGCCTCCCGGCTCCTTGCCGATGACGATTCCGAGGAAGGGGTCGTTATTTAAATACAAGAGCCTATCCCCCGAGATCCCCGGGCTCCAGTAGGAAAATTTCAGATCCAATCCCGGCAATGTCTGGTTCTTGGCCACCGACATGTTGATTTGGTTGGTCTCGATCCCTTTCTCCGTGATCTGAAGATCCGGCCGCTTGGCCAGAGCTTCCTTCAGAGATTCTTCGCGCGAGATCGTCACGGCCTTGAATTCAGGCTTGTCGACCGGGACAAGCTTCTTGTTCTGAGCATCGGTTTCAGCCGCCAGGTTGATTATGCTCTTCAAGACTTCCTCACTCCTCCTCATCACGCCCTCCGCCTGGATCAGGTCTGCCTCTCTGGCCGCGACTGTCGCCTGGGCGTTGAGGACCTCGATCTGGGCCAGCTGGCCGACCTCGACCTCTTTCTGGTTCTTTCTGAGCAGGTCCTGGCCAAGTTTGAGGGACTGCTGAGCCACGTTATAACTCTCAATGGCATAAACGTAATTCCAATAAGCCTCCTCGACGAGGTAGATGGTGTTGAGAAGGGCGGATGTGAGCTGGCTCTCGGAAATGTCCAGGTTATTCTTGGCGATGAGGATCTGCTGCCAGCTGACTTTGGATCCGAAGTTCCTGAGCAAAGGCTGGTTGAAATCAAAACGCAGCGTGGTTCCGAAGCGTGGGTTGATGAGCTGGAAGGCCTGGTTTGTGTCGGAGCGATAGCTGTCCAGGGACACCGAGACATTCCCTCCGGTCGGGATCTGTTGAACGACGGAAGCGCTGTAATCCCGGTATCTATCGACGATCGTGGACGCTCCCTGGATGAACCAATAGGGCGGACTCTCGTTCTTCTGGTTTCCGTAGCTCAACTGCAGGCTGGGCATAAAATACTCCTTGGCCTGGGACAGACTGGCGCCTGCGATTTCGGGACTGTAGACGGAGACGGCCAGATCGAGGTTATTTTTCAGCGCTTTGAGGATTGCATCCTCAAGCGTGAGAGATAGCTCCTCCTTCTGCTGGCCAAGGGCCGGGCCCAACAGAAATACACTCAAGAGAAGAAAGACAAGCGCTGCTTTTATTCTCATAGAAGTCCTCCTGGACAAATCCGCCATTGGGCACAGATTTTCTCATTCAGTCTAGCAAATAAAGCGAGTTTAAACAAAACCATCCCTATATACGAATTTCAAGGTCACAGAGTTTAATGACGTCGTCCCGTCTCAAGCCGTACCCCGTCCCTCCTGCCCCGTGCCCCGATTAGACTTCCGCGGCCTTGTTTGATTATGAAATTAGCCTGATCAGGGCCGGACTCGCGGTCATTGCCCATTGGACTAAAGCCGGGAAATAGACTGCTCAGTGCTTACGACTCACTGCTTACTGTTGTTCCCGAAATTGCCGATGGGAATTCTTGAGGCATGAATTTTTCTACAAATCTTGCTGAAGGCAGCTCTCGAAGCTCACCGAAACGATCGGTTGATGATATTTTTAGCCGGCCGGCCGTCTGGATGATCTGCCAACGCAGCGTAGCCACGGTCTTGGTGCTGTCGTCCGGATCCAAGAAGAGGAGCTTTTGGGCCAGCGTCAGGTTGTAGACCAGGACTCCGAGACCGAACCAGAGCGCGTTGGCCCGGTAATCACCGCTCGTCATCTGCTCCATCCCGAACCCGATCTTCAACTCCTTGATCTGGTTTTCGGCCTGACCGCGGAGATTATGAAAACGGATCACCTCCTCGGCCGAGAGATCATCCCTGTCCGTGGCGATGACATGTCCGCCTCTTCCTTCTCCGCTTCGATCACCGTCGCGTCCACATCCAAAGTCGCCGCGGCCGTCCGCTGAAGAATCATCTCCGCCACCTCTTCGTTCACTCCTCTGATCGCTCGGAGGCCTCCGCCCGCGCCCATCCGCACCAACCAGTCCCCGTACGTCGACAACGAGGGCATCTCTTCGATTCCCACCAGACGCCGCAGAGCTGCATCGTCTCGGATCTCCCGCAGATCCTCGATGTGACGTCCTCCTCCCTCCAGCATTAACAACACCGGTTCAATATAGTTCCAGGCCTCGTAGCCACGGTTCGAGCCCGGCTTCGGAAAGTGCGCCTCTACCTTCTCTCCAACTTTCAATGCCCGGATCACTTCCGCGAACAAAGCCAACCCGCTCCGTGGTGTCAGAAGTTCCTCAGTATGTTCGATCTTGAATGGAAGGATGCCTTGCTGTATCATACTCTCGCCCTCCTGGTTAAGGTCTTCACCCATCGGGTGATCTTGTTTCCCTTACAAAAACACCTTATACCAGGAGCCTTCTCCCTTCAAGATCTTTTCCTATCGGCAATCCAGGGTTGTTACGCCTGCTTGACAAAGGGCGAATTTTCTGGAAAATAGAGATACTAAAGGATTTTGGAATTTGTTAGCGGGGCCAGAAACTGAGCTATTGCTTTGCGAGCGAGGAGCCAGCTAACCTTGAAATCCTCAGGATGACGGCGCGTGCTTTCTAAGATGCGCGTGAGCAAAAGAACTGGGACATGATCAACCGAAATAAAAGAGTTTTGTTTCTTATCTTATTCACATTTTTCGTCTTGACTGTAGCCGGCCATTTTTTTGGGATCCCGGGCAAACCGGGAATAACGATTTCTCAAAAACCGGGTCCCGGCAAAAAGGATACGAGTGGCGCGACCGCGACCCGCGTCATCGTCAAGTTCAAAAAGGGCGCCTCAAAGAACATGAACCTTAAGAAGGTTAAGCATATTCGGCTGATTGACGCTTATGTCTACGAAGTTCCGGCCGGAGAGACGGCCCCTGGTCTTGCCAAGAAGCTGGCCTCAGACAGCAGCGTGCTGTATGCGGAACCGGACTTCCTCCTAACCGCTTTTTCAACAATGCCCAATGACGCCTTTTTCGGCGACCTCTGGGGAATGCACAACACCGGCCAGTCCGGCGGAACGCCGGGCGCCGACATCAAAGCCCCGGAGGCCTGGGATCACACGACCGGAAGCAGCGGCGTCTTGGTAGCCGTGATTGACACTGGCGTCGACTACAATCATCCGGACCTGGCCGATAACATCTGGACCAACCCGGGTGAAATCCCTGGAGACGGCATTGACAACGACGGAAATGGCTATGTTGATGACGTCCACGGGATAAACGCCATCACCGCGGGCGGCGACCCCGTGGATGATAATGGCCACGGAACTCACGTCTCGGGGACGATCGGAGCGAGAGGGAATAACTCGATCGGAGTTGCCGGTGTCTGCTGGACCGTCAAAATCATGCCTCTCAAGTTCCTGAATGCGTCGGGAAATGGCTTGACAGATGACGCCATCACTTGTATCGAATACGCCATAGCCAAGGGCGCCACCATCCTCAGCAGCAGCTGGGGAGGCGGCGGCTATTCCCAGGCCCTCAGGGATGCCATCGAGGCAGCCAAGAACGCGGGGATCCTGTTCGTCGCGGCGGCCGGGAATTGGGGGACTAATAATGACGGCTCTCCCATCTTTCCGGCCAGCTATGATAATGAAAACATCATCGCCGTAGCCGCCACCGACCATAACGACGCGCTGGCCTCATTTTCCTGTTATGGAGCCACGACTGTCGATGTCGCCGCTCCAGGAGTCGACATCTTGAGCACGATCCCGGAAGGCGCATACGATTACGATTCCGGGACCTCCATGGCCGCTCCTCACGTCTCGGGACTGGCCGCTCTTCTCAAGGCCTACCGTCCCTCCGGTACCTGGAGTGAGATAAAGTCGCGCATTCTGGCCGGAGTGGATAACATAACCGGCTTGAACGGCCTCATCATGACCGGGGGCAGGGTCAATGCCCTCAACTCGCTCCTCATAGATGTGAGCTCGCCCCATGTCTTTTATCTGAATCCTCCGGCCGGCCCGCCGAGCGCGGCGGTTAAGATCAAGGGCTTTTCGTTCGGCCCCTCCCAAGGAACCGGCTATGTCGAATTCGCCGGAGGACTGCAGGCTACGGTCAGTTCCTGGAGCGACGGCGAAATTGATTGCATCGTTCCAGAGGAAGCCCAGACCGGAGAGCTTCGAGTTCGAACCAACAGCGGAGCGTTCAGCAACGTCCTGAATTTTCGCATCATCCCCAGCTACTACAGCGAGTCCCTCATCTCCAACGAATTCCAAGGGGCAGGCACGGCGCTCCATTTCAACGTCGATGATTTCGTTTATAATTACCCCCTCCCCTTTGCTTTTACCTTCTTCGGGACGAAGTATCCCGCCGGATCGACCATCCGGATCTGCTCCAACGGGTATATCGATTTTGCCAGCTCTACGGCTGACTATGTGAACTCCTCTGTGGCACTTAGAGCCAACGTCCGGATCGCCCCTCTCTGGATGGATTTAAACACCCAAGGCACAGGCCAGTCCGGCGAGGACATTTATGTGACGGCGAAGACGAAAACCCTCACCATTCGCTGGTCTGCAGAGACATATTTATATGCCGAGCCGGTGAACTTTGAGGTCGTTCTCTCGGCGGACGGCCGGATCAAGTTCAATTATGGCTCCAACCCCGCCGTCCTGCACTCTTATATAACGCCGGGGCCCACGATCGGGATCTCCGGCGGACAATGTGACTATTTTTACAGTCTTTCTCAGTACGACAATACGACGAATCTGAATATGGCACAGACCGACCTCTTCACGCCGTTGAATTTGCCGACAATCGAGGTGACCTCGCCCGATGCGACGTCGGTTTGGCTGAAAGGCACGAACCAGCAGATTGTCTGGACTACATCGGGCGCACAGAGTCCGAACGTTAAGATCCAGCTCCGGCGTAACTCAACAAAGGTGAGAGATATCTCGACGACAACTCCTAACGATGGGAGCTTTAACTGGAAGGTTCCCACCGGCCTCGCCGCGGCTTCGAATTACTTCATCCGCGTCATTACGGTAGACAACCTCGTCCTCGGCGACAGCAGCCTCTTCACAATCACGGGCCCCAAGGTCACGGTGACTGCTCCAGACTCGTCGAGTGTCTGGCAGCGGGGGACGACGCAGACCATCCTCTGGACAAAATTAGGATCGCAGGCGCAAAAAGTCAACATCGTGCTTCGTCGGAATAACGTGAAGTGCCTGGATATAGCGGTCGGCGCGGCCAACAACGGAAGCTTTAGCTGGAAAATCCCGGGGAACCTCGGAGCACTGTCCGGCTATGTGGTCCGGGTCAAGACGACGGATGGCCTGGTCTCTGGGAATAGCGCCGCATTCGCTATCTCCGCACCGACCTTGACGGTGACTTCGCCGTCCAGCTCGAGCAGCTGGGCGAGAGGCTCTAGCCAGACAATCACCTGGACCATATCAGGCGTTATAAACGTCGATGTTACGATTCAACTCTGGCGGGGGACAACGAAAGTCATGAATGTTGCCACGGTAGCGGCCGGAGCGGGAAGCTACAATTGGACGATTCCGTCCGTTACTTCGGGATCCGGCTACTTTATTAGAATCAGGGCCGTGGATAGTTCGGTCTCGGCCGACAGCCAGAAATTTTTAATTAACTGAGTGGCTTGGATAAGAATTGCAGGCAAGGACTCTTTCGGACGGATAGAGAAAAGTATAGGCCTGAAAAAACTCTGAGCCAAGAAAGGAGGTGAAAAAACGAGGCAAAAGCAAACGAATCTCAAGTATTTGTCCGATCAAATCAGTTTGCCAACAAGGAGGATTTTAAGATGAAAGCTATGATGGTCGGAAAAAAGTTTGTTCTCAGCATTCTTCTCCTGATCGTGATCGTGCTGGGCTTAAGCCAGGTGCTTCCGGGTCAATCCCCGCTTCTGCACAAGACCAAAGCGGTCCCCAAGCACGGGAAACCCTTCTTGGCTGACAGGACCGCGGCTCAGATCGAGGACCTCATTGCCAAGATGACGGGCGGCATGATGCTCCGCCTGGCCAAGGCTTACGGAATAACCTGGGTCAAGGGGAAAGACGTGAGCAAGCCGAGCCTGCCCGAAAAAGCATCCTCTAACCGCACGTTCCTGGGCGACCGGCCCGTCTCCGCGGATCCGTCTCTCTCGGAGATGAATCCGAGTCTGGCCGTCCGGCCCAGCAGCTCAGACATTATCGTTTCCGCTTATTATGACGATTTCAGCGGTCTCAGCAAGACCAAGACAAGCAAAGACCGAGGAAGCACCTGGTCCGTTACTCAGACCCTGCCGGCGCGGCTTGCCGGGGATCATACGATGCGACCCGTCGTGAGGTATGCTCCCAACAGTTCCTATGTCTATGCCGTTTATCTCTCGGTCCGGTCGGATCTTTCGGCCTCGGATGTCATGATCACCCGCTCGAATAATAACGGCGCCACTTGGCAGACTCCAAAAGTCGTCTTTGCGGCCGGAGATTATGATGGAGACGGCTTCAACGATATGCTGGACGCCTGCTGGGTCGATGTCCATACATACCCCAATACTTCGTCTGCCCGCAGCTATGCCTACGTCACAGCAACGGTCATCGAACACGACGGTGGATCCAGGGTGCTCTTCCGGCGCGTCTTGAGTTATGGCCTAACCGTAGATGCAGCCTTCACGTATGCCAGCGTAGATTCACCGGCCTTGGTTCAGGGCGCCAGAGCGGTGGGCGGGCTTGGAGGCGATGTCCTTATCGTGTATTGGTTTGCTGCCTCGGGCGTCAGCTCCACTTCTGATTTCTTGATCAGATACGCCTCCTCGGCGAATTTCGGACTGAGTTTTCCGAATGTCGGTGATGCGGTCCAAACCGTGTTCCAACTTCCCCAATTCTTGGGACCCAATGGTGCTTATCACTCGTGGTGGCAGGGAATGTGGCCGTCCGTCGCCATGACCACTTCCGGAGTCGCCTACGTCACCTATGCTTACGATCCGGAGGTCGGAAGCGATACCGATGAGGACGGAGACATTGCCGCTATCAGAAGCCCGCGTCCTTATACTTCTTGGACGCCCCAGGAAGTCATCTTTGAGGAGCACGCCCAGGGATTTCCGACCGTGGCAACCAAAAAAACGGCCGGAGGTTGTTTTCTCATGCTTGCCTGGGAGGATCATCACCTCTCCACGGCGGGGGATAACGAACTCTACGATATCTATGGCTTCTACCCGGAAACTGGAATTTGGTCCCACCCCGCGCTCTTCAGAATTAACGAATTTTCTTCGCACAGCTCTGATCTCTTTGTCGGAGACCACATCGACTCCGGCGCCTCCGCGCTCACCACTGAGCGGATCATCCAGGTCATTTGGACGGACCGAAGTGACAAGGCAACCACGACGGATCACGAAACGGATGTCTATTCTGACTTAGTCGAGATCAAATAGGCGTCCAGCAAGCAGATCTTTCGAACGTCATGTGCTGAGGGGAAAGCTCTCGCTTTCCCCTTTTTTTTCGCCGTTTGCATTTTTCTTCGCCGTGGATCTTGGTTTGGAAACCCGAAGCTGGCCGCCGACCGATAGCGAACTCCGTCGTCCAGTGATCATCTAGACCACGGAGCTGACCAGCTGCCAATCCATGTGATAACAAACAGCCTTGATCTTGACAAGCCGAGGGAAATTGACTATGAGTCATCCAGATGAAAAAAGACGGCGCCCACCTCCTGCTTCTGGCTATCTTTTCAATTCTCTTGAGCTTATTTCTAATCCTCGTTGTCGAAGCGCCAGGCTACACTGTCCTCGCCCATTCTTTCCAGCCGCGGCTGCTGTTCGTTTTCATCGCGGCCCTATTTTTCTTTGGTCTCCTGGTCGGCCTCTGGGGCTTCTATTCCAGGCTGGCCGCGGCCGTTTTTAGAGTCCCTTATGAGGACGTCCTGGCGACTGATTTTACATCTTATCTTCCGATTTTGCTTTTGCCGCTCGCGGCACTCACCCTGACCCGTTATCTGACCGCTGAGGACTTACTCTCCCGATTGAAACTTCTCAGTTACGGCCTCGTTTTTTGCCTCATCTATTTGAAACTCGGTCAGGCGGCGGGCTTCGGAAAACGGGGCCGCGCTCCTTGGGCGGCCTGGCCGACAAAATTCGAGTCCCTCCCGCTCCGGAAAAAACTGGCATCCCTTTTCGTCGCCTCCCTCCTGGTTTTCAACGCCGGCTCTCTCATTCTGATCCACAAGGGGATCAGCTTTTCCGGGGATGAGCCCCATTATCTCCTAATCGATTACAGCCTTCTCCATGATGGTGATTTTGACCTGGCCAATAACTACCAACACCGGGATTATTCGACCTACATGCCGCCGGGAGCGACCATCCAGCCCCACGTTGTGGCGGGGGCAAAGCCGGGCGGCCAATATTCCTTCCATTCTCCCGGCATATCATTTTTGCTCCTGCCTTTCTATGCCTTTGGTTCCCTGTTCGGAAAAAGTCTCCTCGTCTTTTTCCTCCGTTTCGGGATGAGCCTTTTCGGAGCCGCGCTCGGGCTTCAGGTCTTCCTGTTCGCCCGCAAGGAATGGAAGAACGAGCGGTTGGCCTTCATTCTCTGGGCGCTCACGAGCTTCACGACGCCCGTTTATTTTTATTCCGTGCATGTCTATCCCGAGCTCGTGATTACCCTTTTCGCCTTCACGGTTTTCCGCTTCTTCCGCTTTCCTCAATCTCTCACGGCCAAGAAGGAGCTTTGGGCCGGACTTCTCCTCTCGCTATTTATCTGGTTCCATGCCCTGAAGTATATCTTCCTCCTGGCCCCGCTCTTCCTCTATTGCCTCTGGGGCCTGGCGAAAAGCCGCCGGCCCTTGAGGGACTATGCCTCCTTTTTTCTTTTCCCGGTTGTCTTCACGGGCCTTTACTTTTTCTTCCAGAAGTCTCTTTACGGCTCCTACTCGCTTTCCTCGATTTCCTGGCGCGGCCGCCTTGGAGCCAAGGAATCGATTTCCTACCTGAAATGGTTGGTGACAGGCATTCCCTTTCGGTATCGCTGGGAGAGCCTGGCCGGCTATTTTCTGGACCAGAAAGACGGCCTCCTCCTTTACGCTCCGATTTATTTCTTTTCACTCTTGGGAATCGTCGAAATGCTGAAGAGGAGGCGGCGGGACCTTTTTCTCCTCCTTTTTATCACCGTGCCGTACGTCCTTGTTTCGGCTTTTCTAACGCAACGGGCGGGATATTCACCCCAGGCGCGGCCGATTGTCTCGGTCATCTGGGCGGCTGTGATTTTCCTCGGCTATTATCTTGTCAACAACCGCAAGAAAATATTCTCGCGCCTTTTTTCCGGTGCCGTCTTTGTGAGCCTCCTGTTTGTCTGGCTGCTGCTTCAAAACCCGCTGAATCTCTACCAGGAAACAACCCAGGGCGCGACCGAGAGGGGCGGGGGTCTCTTTTACCTCTTGAGCAACCTGAATTTCCAGCTTCCCCGCTATCTTCCCTCGTTTCTTAAGCTGGAAGACGGCCGGTGGCCTCCCAACGTCATCTGGCTGGGGCTCGTCGCCATCTTCATCCTCCTTTATCTCGTTCTCAAAGACCCCCGCTGGAAATCCAAATTTTCCTTGGCACCTCTTTTTGCCTTGGCGGGGTTGCTGCTTTTCTTCGTCTGGTTTGTCCTCTATCCCCGGCTCATCCTCATCAACTCTGTCCCGGCCGCATTTCAGGGCGGCGAAAGAATCACCTTCTACCAGCCGTCTCGGGTGGCCAGGATGGTCCAGCCGGGAAAGTTCCTGTTGCCTGAAGATAACCGGGCTTATCTTTTCACGTTTGTCTCGCGAACGAGGTTCAGGTCCATCGAGTTCGAGGCGGGTTCGGACGAAGGCGATTATTTGTTCGACCTCGCCCTCTTCGACCAGAGTTTCGTCAAGGGGAAGATAGAGAAGGAGGTGAAAAAGATCATCCTTAACGATCCTCCCTCTTACCAGATGAAAAACCAGAGTTTATATTTGATTAGGCTCTGGCTCCGCCGGGCTTCCGTTGGCTCAGTGTCGGCCCACCCTTTCCTCTTCTCCCTTCGGCCGGTCAACTGAACATCCTGAATTTCACGATCCTCTTTTTGTGAAGCTTGAATTTCACGAGTGTTTTGAGGATGGAGAGCCCGTAGACAACGCTCCGCCCGAAGCCGATCTGCGATGCCTCCGTGAAGTAGCGCGTCTCGATCGGGATCTCGCGAATCCGGAAGTTGTGGGTGACACCCTGGGCGATGATCTCGGAATCAAAGACGAAATCATCGGAATTCTCTCTGAAATTCACCGTCTCCAGGTATTTGCGGGAATAGGCCCTCAGCCCGGAGTGATATTCGGTGAGGTACATGTAGAAGGTGGCGTTTTCGAGGGCCGTCAAAAAGATGTTCGCCAGGTATTTCCACTTCGGCATCCCGCCCTCGAGTGGTTTTCCGCCGAGCATCCGGGAGCCGAAGACGGCGTCACATTCCCCTC
>Ga0315282_10011753_pt1 | contig 13504 bp, 10 predicted proteins | sample YL17G07_20_MG_FD_203693 | JGI IMG/M metagenome (GOLD analysis project Ga0315282, IMG submission 203693) | Sediment microbial communities from Yellowstone Lake, YNP, Wyoming, USA - YL17G07_20 | ecosystem: Environmental > Aquatic > Freshwater > Lake > Sediment | place: USA: Wyoming | collected...
CTTGCCCTGACCCTGAGCTTCGCGAAGGGGAACGGGTGCCTCCTTCGCGCGCTTTGTGCTGAGACCCTGGCGATTTCCCACTTCTTCCCACCATTTGCCCACAAATTGCCCACTCATTGCCCACCCGATTTTGCCCCACAACCCACCCAGGTTGCCTCAGGACGCAAAATCGGTCCTTGCTTGTTTCCCACTTTTGAGAAATCGCGATTTTGGGAAGTTTTGGGAAACCAGGGATTGGTATCTCTCTCCTCGTGTCTTTGCACCTCCGCGCCTCGGAGCCTGCCCCGAGCGCAGCGAGTGGGGCGCCCTTCTCCCCTCCGCCTCTCGCCTCTTCGCCGTCCAGCACTGCGCAAGCAGTGCGACCTGCGCAAGCAGTGCGACCTGCGCAGGCAGTGCGACCTGCGCAAGCAGTGCGACCTGCCAAGCGGCGCAACTCGCCTCCCTCCCGCTCCCCTCTCGAAACCCGAAGCCCGACTCCCGAGTGCCGAGTGTGGCCGACGTTTGCCGATGTCTGGCCGATCCGTGGCCGATCCGATCTCGCCCCACAGACCACTCCACACGCCTACAGCCAGAAATCGGCTCGGTTGCCGGGCGGAAATCGCGTGTTTTCGCTTTTCGGCCACTTTTGGCCACTCTCGCCTCCGGCCGTCCCTGGCCCTGGCCTCCTCTGCGGCCTGCTCTCCGGCCTGTCTTTCCCCTATTCTCTATTCTCGATTCTCTCCTCCGCCGTTCCCCGGCCCCGGGCCCCGGCCGTTTACCGCCTCCGCGTGTCTAACTCCGCGCTTAACCGTCATCAGGGAGGACTGTGATGCGTTATCTGCTTGTGTCGGTTCTGGTTGCGATGTTGGTTACGGCCGTGGCCGCTCTCGGGCAGCCGCCGGGTATGGGGCGACCGGGGGAGATCGGCCTGCCCTTGCAGCCCCGCGCGCGCGCCGTGGCGGATAGCAACGACTTCGCCTTCCGCCTCTACCAGCACTTGCGCGGGGAGCAGGGGAATATCATCGTTTCCCCGTACAGCATCACCACCGCGTTGGGCATGGCCTATGCCGGGGCCGCTGGCGAGACGAAGCGGCAGATGGCCAAGGCGATCGGATTCTACGGCCCCGACGGCCAGGTGCACGCCGCCCTCGCCGATCTCCAGCGCGTTCTCGTCGCCCGCGGCCAGGCCGCCCCCGGCCGCGGCGGGCAGCCCTTCCAGTTCCACGTGGCCAACGCGCTGTGGGCCCAGCAGGGACAGTCCCTGCTGCGCGCCTATCTCCGCACCATTGATATGTACTACGCCGGTGGGCTCCAGCAGTTGGACTTCCGCGCCAATCCGGAGGGGGCCCGGGGGGCGATCAACCAGTGGGTGAGCAAGCAGACTGCCGGCAAGATCGCCGACCTGCTGCCCCGGGGCGTGCTGAACGGCAACACCCGCCTGGTGCTGACCAATGCCATCTACTTCAACGCCGCCTGGCAGAACCAGTTCCAGAAGTCGAACACCGCGCCCGGGCCCTTCACCCTCCTCTCCGGCGAGGTCGTGAAGACGGACATGATGCACCACACCTTCACCACCCGCTACGCGCAGGGCAAGGGGTATCAGCTCGTCGAGCTGCCCTACGCGGGGATGGGGTTCGCCATGGAGGTGCTGCTGCCGGACCAGGGGACGTTCCCGCAGTTCGAGCAGTCACTGACCGCGGCGCGGTGGCAGAGCCTGCTCTCCTCCATGCACCGGGGGCAGGTGGAGCTGGCGATGCCGAAGTGGCGCTTCGATACCCAGCTCTCGCTGGCCCAGACCTTGGCCGCCATGGGGATGAAGGACGCGTTCGACGCGACGCGCGCCGACTTCTCCGCGATGGATGGCAAGCGCGACCTGTTCGTGCAGGCCGTGATCCACAAGGCGATGGTCCGCGTGGACGAGGAGGGTACTGAGGCGGCCGCCGCCACCGGCGTGGCCATGGGCGTGACCTCGGTGGCGCCCGGCCACGTGATTACCATCAACGTGGACCGGCCGTTCCTCTTCCTGATCCGCGAGCAGCAGACCGGGGCGATCCTGTTCATGGGACGGGTGGAGGATCCGCGGTGAGAGTCGGGTAGTTGAGATCGGAGAGTTGAGCGGCCGGAGGAACTCGTCGGGGGCGGGAGGCGTCTGACCCTGGGACGCGGGACAGGAAGACGCCCGGGAGGCAGATGAGATGCGAAGACTGGTGATAGGGGCACTGGTGATTGCGGCGGCCCTGGCCGCCGCGGTCAGTGGGTGCGGGACGTCACAGACCGCGGCGGCAGTGGCAGAGCCGCCAGTCGCCCGGGCGCCGCGGCCGGTTCTGCCGGTGGAGCAGTTGGAAGCGGCGGAGGCGGGAACCCGGGACTTTGCGGTTCGGCTTTATCAAAAGCTCGCCAGTAAAACTGGCAACCTCTGTGTTTCCCCCTATAGCATCTCCAGCGCCCTGGCCATGACCTATGCCGGGGCGCGGGGGACGACCGAGCAGGAGATGGCCCGCACCCTCGGCTTCACCGTCCCCCAGGAGCAGGTGCACGCGACCTTCCACACCCTCAGCCACAACCTGACCTCCGAGGCGGCGGAGTCGAACCAGCGCAAGGCCGACTCCATCCTGCTGCGCCAGGCCAACGCCCTCTGGGGGGACACACGCGACACCTTCCTGCCGGCCTACCTCGATGTGCTCGGCCAGAACTACGGAGCCGGCCTGCGCCAGGTGGACTTCGGCCAAGCGGAAGCGGCGCGTAAGACCATCAACGATTGGGTGCAGGACCAGACGCAAGGGAAGATCACCGACCTCATCACCCGGGGCGTTCTGACTCCGCAGACCTCGCTGGTGCTGACCAACGCCCTCTACTTCAAGGCCCGGTGGGCCGAGGAATTCAGAGAGGCCAACACCAGCCCCGCGGCCTTCACGCTTCTCGATGGGACCAAGGTGAACGTGCCGACGATGCACGGCACGCTGCAGCGCGCCCACTACGGCGTTGTTGACGGCGTGGAGGCGATCACCCTTCCCTACCGGGGGGAGCGCTTCGTCATGACGATCGTGATGCCCCCGGCCGGCAAGTTCCGGGAGTTCGAGGCCGGCTTGACCGCGCAGCGGCTGGACCTCCCCGACCTCTTCCATGATGCCATGGTGCCGCTCCCGCCGCCAACCATCCAGCTTTCTCTACCCAAGTTCACCTTCACCTCCGCTTTCTCTCTGAAGGACACGCTCTCCGCGATGGGCATGCCCAACGCGTTCGGCCCTGGGGCCGACTTCTCCGGCATGGACGGGAAGCGCGATCTCTTCATCTCCGCGGTGCTGCACAAGGCCTTCATCGGAGTGAACGAGCAGGGCACGGAAGCCGCCGCCGCCACTGCGGTGGTGATGCAGAAATCCGCCGCACCCCGGCCGCCCCTACGGGTGAATGTGGACCGGCCCTTCGTCTTCCTGATCCGGGATGGGATGACCGGGACCGTGCTGTTCCTTGGAAGGGTGTTGGACCCGCGGGGATAGGCGAGAAGGCGAAAGGCGAAGAGGAGAGGGAGCGAACCTGCAGGGACACACCGCAGGCAGCAGGAAAGCCTGCGGTGTGTCCCCTGGGGGAAGTTAGGCGGCGGCCATCATCTTCCGGATGCTCTTCCCGATCTTCCGCTTGGCGCGCTGGAGGGCGTTGTCCACGGACTTGACGCGCCGGTGCAGCTCGCCCGCGATCTCCTGGTAGGACTTGCCTTCCAGGTGGCCGCGCAGCACGGCCGACTCGAGATCGCTCAGCTCGCGCTTGATGCGGAACCGGAGGTCATCCGAAAACTGCTGGGTGATGACCACCTGCTCGGGATCCGACTTGTCGGATTCGGCCAGCGTATCGAGCAGGGTCCGATCGGAATCGGAGTCGAACAGACTGGCATGCAAGGAGACGTAAGAGTTGAGCGGGATATGCTTCTGGCGGGTGGCCGCCTTGATGGCGGTGAAGATCTGGCGAGAGATGCACAGCTCCGCGAAGGCCCGGAACGGAAGGAGCTTGTCGTTGCGGAAGTCCCGGATGGCTTTGAACAGGCCGATCATCCCCTCCTGGACGATGTCCTCGTGATCGGCCCCAATCAGAAAGTAAGAGCGAGCCTTGCCCTCGACGATGCTCCGGTACTTGGTCAAAAGGTGTTCGGTGGCTCGGATGCTGCCGCCTTTGGCATATCGCACGACCTCTTCGTCTATCATGCCATGGAACGTCACAGGCATTTCACGCGGATAAGTGTCGGGCACTACAGCCGCCTCCACCATCAAGTAGTCATCACGGACGGTTCAACACGCTACTGAAGGAGCAACACGACGTCCGTCAGGCAACCTGTTCGATAGGCTCCTCCCGCGATGGTTCAGCGGTTACCCAGCGAATTGCCCGGACAAGCGGCCTCTCTTGCCTCGGCTCTTTTCCGATTATAGGGAAAGGATCTGGGCCCGTCAATAGCGAGGGGGGAGGGATCGGCAGAAAATCGCAGAAAAGCCGGTCTTTTTCGCGCCCCCCGGGGGCATTGGGCCTTTACCGCGCCACACACTCATTTCCTCCGCCAGGAGGTGCCTTCCGGTCGGTCCTCTAGCACGATCCCGAGGTCGAGCAGGCGCGCGCGGATGGCGTCGGAGAGCGCATACTGGCCTAGGCGCCGGGCCTCCGCGCGGACCTCGATAAGGAGCTGGACGAGGCTGCCGGCCAGCCCGTGGGACATGGCCCCCACGTGGCGGAGGTCGAGCCCGAGGACGCCCGCCAGCTCGTGGAGGGTGGCCTGGGCCACGCCGAGGGCCGTGTGGCCGGTTTCGGAGACGGCGAAGGTGGCGGAGGCGGTCGCGGCCACGCGGTTCAGCGCCCCCACCAGGCCGTGCAGCGAGGCCAGCGCGCGAGAGGTATTGAAGTCGTCATCCATCGCCTCGGCGAAGTCGGCGGCAGCGGCGATGCGACCCTCGGTCAGCTCTTCCAGGTCGTCGCCGCCGGGGCGCTGCGGCGCCCCCATGAGCCGGTCCAGGGTCTGGTCGGCGATCTGCAGGCGCTCGAGGGCGCTCCGCGCCTGCTCCAGGCCGACCTCGCTGAAGGAGAGGTCGCTGCCGTAGTGGGCGGTGGCGTAGTAGTAACGCAGGCCCGGCCCGCCGGTGCGGCGGAGGGCCTCGCTGAGCGGGATGACGTTGCCGAGGGACTTGCTCATCTTCTCGTCGCCGGCGCCCTCGCCCGCGAGGTTCAGCATGCCGTTGTGCATCCAGTAGCGGGCGAAGTCGCAGCGGCAAGCGGCCTCGGACTGGGCGATCTCGTTCTCGTGGTGGGGGAAGATCAGGTCGCTGCCGCCCCCGTGGATATCGAAGGTGTCGCCCAGGTACTTGCGGCTCATGGCCGAGCACTCGATGTGCCAGCCGGGACGGCCCGGGCCCCAGGGGCTGTCCCAACTCGGCTCGCCCGGCTTGGCCGCCTTCCACAGGAAGAAGTCGCGAGGGTCGCGCTTGCGGGCATCCTCCTCCACCCGGGCGCCGATCAGTTGGGACGCGAAGTCGCGGTTGGAGAGCTTCCCGTACTCGGGGAAGCTGGGAACGTGGAAGGCCACGTCGCCGTTCAGAACGTAGGCGTGCCCCTGCTCCACCAGCGTCTGGATGAGCGCGATGATCTCCGCGATGTGCTCGCTCGCCCGGGGCATCACGCTGGGGGGGAGAACGTTGAGCGCGGCGAGGTCGCGCACCATCTCGTCGGTGTAGCCCTCGGCCAGCTCCTTCCAGCCGCGCTCCTCCTTGGCGGAGGCGGCGATGATCTTGTCCTCCACGTCGGTGATGTTGTAGACGAAGGTCACCTCGTAGCCGCGGTAGGTGAGCCAGCGCCGGATGATGTCGAAGGCCACCGCGGAGCGGCCGTGGCCGATGTGCGCGGGGGCGTAGGAGGTGACGCCGCAGACGTACATGGCCACCTTGCCGGGGGTGCGGGGGAGGAACTCTTCTTTCTGGCGCGTCAGCGTGTTGTAAACGTAGATGGACATCACGTACCTCGGGAGGGTTCAGGTTTCAGGGGCCAGGGTTCAGGGCCGAGGGCCACATGCCTTCCTACTTCCGCCGCGCCTGGAGGCCGGCGGCGCGGAGGAGCCGCTCCTGGAGTTCTTCCATGCGCTTCTCCATCTCCCGGAAGCGCAGTTCGATCTCGTGCATGCACTGCTCGCAGGGGTCAAGCTGCGTGGCGCCGGAAATAGAGGCGGCGGCAATGCGCCGGCCCTGCTCGCGCACCACGCGCGCGGGTACGCCGACGACGGTGCACTCCGCCGGCACGGAGCGCAGCACCACGGAGCCGGCGCCGACGAGCACGTTGTCGCCGAGCGTGATGGCGCCGAGCACGCACGCTCCGACGCCGACGACTACGCCATTCCCGAGGGTGGGATGGCGCTTGCCGGACTCCTTGCCGGTCCCGCCGAGGGTCACGCCCTGGTAGAGGGTGCAGTTGTCGCCGATCTCGGTGGTCTCGCCGATGACCGTGCCCATGCCGTGGTCAATGAACAGCCCCTGGCCGATGACCGCGGCGGGGTGGATCTCGATGCCGGTGAGGAGGCGGGTGACCTGGGAGAGGAAGCGCGCGGCCAGGCGCAGCCGGTGGACCCACAGCCAGTGGGCGGCGCGATGCCAGACGATGGCCTGCAGCCCGGGGTAGCACAGGAAGACTTCCAGGCGGCTGCGCGCCGCCGGGTCGCGCTCCATCGCCGCCCGGAGGTCTGAACGGATCCGTTGGAACATGGCTCAGTAGGGGCTAGGGTCTCGGGACTAGGGTCTAGGGCCAGGCCTCTCAGACCCTAGTATAGTGGTGGGGTTTTCGGGGTGTCAAGGCGAGAGGGCGCGCGCGACGCACGCGGACAGGCGCACGTCGTTCGGGCCGGCTACGGAACTGTGATCTCCTTCTCGGCGACGGAGGCCGCGGCGTCGGGGCGCAACTGCACGCTGATCTTCACTCGATACCGGCCCGGGGAGGCTACTCGCACAGAGCAGCTCGGGCCCGTTCACCCAAAGCCGAGGGAGTCGAGCGGGCTGAACAACTCCTTGACCAGGGCACCGCCTTCGTCTCGCACCTGGAGGTGAACGAGCACCGACGTGCCGTTGTGCGTAACCTTGGTGATATCCGGCGTCGCTTGTGGCCCTACGAGCACGGCGAGCCGGATCTGCCCACCCTTGGCCTCCACTATCAGGACAGGCTTGAGAGCCTCCCAGGTCGGCAGGAGGTACTCCCGGAGAGCGACACCCGGCGGTCCACGCTGCTCCTCGGTATGGATCCGGACGCACTCCCAGGCCTGCCCGTCGCGGTCCCTCGCGCGGGAGCGGAACGCGAGTTCGAACTTGCTGGAGAGGGTCTCGCCACCGCCGGATTCGGAGTGCACGGCGAAGGCGATCTCCATGGTCGGCCCGGTCGCCGCCGCCGACAGCTTCTGCCACGGGTAGTAGCGCAGCAGATAGTTCGGCCGGTTGGCATTGCGTATCTCCTGCGGTTGGATCGGAGTCGTCTTCTCCAGCCCCTCCTCACGCGGCGCGAGGTAGAGCGGGCCGTTGTCGAAGAGAAGATAGAGGTCCGGGTGCACGCCCTCGGGTAGGAAGTGAAGTTGCGCCCGGAGCACCTGCCGGGGCGTTCCCGGCGGCGGCTCGGCCGCTCCGGCCGGGACCGTGAACAGAAGCGCCGTCACCAGCCCGTACCACAGGCCTCGCATTCATCCGCTCCGTGTGCTGTCCGCCAGGAGATTAGACGCCGGGAAGGGGGAGAAGGTTTCGCGGTCGGGGACACCTCAGAGGGCCCCGTGGGCTGTCCCCAGAGAAGGAACTCCTCCCCCGCGGTGGGAATACTGGAGACACGCGAGGGTCCGTCCGCCAGGGGCTCTTGCATTGCGGTTCGGCCGCCATGCAAGAACCTCTGCCTTAGTTCCCGCGCCGCCGCGGCGCGGCCGCGACTTTCGGGGCGGGCCCGCGAATCTGCGCACACAGGTTACCATGGCAGCGAGATTCAAGGCCCCCCGTGGGACCCAGGATATCCTCCCCCAGGACAGCGGACGCTGGCAGTGGGTGGAGGCCGCCTTCCGGGAGGTGTGCCGGCGCTTCGGCTACCGGGAGATTCGCACGCCCCTCTTCGAAGAGACGGAGCTGTTCGCGCGCGGGGTGGGCGAAGGCACCGAGTTGGTGCACAAGCAGATGTACACGTTCGAGGACCGGGGCGGCCGGAGCCTGACACTGCGGGCGGAGGGCACCGCGCCGGTGGTGCGCTCCTACGTGGAGCACAGCCTGGGCGCGCAGGGGGGGACGCAGAAGCTGTACTACATCGCCCCCATCTTCCGTTACGAGCGGCCGCAGGCCGGCCGCCTGCGCCAGCACCATCAACTGGGGATCGAGGCCATCGGCTCGCCGGGCCCGGAGATTGACGCGGAGGTGATCGCGCTCTACCACGCGTTCCTGGAGGCCATCGGGCTCCAGGGCTCGGTGACTCATCTGAGCAGCATCGGAGACGCCAATTGCCGGCCCGCGTTTCAGCAGGCCTTGCGGGAGTTCTTCAAGGACAAGATCGCGGGGATGTGCGAGTTCTGCCAGGCCCGATATGAGAGTAATCCGCTGCGCATCCTGGACTGCAAGGTGCCGGAGGACGTGGAGGCGCGCCAAGGCGCGCCGCGCGCGCTGGACTACCTGTGCGACCCGTGCCGGGAACACTTCGATGGCGTGAGGGCGAATCTCGATGCTCTCGGCATCCCCTACGAGGTGGACCCGACCATCGTGCGGGGCCTGGACTATTACACGCGGACCGCGTTCGAGGTGATGCACTCCGGGCTGGGGGCGAAGGACGTGCTCATGGGCGGAGGGCGGTACGACGGATTGGTGGAGGAGTTGGGGGGCGCGCCGACGCCGGGGATCGGGTTCGGCTCGGGGGTCGAGCGCACGCTGCTGGTGCTCGGCGAGCAGGCCGCGCCGGCACCGCTTGATCTTTACGTGGCCGCGGTCTCGCTGGAGGCGCGGGGGCCGGCGCTGGTGCTGGCGACCGAGGTGCGGCGCGCGGGGATGGGGACGGAGTTGGACCACAACGGTCGAAGCCTCAAGACGCAGATGCGGGAGGCGGCGCGTCTCGGCGCCCGCTTCACCGCGCTGTTGGGAGAAGAGGAGCTGCGCGAGAACGAGGTGACGCTGCGAGACATGACCACCGGGGAGCAGGTCCGGGCGCGGCGCGGGGAGGTAGTGGCCCGTCTTCAGGGCCTCTTGAACGCGGCGGAGACCCGCTGACCTCCCTCGCGGCGACGGGTGTACGTCGCCGGGGCCATGCCAGGCCCTCGTTCACAAGCAAAGGAAACCAACAGCCATGAAACGGAGCATTGCCTGCGGCGCGCTGCGCGCCGCAGATATCGGAAAGACGGTCACCCTCGCGGGCTGGGTGGCTTCAACGCGGGATCACGGCGGGCTGACCTTCGTGGACGTGCGGGACCGGGAGGGGATCGTCCAGGTGGTGTTCAACCCGGAGACGCAGCCGGAGGCGCACGCGGTGGCGAAGCGCCTCCGGGGCGAGTTCGTGGTGGCGGTGACGGGGACGGTGGCGGCGCGGCCGCCGGAGGCGGTGAACCCGAACCTTCCGACGGGGGAGGTGGAGGTGCGCGCCACGGAAGTGGAGGTGCTGAACCCGGCGAAGACGCCGCCCTTTGAGATCGGGGACCCGCGGGTGGAGGAGAGCGTGCGGCTCCGCTACCGCTACCTCGACCTGCGCTCGCGGCGGATGCTGCACAACCTGCAGGTGCGGCACGAGATGACGCGTGCCACGCGGCAGTTCCTGGACGCGCGCGGGTTCATGGAGGTGGAGACACCGTTCATGATCCGCTCCACGCCGGAGGGGGCGCGGGACTACATCGTCCCGGCGCGCATCAAGCCCGGAAGCTTCTACGCGCTGCCGCAATCGCCGCAGTTGCTGAAGCAGTTGCTGATGGTGGCCGGCATCGAGCGCTACTATCAGATGGCGCGGTGCATGCGGGATGAGGACACCCGCGCGGATCGCCAGCCGGAGTTCACGCAGATTGATATCGAGATGTCCTTCGTCGAGCAGGACGACGTGCTCACGCTGGCCGAGGAACTCACCCGCTACGTCTACCAACGCGTCGGCATCGAGATTCCGGGGCCGTTCCCGCGCCTGACCTACCGGCAGGCGATGGAGACCTACGGCTCGGACAAGCCGGATACGCGCTTCGGGCTCGAGTTCGTAGGGGTGGAGTCGGCCTTCGCAGGGACGCAGTTCCGCGCGTTCGCGCAGGTGCTGACTGACGGCGGCGTGATCCGCGGTCTGCGCCTTCCCGGCGGGGGCGAGTTGGCGCGGCGCGAGCTGGATGAGATGGAGACCATCGCGCGCCAGGCCGGCGCGAAGGGGATGGCCTGGTTCCAGGTGGGCGAATCTGAGCTGAAGGGGCCGATCGTGAAGTTCCTCTCCCCGGCGGAGCTGTCCGGGCTGCGAGACGTGATGCAGGCCGTGCCGGGCGATCTGCTCCTCGTGGTGGCGGACAAGTTCCCCACCGCGTGCGAGGCCCTGGGGCGCGTGCGTCTCCACCTGGGCCGCAAGCTGAACCTGATAGACACGGCCGCCTGGCGCGGCCTGCTCGTGGTGGACTTCCCCCTGTTCGAATGGAAGGAAGAGGAGCAACTGATCCAGCCCATGCACCACCCGTTTTCCTCACCCCTTCCGGCGGACATTTCCCTGCTGGATAGCGACCCGCTGAAGGTGCGGGCCAGCCTCTACGACGTGGTCCTGAACGGGGCCGAAATCGCCTCCGGCTCGATCCGTATCCACCGGAGGGAGGTGCAGGAGAAGGTGCTGTCCATCATCCGCATGTCCCACGAGGAGGCGGAGAAGCGGTTCGGGTTCCTGCTCGAAGCGTTCCAGTACGGGGCGCCGCCGCACGGCGGCATCGCCTTCGGCTTTGACCGCATGGTGATGATGGCCTGTGGGGAGGAGAGCATCCGGGAGGTCATCGCGTTCCCGAAGAACGCGGCCGGCGTAGATCTGATGATGGGCGCCCCGGCGGAGGTGTCCCCGGAGCAGTTGGAGGAGCTGTCTCTCATGGTGAAGCTCCCCTCGGAGGAGAGAGAGGCGTAACCCGATGCCACGCAAGAAGCCCAGGCCCGCCCGGCGCGGACCGGTGACGCGCCGCAAGAAGAAGCAGGCGGCGCCGCCGATCAGTCTCGTAGGCAACGCGGAAGCCCTCGCGCAGCGGCTCAAGATCACCCTGCGTCGCCCGGAGCTGATGCGCCAGGCGTTGCGGCACAAGTCCGCCGCGCAGGAGCCGGAGGCGCCCTCCAACGAGCGGCTCGAGTTCCTGGGGGACGCGGTGCTGGGGCTGACCATCGCCGGATATCTCTACCGCACGCGCCCGGAACTGACAGAGGGGGACCTGACGAAGGTGAAAGCCGTGGCCGTGTCGGAACCAGTGCTGGCGGCGGTGGCCCGGGAGCTGGAGCTGGGCGGGTATCTGATCCTGGCCAAGGGGGAGGAGCAGAGCGGAGGGAGAAACCGCTCCTCGATTCTGGCCGACGCGGTGGAGGCGGTCATTGCGGCCATCTACCTGGACCGCGGGCTGACGGCCGCGCGGCGGGTAATCCTGGCGCTGGCCTCGGAGCACGTCAAGTCCATCGAGCGCTCGGAGCACGAACTGGACTACAAGACGCTGCTGCAGGAGAAGATCCAGGGGCTGCACCGAAGACCGCCATCGTACGCGGTGGTATTGGAGTCGGGTCCGGATCACGACCGCACCTTTGTGGCGGAGGCGAGGCTGTCGGGGCGGACGCTGGGGAGGGGGGAAGGGAAGAGCAAGAAGCAGGCAGAGCAAGCGGCGGCGCGGGAGGCGCTGCGCGCGGCGCAGGGGGAGTAGCGCAGGAGCGGTGGCTGCAGGCCACCAGAAAAGGGACAGGAGGAAGGCAGATGCTGAGAAAGGTCGTGATCGTCTTCGCCGCGTGTCTGGTGGCGGGCGTGATGACGGGGGGGCTGGCCCAGGCGGGGGCGGCGCCCGCGGAGGCGGGGGATGCGGCCGCGGCGTTCGCCAACGCGCTGGCGCTGGGGAACATCCAGCACGCGTGGCAACTGCTGTCTGCGGCCTCGCAGAAGGCGACCGATGTGGTGCAGTGGACGAACGCGTATGAGCAGCGCGCGCCGGCGACGAAGCCCCAGCCCAACACGGTGCTGCAGCAGGTGTGCTCGGCCCCGGAACCGGCCAAGCCGGGGAAAGAGGTGGTGCGCGCAGGAGAGGCCTTCGTCGAAGTCAAGGACACCGTGCCCATTACCTACCAGATCGTGGTGGTGAAAGATCCGGGAGGATGGCGCGTGGACTTGCCCGCGACGGATCAGTTGAACGCGCGGGCCTCGGCCCAGTTGTTCCTGGAGGCCATGCGGGAGGAGACCCTGGCGAGAACCGGCCGGGGCGGGCGCACCTCCTCCTCCTCGCGAGCTGTGCTTCAGGCTGTGCTCGCGAGCCAGGCGAAGGACTACAAGGCGAAAAGGATCACCCCGGAGGGGCCGGACCGGGCGACCGTGGAGGTGCAGGCCGACGTGCCGGTGACGTTGGTGCTGCGGGAAACCCGCAACGGCCCCGGATGGGCGGTGGACCTGTACCGGCCGCTGGCCCAGGTTGACCTTTTCTCCCCCGATCCGCTGGCGGAGGCCGCGTCGCTGGGGGAGCGTCAGGCCTGCGAGGCGCAGTTGGCCCTGTTGCAGCGAGCCATCGAGGCCTACTGCGCGAAGTCGGACGACATGCTGCCCGATCCCGCGCGCTGGTTCGACCAGCTCACCCAGTATCTCCCGCCCGGCACGACGCTGCACTGCCCGTCGGACACCGGCACCGGCGTCAGCTATGCGATGAACAGGAATCTGGAGGGCAAGCGGCGCCGCGAGGTGGCCGGCCCGATGGGGGTGCCGATGTTCTTCGAGTCCACGAGCCACGCCCGCAACGCCGCGGACAGGGGGGAAAGCTGGCCGACGCCGCCGCGCCACCTCAGCGGGAATGTGGTGCTGTCTGTGGACGGCTCGGTCAAGGCCGTTCTTGTCAAACCTTCCTTTGAGGTCAAGAAGGCGCCTCCCGGGGGAGTGACGCCAACCACGCCGCGGCCCCGCCCCGGGGCGGTCCCCGGGATGACGCCGGGCGGCCCGCGGCGACCGACTCCGGCGCGCCCGCCGATGGGGCTGCCGCCGTCGTAGCGGCCTGCGCACAGGTCTTCGCGCGATGACACAGGGACCCCGGCGTGGGCCGGGGTCCCTTCTTCGGTGCCTGAGCCTTCGGCGCATACGATGCCGTCAGGCAGCGGGACCCCGTCTCGCAACGGGGTCCCGGTCGGAGGGTGTGGATACAGGCGGGGGGCTAGAACTCCTGCCTGATGCCGAAGACGAACGTACGCGGCGGCGTGCGGGAGAAGGGGACGTAGCGGATGGTATCGTCCGTGATGGTCCCGAGCAGACCGCCGGTGCGGGGGTGGAAGATGACGTAGCTGGTGACGTCATCGCGGTTGGTCAGGTTGTAGATCTGGAAGTAGGCCTGCCGGCCCGGGCCGAT
>Ga0315282_10011754_pt1 | contig 13503 bp, 9 predicted proteins | sample YL17G07_20_MG_FD_203693 | JGI IMG/M metagenome (GOLD analysis project Ga0315282, IMG submission 203693) | Sediment microbial communities from Yellowstone Lake, YNP, Wyoming, USA - YL17G07_20 | ecosystem: Environmental > Aquatic > Freshwater > Lake > Sediment | place: USA: Wyoming | collected...
AAAAAAAGCATGGCGCATGGAGCATGGTGCAAAGAGTAAGAAATTGAAAATCGAAAAGGAAAGTTGGCAAGAGCCAGTCTTCTCATGCCATTCTCAGCGAAAGCGAAGGATCTTAGTGTTATAAACCCTATGCCCCATGCCCTCTGCTCTATGCGGTTCAGGAGTTAAAGATGGATTATCTCTATTTCCCAGGATGCACACTTTATACAAAGGCGAAGAACTTCGACCAGACAGCACGGAACTGTTCCCTTCTTCTGGGATTTGAATTGAAAGAGCTCTCCAATTGGACTTGTTGCGGAGCAACCTTTCCCTTGGCAACAGATAATCTCATGGCCCTTCTTCCACCCGCAAGAATTTTGGCTAATGCAAGGGAAGAGGGCACTGCCCTCACAACCCTCTGCGCCGTCTGCTTCAATGTGATCAAAAGAACGAACCGTTTAATTCAGGGTGACGGAGAGAAGAGGGAGAAGATCAACAATTTTATAGAGAAGAACTATCAGGGTGATCTTCGAGTCCTCCACTACTTAGAGATCCTGAAACAGGAGATCGGTTTTTCTCAACTCAAGGAAAGAGTCAAGAAGCCCTTGACTGGTTTGAAGGCAGCCCCCTATTATGGGTGCATGCTTCTGCGTCCCTTTGAAGAGATGGAATTTGACGATAAGGAGAGGCCTACCCTTTTTGAAGAGTTCTTAGAGACATTGGGCGCTGAGGCGATTGAATTCCCATACAAAATTGAATGCTGTGGATCCTTCCAATCAGTGGGTTCACCAGAGGTAGCGACAGAGTGTGCCTATAAGATCCTAAGCTCTGCCATCAAAAATGGGGCAGAAGTGATCGTTTCCACCTGTCCCATGTGCACCTTTAACATCGATCACAAACAGTCTGATATCAGACAAAAATATTTAGATTTCAAACCAATCCCTGTGCTCTACTTTACCCAACTCCTTGGGATTGCTATGGGACTCGATTATCAAACTTTAGGATTCGAGCAGAATGCCGTTGAACCAACAGGACTGCTCAGAGAAAAAGGACTGATTTGAGCGGAGCATATGCGCCCAAAAAATCAAATCCTCCCCTGCCTACCGGCAGGCAGGCACTCCCCCCTTTGCTAAAGGGGGGTAAGGGGGGATTCATGGTCTTATGGTTTGAGGGTGATCAACTGATCATGTAAGTTTGTTTGGAATTCGGAGTTTCGATTTAAAGGTAGGTTAAGCAGGAGAAATGGAGAGCAGTTCTTCTCAGAATGGTTTCATAAAAAAGGCCATGGTGATTGGTGGAGGTATCGCGGGAATATCCGCTTCCATCGATTTGGGGAATGCGGGGCATGATGTGATCCTGGTAGAGAAACTTCCTTCCATTGGAGGAAGGATGCTTCAACTTTCCGAAACCTTCCCCACCCTCGATTGTGCCCAGTGTACATTGACCCCTAAAACAGTGGAGACAGGTCAACACTCTCGGATCAGACTGGTCACCTATTCGGAAGTGGACGAGGTCCGAGGAAAGGCTGGAGACTTCACGGTGAGGGTTCGAAGAAAGGCAGCCTATGTCGATTGGGAGAAATGTACGGGTTGTGGCCTCTGCCAGCAGAAATGTCCTTCAAAAGATCCATCTGAATTTGATCGAGGCATGGGAATGGGAAAGGCGATCTATACCCTATCGCCTCAAGCCGTTCCGAATAAGCCTGTAATTAACACTTCCAACTGCCGGTACTTCAAGGAGGGAAAATGCAGAGTGTGTGAGAAGATCTGTCCTGTTGGAGCCATTGACTATGAGCAGAAGGACCATTATGTGGAGGAGAGGGTGGGAGCCATCGTTGTCGCCGTTGGTTTTGATTTGATCTCCAAAGAGAGTTTTGGAGAGTATGGATATGGCGAGATTCCTGATGTGATCGATGGCCTTGCCTTTGAAAGGCTCAATTCTGCCTCGGGACCGACCACTGGTGAGATTCGGAGGCCTTCAGACGGAAAGATCCCGAAGGAAGTTGTTTTCATTCAATGCACAGGATCAAGAGATCCTGAACGTTACATGCCTTACTGTTCACGGGTTTGCTGTATGTATACGGCCAAACATGCCCGGCTCTATAAACATAAGGTTCATGACGGACAGACCTATATTTTCTATATGGATATCCGCTCAACGGGGAAAGGGTATGAGGAGTTTATCCAGCAAGGAATGGAGGAGGAAGGGATTCTTTATCTGAGGGGAAGGGTCTCACGGATCTTTCGAGACGGAGAGAAGGTGGTGGTCTGGGGTGTAGACACATTGACAGGAAGGAAGGTCGAGGTTTCTGCAGATATGGTGGTCTTGGCTACGGCCATGATTCCTCAAAAGGATGCGAAGGATTTGGCTAAGAAACTGGGGATCGCTGCTGATGAATATGGGTTCTTGACAGAGGCTCAGAGAAAACTGAGGCCTGTTGAGACCGAAGTCGAAGGGATCTATATCGCAGGCTGTGCTCAAGGACCGAAGGATATTGCCGATGCGGTCGCTCATGCCAATGCAGCGGCGAGTAAAGTCCAGGGGTTGTTTGCAAAACACAGGTAACACAATTGGAATAATGGAACAATGGAAGAATGGAATGATGGGTTTAAAAAAGAAAGAAACAAGCTTTTTGCCCAATATTCCATTATTCCAGTATTCCAATCTTCCGTGGGAATAGATAAATTGAGCAATCGAGTGATGCGGCAAGGAATACGCAAGTTTTGGTACGTTCGATGAAAAGATTGGGTGTTTTTATCTGTCATTGTGGAGTGAATATTGCCGGAACGGTGGATGTAAAATCGGTCGCTGAAAAGATAGGAGAGATCGAAGATGTGGCCCACAGCACCGATTACATCTATATGTGTTCTGAGCCAGGTCAGCAGATCATTCGCGAGGCAATTCGAGAGAAGGGTTTGGAAGGAGTGGTGGTCGCCTGTTGCTCACCCAGCATGCATGAAAACACCTTTCGGAAGGCGGTTAAATCTCAAGGAATGAATCCCTATCTCTGTGAGATTGCCAATATTCGGGAACAGTGTAGTTGGGTCCATCAGAAGGAGAAAGAAGAGGCGACCCGAAAGGCGGCTGAGATCATTACAGCCACCCTCGAGAAGGTAAGGAAGAACGAGTCGTTGGAAGCCATTGCGATGGCCATCAACCACAAGGTCTTGGTGATCGGTGGCGGGATTGCAGGAATCACTGCCTCCCTCGATCTGGCAGATGGGGGCTATGAAGTCATCCTTCTGGAGAGAGAACCTGCTCTGGGTGGGCACATGGCCCAATTGTCAAGGACTTTTCCGGATCTCGATCCTGCCGTTGATGGCCTCCTCGCAAAGGCATCAGAGGTGGAACGACATCCAAAAATCAATCTTTATTGTTTATCGGAATTGGAGGATGTGAAGGGTTATGTTGGAAATTTTGATTTGACCATCCGGAAAAAGCCCACCTCTGTCGATTGGGTAAAGTGTAATGGGTGCGGCATCTGTATAAAAGATTGTCCTGTGGAATTTGTTTCTCAATTTGAGAGAGGCTTGGGAGTGCGAAAAGCAATCGATCAGCTTTATCCAAATAGTATTCCCAACAAGCCAGTGATCCTTCGTGAGCATTGCCGGTATTTCTTAGATAAGAGTTGCAGAAAATGTGAGGAGGTCTGTCCTGAAAAGGCGATCGATTTTGAACAAAAGGATGAGCGGATTGAAGAAAGGGTTGGAGCTATTATTGTTGCAACCGGTTACGAGCTCTATCCAAAGGAACAATTAGGAGAGTACGGGTACGGTGAAATCACAGATGTGATCGATGGCCTCGCTTTTGAACGGATGCTCTCTCCAAATGGCCCAACAAAAGGCAGGATCCTTCGACCCTCCGATGGAAAGGCGCCAAAGGAGATGGTGTTTATCCAGTGTGTGGCTTCCAGGGATCCAGATCGATATATGCCTTACTGCTCCCGTGTTTGCTGCATGTATACAGCCAAGCATGCAGCCATTTATAAAGAGCAGGTACCCGATGGCCAGCCCTATATTTTCTATATGGATATACGATCAGACTGCAAGGGTTATGAAGAATTCCTTCAGAAGACGATTGAGAAGAAAGGTCTCCTCTACCTCAGGGGCAGGGTTGCAAGGGTCTTTCAGGATGATGGCAAGGTGAGAGTCCTGGGAGTAGATACTTTGACAGGGAGAATGGTTGAGGTGGCAGCAGACATGGTCGTCTTAGCCACGGCCATTGTTCCAAGTCAAGGGGTAAAAGATTTGGCGGCTAAACTGAGGGCCACCGTGGATCGCCATGGTTTTTTGACAGAGGCCCATATCAAACTTTATCCTGTAGAGAGTTCGACGAAAGGGATCTATCTCGCCGGATGCGGCCAGAGTCCAAAAGATATTTCGGATACGGTCTCTCAGGCCTCGGCCACGGCGAGCAAAGTTCAAGCTCTCCTCTCCACGGATAAACTCCTTCAAGACCCTCTGATTGCATTTGTTGATGAAGGGATCTGCAGCGGATGTGGAATCTGTGTGGAGATCTGTCCCTATGAGGCCAGGGAGATGGACGTCCATCGAGGGATTTCAGTCGTTCATCAGGCACTCTGCCAAGGATGTGGAGCATGCATTGCCGCCTGTCCAAATTTTGCCTGTGAACTACGCAATTCCTCTTCGGGCCAGATCCTTCAAATGATGGATACTTATATTTCGTAAGTTATTTCCAAAAAACCTCCCCTCCCCTGGCGGGAGGGGATGAAGGGGAGGGGGAAAATAGGCTGATTCACCCCCACCCAAACCCTCCCCCGTCAAAGGGGGAGGGAGGTGAGAGGAACAGGCTAAGCGCTTAGCGTATTTAACAAATAGAAGGAGATGAATTTGGAAACCATGACTGAAAGAGAGAAGTTCGCCTCTTCCTTTTTGGAGGAAGCAAAAAGAAAGAGCGGGGAGGATCTTAGCCTCTGTTACCAGTGTCTGAAATGCACGGCAGGTTGTCCCACTGCACCGTATATGGATATTCGACCCAACAACGTCATCCGGATGATTCAGATGGGGAATAAGGAAGCAGTTCTTGGAAGCAGTGCCATCTGGCTCTGTGTTTCCTGTGAGACCTGTGGAACGCGATGTCCAAATGAGATTGACATCGGTGTCTTGATGGACACTTTAAGAGAGATGGCCATAGAAGAGGGAATCCAAGCCAAGGAGAAAAACATCCATCTCCTCCATGAGGCATTTGTTCAAAGCATTAAGCGAGGAGGAAGGGTTCATGAGGCCACCATGCTGATCGATTATAAATTGAGAAGTAAAGATTTCATGACAGACCTTATCCCCGGCATGATGCTTTTTCTAAAGGGCAAGATTCCTCTCTTTCCCAGCTTCATCAAGGGGAAGCAGGAGATTAAGAAAATTTTTGAAAGGTGCACGAAATAGTCCAGTAGTCTCATAGTTCAGTGGTCTTGTAGTCCGATAATCTTGGCAGAATAAAGACTACGAGACCACAAGACTACGCAACTATAAGACTCTTTGAATTGGAGGAGTAGAATGAGATTTTCTTATTTCCCAGGTTGTACAGATCACTCGACATCCTTGGAGTATGGGTTATCGACCGATGCAATCTTCGAGACCCTGGGTGTGGAGTTGGTGGAGATCGAAGATTGGAACTGTTGCGGAGCGGCAGCAACCCACAGCATCAATCATCTCCTTTCTCTCTGCCTTCCAGGAAGGAACATCTCCAAGGCGCAGTCTGCAAAGGCAGGGCCTCTGGTCGTTCCTTGTGCCGGGTGTTTCAATATGCTGAAGAGGACGGAGTATGCCCTCAAAAATGATGAGGCCAAGCGAAAGGAGATCGAGGAGATCGTCGGATTTACATACCAGCCCTCTTTTGAGATTCTGGCTTTAATGGATGTGATCGTCAATCGGATCGGTCTGGAAAAAGTTGAAGAAAAGGTGAAAAGGCCTTTAAGAGGATTGAAGCCTGCCTGCTACTATGGATGTGCCTTAGTCCGACACCCCAAAGTAACCCAGTTAGATGATCCAGAGAACCCTCAATACCTGGATCGATTGATGAAGGCTCTCGGCGCTCAGCCGGTTGAATGGTCTTATAAAATTGATTGTTGTGGTGCGGATTTAGCACTGACTTATGGGGACGTGGTTAAAAAACTGGTGGGAAGAATTGTGTCGATGGCAAAAGAGGCAGGGGCCCAATGTATTGTGACCTCCTGCGGTCTCTGTCAGGCCAATTTAGAGATGAGACAGGAAATCGGCCTCCCAATCTTTTACTTTACGGAATTAATGGGGGTTGCCTTTGATGTCGAGAAGAGAGATCGATGGTGGAAGAAGCATATGATCTCTCCAAAAAGATTGTTGGATTCACTGGGATTGGCATAGAGAATGTTGGTAGAGCAGACAGGATAGAAACCCTAAATCCTAAACTCGGAATTCTAAACAAACCCAAAACCTAAAATCCAAATGTTCAAAACGTCAATTTTGGGTTGAAGGTTTAAAGGTTGCTTTAGGTTTTGAGTTTTCTTCCTTTTTGAGTTTATTTAGAGTTTAGAGTTTCGAATTTAGGGTTTAGAACCCGGGGATATTTTACATCTTAGAGTAATGGCAGAGGGAAAGATGGAGCAGAAAAAGATGAGGGGTAATAAAGGTTCGGCATTGGTGATCGGTGCAGGGATTGCAGGAATGCAGTCCGCGCTTCTATTGGCAGAAATGGGAAGAAAAGTATTTCTCTTGGAGCAGGGGCCTGCCATTGGGGGTTATTTCCCTTTGCTTGATAAGACCTTTCCAACAAACTCCTGTGGCGTCTGCTTCATGAGTCCTACGCCTCCTGCCTTCTGCCCGATTTATGAATGTCACCTTCATGACAATATCGAGTTGTTGCCCTATTCGGAAGTGGTGAAGGTTGAGGGAAAAGAGGGAGATTTTCGTGTCTCTGTTGTCCGAAAACCTCGATTTGTTGATCCAAAGCGTTGTACGCTCTGTGAAGCTTGCATAAAGGCTTGTCCTGTAGAAGTAGACAGGGAATTTGGAGGAGGCCTGGAGAAACGAAAGGCTATCTACCTTCCCTTTCCTCAAGCGATCCCTCATAGTCTCGTCATCGATTCCAAAACCTGCACCCGATGTGGGGAGTGTATGAAGGTCTGCAGTCCGGGTGCCATTAATCTCGATATGGAAGAGGAGCTGGAGGCGCTTGAGGTCGGAGCCATTCTTCTGGGATTTGGGTTTGAACCCTTCTGGGCTCAAAGAAAAGGGGAGTATGGTTTTGGTCGGTATGAGAATGTACTGACGAGTATCCAATTCGAAAGGATGCTCTCCACTTCGAGCCCCACCCAGGGATTTCCGATCCGAATCTCTGATGGGAAAAAGATGGAGAGGATTGCATTTATTCAGTGTGTGGGATCAAGGGATCCCTCCTGTGGCCAGGATCACTGCTCCACCATTTGCTGCATGTATGCTACCAAACAGGCCATGATTGCGAAAGATAGATCCCCCGGTCTTGGAGTTACCTTCTTCTATATGGATATTCGACCGATGGGGAAGGATTATGAACGATATTATGAGAGGGCAAAGAATGAATATGGGATTGAATATATCCGGAGTGCCATCTCTTCGATTAAAGAACTTCAGCAGACGAAAAATCTTCTGATTACTTATGTCAAAGAGGACGGAACCTTTGAAGAAAGGGAGTTCGATGCGGTTGTTCTTTCTGTTGGCTTCACCCCACCACAGACCATAAAGGATCTGGCGGGAAGAATGGGCCTTCAATTGAATCAGCAGGGATTTTGTCAGACGGATGAATTTAATCCGGCACAGACCTCAGTAAAAGGAATTTTCGTTGGAGGGGCATTTCGGGGTCCGAGAGACATTCCAGAGACAGTCGTAGAGGGTTCAAGCGCTGCAGCAGCGGCTGCATCCTTCCTCTCTCCTTATGCTCTTCTTCATCCTGTGAAGGAGTATCCTGCAGAAGGAGCCTTATCACAGGAGATTCCAAAAATAGGGGTTTTCCTCTGCCATTGTGGAGAAGAGTTGAAGAAAAGTCTCGTCATCTCCCAACTGATGGATGAGAGCAGGAGGATGAGAGAGGTGGCCCATGTGGAAGAGGTTGGTTTGGCCTGCCTTCCTGAAGATCTCGAATTGATCAAAAGAAGAATTGGAGAGCATGGCCTCAATCGAATCGTCATTGCAGGTTGCTCTCATCGGGAAATTCGGAAAGTCATGGAGGAGATGGCCAAAGGAATGGGATTTAATCCCTACCTGATCGAATATGCCAATATCCGTGAGCAATGCGCCTTTGTCCATCAAGATTATCCAAAATTGGCCACTGAAAAGGCGGAGGCTCTGATCCGAATGGCTGTGGAGAAGGCAAGAAGGGCTCAACCCATTCGGAAGGGAAGAGAGAAGGTAGAGAAGAGCGGCTTAGTGGTAGGTGGCGGCCTCTCCGGCATGACTGCCTCTCTTCGGTTGGCAGAACAGGGATACGAGGTCTACCTGATTGAGAAAGGAAAAGAGCTGGGTGGAAATCTTAAGGAATCATTTTATACGTTAAAGGGATCAGATCCTCAAATCCTTATGCAGGATCTTATTAAACAAGTGGAAAACAGTGGATCGATCCATCTCTATTACGAGTCAGAAGTTCTTGGCTTTGAAAAGAAGAATGGGCACTACCGAACGAAGATTCGGCATCAGAATGTCGGAGACTCGACTCTACGAGAAGAGAAGATTCTTGACCATGGAGCATTGATCCTTGCCACCGGAGCAAAGGAGATCACTCCCAAAGGATACCTCTATGGAGAAGATTCGAGGGTGATCACACAGCGACAGTTGGAGAAGATAATTCATCTGAAGGATGAAAGTTTGAAGGATATCCATTCAGTGGTGATGATCCAATGCGTAGGCTCAAGGGATGAGGAACATCCCTATTGCAGTCGTATTTGTTGCAGCCATGCGGTAAAGAACAGCCTTAAATTAAAAGAAATGAACCCTCGTTTGAATGTTTATGTCCTCTACCGGGACGTGAGAACCTATGGATTTTATGAAACCTATTACCATGAAGCAAGGGAGAAAGGTGTGATCTTCATTCGATATGACTTGGAGAATAAGCCGAAAGTTACTCTTCAGGGTGGAAATCTGCAAGTCTCCCTGTTCGATCCTGCGATGAATGGTCCTATTAACCTTTCGGCGGATCGTATTGTTCTCAGCACCGGAATCGAACCGAATGACCACCAGGAAATAGCAAGGATCTTCGACGTCGACCTCAATCCGGACGGTTTTTTTATGGAGGCCAATCCCAAATCCGCCCCTCTTGATTCCGTCGACCATGGAAAATTTTTCTGTGGCCTCTGTCATTCGCCAAATTTTATTGAAGACGCAATCTCTCAGGGAAATGCAGCTGCTGCCAGGGCGGGTGCGCTTCTGTCCAAAGAAGTCTTGGAGGAGAAGGCCTATTTGGCTTATGTGATTAAAAGACTCTGCTGCGGATGTGGCCTCTGCGTTACAGTATGTCCTTATGATGCAAGGTTCCTTAATGAAGAGGAGGGCAAAGCAGAAGTGATTGGGGGGCTTTGCCAGGGGTGTGGTTCCTGCGTTATCGCTTGTCGGAATGCAGCCTCTCAGCAGCGGAATTTTGAGAAAGAACTGAATATGGCTGTCCTCGATGCAGCCATCGACTAAAATCCCCCCTCTCCCCCCTTTGCTAAAGGGGGGTTGGAGGGGATTACACGGATTTGGGACACGTGACACGTTTATTAAAGAAGGAGGAAAGAAATGGCAGAATTTGAGCCGAGGATTGTAGCCTTTCTATGTCACTGGTGCACCTATACAGGCGCAGATCTTGCAGGAACAACCCGACAACAATATCCACCTAATATCCGCATCATTCATTTGATGTGTTCAGGAGCAGTAGATTCGATCTATGTGCTCAAGGCTTTGATCGATGGGGCAGATGGAGTATTCATCGGAGGTTGCCATCCGGGCGACTGTCATTATCAAACAGGAAATTTTAAAGCCCGGAGAAGGGTGGCCATTTTGAAGGGTATCCTCAACCAAATGGGTTTTACAGAGAATCGCATCTGGCTGAAATGGATTAGCGCCAGTGAGGGAAAGCTCTTTGCAGATACTGTGACCAAGATGGTTGACGAATTGAAGAAGATGGGCCCCAATCCGATGAAAGAACTTTGGAATGCCTAACCCCCCTTCCTCCCCTATCATAACTCCCCAATCCCCCTCTTATCTTAAGAGAGGGAAGATGGAAGGGGGCGTTAATAGGGGGGAATAGAGGGGGGTTACTCTACAGGGGAGGTAGGGAGATAAGAAGTGCTGATTTACGCTCGAAGGTTTTTGAGTAATTGAGACTTTTACAGACACGCCCTGAACCATGTGAGGTTCAGGGCAGCCATGCACCCTGCGTGGTGCATGGCGGTCGCGTGATTTAATACCGGAAAGGAGAAATTCTCAAAATGGCGAAACGGGCAATGGTTAAGGTTTTAGAAGGGAGAACGGAAGAGGCTATCATTGGTTTTCTGAAAACCCTTTTAGAAAAGGGAGTATTGGATGCCATGGTCATACCAAAGAGGCTCCCCTCTGGAGATGCATTCGTTCAAACATTAATTCGCGATCCTGCAAAGCTAAACGGGGTATGTGTTCTTTCACCCACGATGCCGGTTCAATCTGCCAGGGTCGCTTCTCTTCTCACCGTTAAGAATTTAGGGAAGAGAGTTGCCGCGGTATTAAAGGCGTGTGAGATAAGGGCGATTGTGGAGTTGACAAAATTTCTTCAGGTCAAATTAGATAATCTTTTCCTCATCGGCATTGATTGTCCCGGAACTTTTGAGGTGGCCGATTATGCAAAGATGTCCCAGGAAGGAAAAGGGGGTGAGGAACTGACAAAAGGGTTGCTCAAAGGGATGGCCAAGGGTGAAATGCCCTCACTGGATGGATATACCTTCCGCACAGCCTGTCAGATGTGCGAATATCCCGCCCCCCAGGCAGATATTGTCCTCAAACTCTTTGGTTATCAGACGGATCAGGAGATCGGTGTTGAAATAGGGGAGAGATTTGAAAAGGAGATTGGGGAGAAGGGGATCCTTTCCTTTTCAGAGAATGAACCTCCAGTGAGAAGTGAGGTGCTTAACAAACTCATTGCTGAAAGAACGAAAAAGCGGGATGCTCTTTTTGGGGAATTTAAGGGTATGGTGAGAGATTTACGATCTTTTCTTGATCGATTTTCCACCTGCATCCGATGTCACAATTGTATGGTGGCCTGTCCAATCTGCTATTGTAAGGAATGTGTCTTCAGGACAGCGGTCTTTGAGCATGAGGGAGACCAATTTCTGAAATGGGCGGATCGAAAAGGAGGCATCCGAATGCCGACCGACACCCTGATCTTCCACCTTATTCGGATGTCACATATGGTTACTTCTTGTATCGGATGTGGACTTTGCGACAGCGCTTGTCCCAGCCGGTTGCCAGTGGCAACCCTGTTTCGAAGCGTAGGAGATAGAATTCAGAAGATGTTCCAGTATGTCCCGGGAAGAGATGCGAAAGAAACTCCTCCTGTGGCAACCTTTAAAGAGGACGAACTGAAGATCGAATCAGGGAGTATTTAATAAATGTCAAATTTCAAAGTTCCTGCCTTCGCCGAAGCGGCTTCGCGCAGGCAGGCAAATGTCAAAGGAATGTCAAATTCTTAAGTTCAAAACTTTTTCTAATTTGAGCTTTGGATTTAATTTGTCATTTGAGCTTTGACATTTGGCATTTAAATGCAACGTCGACATTAATCGCCAACGTTAAGGAGAACATCAATGACAGCTGAAGAAAAAGCAAGGGAAGAGCTCGTTCCTATTTTTATCATGGGAAAACGATATGAAGTCCCTCGTTCCCTCACCATTCAAAAGGCGATGGAATATGCTGGATACCAATTGATTCGGGGATGTGGTTGCCGTGGGGGCATTTGCGGGGCCTGCGGCACGGTCTACCGATTCCCGGGAAGCTATAAGATCGAGGTGGGTTTGGCCTGTCAGACCGTTGTCCAACCGAACATGTATCTGACACAGATTCCCTTCTTTCCGGCGGCCAAAAGTGTCTACGACATTCAGAAGATAAAACCCAGCATTGAAACTTTGATGAAGCTTTATCCAGAACTCCTGCGATGTCTCCAGTGTAACACATGCACCAAATCGTGCCCAATGGAGATCGAGGTGATGGATTATATGGCCGCGGCTATGAGGGGCGATGTGGCCCGGCTGGCAGAACTCTCCTTCGATTGTGTGATGTGCGGTCTCTGTACCTCCCGATGTCCGGCTGAGATCTGCCAGTATAATATCGCTATCTTGGGAAGACGGCTCTATGCGAAGTACATCGCACCTAAAGCTGAACATCTGGCCTCGATGGTTAAAGAAGTTGAGAAAGGGAGATACGAACAGATGCTCAGGGGACTGATGGATACGGAGGAAGAGACATTGAAAGATCTTTATAATAGGAGAGAGATAGAGCCTGAGCAAGCTGACGAAGATTGGGTCCCAAAAGACAAAACCTATTTATAGTAGAGCGATAGAAGGTTGAGGTTAAGGTTTAGGTTTAGAAATTCTTAACCTCAGCCTTAACCTGAACCTGCGAAATTATTTGGAGGTTTTATGCCATATACAAGGGAATTGAAGGAATTGATCAAGAGGGTTGAGGCAACGCGACCTGCACGGGTCGAAAGGAAGAAGAGAGGGGAAGAATTCCGCTCTCTCTCTTTGAAAGAGAGGGAGGAACGGCTGAGAAAGTACCACCCCGATTTCAAAGAAGGGGCAAGGAGGGAGATTCGTGTCGGTCCTAATAAAGGTTATGCGATCTCTCCTGAAATTGTAGAGCTATTGGAGGCCAGAAGTCGGGTCAATCCCGATGCGATCGATCTGACAAAGATTGCTTATGAAACGGATATACTGATCATTGGCGGAGGAGGTGCAGGAACAGCCGCTGCTTTGACAGCTCAGGAGAATGGGGCAAAGGTATTGATTGCCACCAAATTAAGACATGGGGATGCCAACACCATGATGGCCGAGGGTGGTATCCAGGCAGCCTGTAAAGGGACAAAAGATTCACCCTATTACCATTATCTCGATGTATTGGGTGGAGGCCATTTTAAAAATGTCCCGGAACTGGCCTACACGCTCGTCACAGAGGCTCCGAAGGTCCATGAATGGCTGGAAAACCTTGGATGCATGTTTACAAAATTTCCAGATGGTACGCTTAGGGCACTCCATGGAGGAGGTACCTGCAGAAAGCGGATGCATTATGCTGCCGATATCACTGGAGCAGAGATTATGAGGACCTTGAGGGATGAGGCGAGGAATCGAGCCGAGGATATAAAGGTCCTCGAATTCTCTCCGGCAGTGGAATTGATATTGAATGAGCATGGACACTGCGCTGGTGCCGTTCTCTATAATTTAGAAACAGAGGAATATTTTTTGGTGAAGGCCAAGGCCGTGGTCATGGCCACGGGTGGTTCAGGAAGGCTCCATATCCAGCGATTCATGACCACCAATCATTACGGTGCCACCGGGGA
>Ga0315282_10011755_pt1 | contig 13502 bp, 14 predicted proteins | sample YL17G07_20_MG_FD_203693 | JGI IMG/M metagenome (GOLD analysis project Ga0315282, IMG submission 203693) | Sediment microbial communities from Yellowstone Lake, YNP, Wyoming, USA - YL17G07_20 | ecosystem: Environmental > Aquatic > Freshwater > Lake > Sediment | place: USA: Wyoming | collected...
AAGTCTCTCGAACTGGTCACGGCGGCGGAGTACGGTATGGGCGTTGATTCGGAGATCCTGATGAGGGCAAGAGACGCGGGATTGCGGATCACGGAGGTGCCTATACACGTGAGCTATGAGGAGCCGCACACGTCAAAGCACAACGCGGTATATCATGCTCTTGACGTGTTCTTTGTAGTTATGAAGTTCATCTCGATCCGACATCCCATGCTCTTCTACGGCGGGTTTTCGGCCGTAATGTTTGCAGTATCGGTGGTTTTCGGGCTCCAAACGCTGGACTACTACGGCAGGTGGGGGCGAGTCGTAACGAACCTAGCGCTAGTGTCCGTCTCTGCCGGGATCCTAGCTTTCCTGTCATTCTTCACAGGCGTGATACTCTTCACACTGATTACAGTCATCAGGACCGAGAAATAACGCCCAAGGGAAGCTCCACCAATTGAGGAATTGGTGCTGTACGCGAGAGTCTTGTGCTAGGCGACGACTCAGGCGACGAATTTGAGGGCGTATGCTCCAAGCGGTCTGGCAGGAGTCCTCAATTCACCGAACTCAGAGATGGGGAGTCCTGCGCAAACTGGGTTTCACGACGAATAAGTCTCGATCGGGCATTGAGCCGAGAGAGGATGCTAGTCTTCGAAGCCTGTTTTGGGTTGTTGGCCTCGAGATCGTGAGCAGCAGCTTAGCAGCCTCCCTAGTTGGTTTTATGACTAGAGAGCGTTTTCCTCTCAGGAATCTTACTCGCAGGTGGGACGCGTTCTTGACTCGTAGGTTTCCCTTGCCAAGGGTACAGCCGCTGGAGATCTGAACACCATCTAGCAAACAGGAGTTCGGTGGAGACCGTTTTGTCCAAATCGTCGCGGACAGTTCACGGTGTCCGTGAGGCCGTAATGTTCGGACAGCAACAAGACCCATCCGCAATCCTAGAACGAGGTATGGGCCTAGGTGGCCGTGAAAGCTCGTGGCTGACTTGAGGAGATTCCTGCTGAGATACATGCTCCTCTTCATGGCTTTGCGCCTGTGGGCTTGGGGAAAACCATCTCTCTGAGATGGAAACGACTCTGAAGAACGTCTGCAATTACCGCGCATATGACATCTTCAACAGTTAGGGTAGCAAGGATCGTCTGCATCACGACCGCTGGGACATTAAGGATGTATGTTCCAGTCAAGTAGAGCCAAGGCGCCTGAATCAAGACCCAGGCCAGAATTCCCGCCAGCACCGGCCGCATCTTGCGCACAAATAGCCCCGTGAATAGGCCCAAGAGGGCGTTTCCCACCACGATCGTTGGGTCAGATCTCAACGCTGCCACGTAGACTCCACCAATTGCTCCCGCCAGAAGCCCTGGCAAGGGCCCTCCTATGACGCCTGCCAGCATTATTGCGACTTGGAAGAAGTGAACTCGCAGCCCGAGCACGAAGGGCACGGATAGTGCGCTAAGCGCTACTGCAAGTGCGCTCATAACCGCAGTAAACGCTGCCAGCCTGCTCGAGTAAGTCATCGTAATACCACTTGTCCGATTCGTAATACAACGCGTATTAAAAGGACTCGGTACGTTAATACCGGCAACTATCCGGGGATACATAGAAAACGCAGTCCCGAATTGTAGACAAGGCAAGGCGTGATCGATGACGAAAGTGGAAAGAACCAGCTTCTCAGCGTCACCTGCGTTGCTGAGCCGCTTTGATGAAGTCATCAGAAAGATGGGTTACGAGGATAGGTCAAGAGCACTGCAAATTGCGATGACGAACTTCATCACCGAATACACATGGACAATAGAGAAGGGAAGGGCTGGTGTAGGCGCTATACTGTTCACCTACAGCCACCGACCCCACGGCCTCCAGGAAGCCCTAGTCGATATTCAACATCAACATCGGGACGTAGTGAACTCTACGACACACATTCATCTTGATGAATCAAGATGCTTGGAAATAGTCTCAGTCAGAGGCCAAACGGCGAGAATCCAAGAACTTGCGAAGAGACTCGTGAAGACGCGTGGCGTAACTCAGCTGAAACTGTCCGTGGTAGACCTCTAGACAATCTCCTTGGATAGACTAACCAAAAACGCGATATCACGAACGCAAGTAGTGGCATTCGTGCGTCAGTGCTACAAGCAGATAGGCGCCGAGAGTGAGCCCATCTGTTTGAACGTTGTGAGGTTTTTCCCCACTAGAAAATCTCGCAGACGCGAAAAGACCCAGGCCTCAAATCCGAACGGTTCGGCCGAGAAACGGCCAAAACCCGGGAACAATAAGCGATGAAGCGATGATAGCCTGTCGGAAAATCCCGGCTTTGAGCACAGTCTCCATGAGGCGCTGGGACCGCATTGGTTCTAAGTTCTTACATCATTAGGACCTAATCACTTCAGTCAAAATCCATCTCTAAAGGTTTAAGCGGTCGGCATGTGGAATCCATGTGGGTTTCACATGTCAGATGAGAACTCGACTTTGAATCTGAACGTGAAGAGAACAGAAAGGCTGAATGAGGTCACTTCTTGGAGGCAGTTGACGCTCGTCGAAGCAATCGCACTACCAGCTTCTTCTCCTCAGATTTCTTCTCCTCAGGCTGGATCTCCAACTCTACGGTGTCATTCGCCTTGAAAGGATACTGCGAATCCTGCACCATACGGGCTGGAATCGTGAGGTATTGCGTCTTCGCTTCCTTGTTCTCCAGTATTCGAGACTCGACCTTGTCGACCAAGAACATTCGACCAGATGAAATCCACGTGGAGACCACATAATATGTCTATCGAGAAGACGCCCGAAGGCAACATCGACTTCGACAGATCCGGCTACAAGCTATTTCGAGAAGGCTCAGTCAGACGGCTCAACCCGGGCCTATTCGCGGTCAGAAAGGAAGACGGCAAGGGGTGGGTGATTGTAGAGCTCAAGGAAGGCAAGTGGGTGTGTGACTGCAAAGGCCACAATGCCGGAGCTGAGAACGACCAATGTCCACATGTGTATGCGGCCCTGCTTTCTTCAATGACCCAAAAGGCAGTCGCGGACCAGACAGATGATGAGCTCGAAGCGAGATCCATCAAGTGCAGATACTGCGGCTCACCTGACATCAGCCGGGTGGGCTTTCGATACAACGCTCGCGGAATATCTAGAAGATACCTCTGTAACGAGTGTCGCAGAAAATTCTCAGTCCCATACGTCGAACCACATGCCGCCCCCGGCTTGCCATCGGGAACGCTCTGGCTGCTTACCCAAGTAGCCATGCTCACGTCAAAGCTGAACGAACTGCTCTCGGACCTAGAGGAAAGAACTATGTCTGCTGTCAACACGTCTCAGAGTGGAGGACAAGTGCCATGAGCGAGATACCAGATACTCAGGCCATTCTGGAGGCTCAGATGAGCGAAGCCCTCTCCAGAGTGAGGCATGAGATAGCCAACGGCTTGGTCATCAAGTTCGAAGAAACCTACGAGCCTCCAGATGAGTCGAATGTCTCCTACGGGGGTCGGGCACTTGTCGAGCTTGTCGGAGCTTATGTCAGAGAAGGCTCGATCGTCATGCTTGCCTGGATCAAGGATCGGAACTTCCCAGACCAAGTAATCGACGAGTTCTCCAAGATGCTTTGGCAGAGAGTCCGTGGAGAACTAGCCAAGAGGATTCCCGACCTCAAGTGGATGCACTTGGAAGGTTGCTTCTTCGATTCCGTAGAAGATCTGGAAAGGGGTGCTTTCTTCTGTAGAGGTGACGAGTGAGGGATGCCAAGACCTCTCACCTATAAATGGTGGATCATGACCATTGTATCCAACTCATTTTCGCTCGCTGGACGGTTGATCTCGAATTGAGAAAGGTCGGTATAGTTGCGAGCGGCTCAACTGTGATTGATGCCATTACGATTCTGAATGATGGTGAAGAGAAGAAAGTCAAAGCCGAGGATCTAGTCGTCATCGACAATCGGAACGGCAACAGAATCATGGCTGTATGTCGGACGGCCGTCGGAAGCAATGAGAATCTGAGGGCGGTCGGTTTCTCGCCCGGTATCGCGTATGCGCGACTTGGCAGACACCCCAGTACGGCCAAAGAGTACTACGTGTTTACGTTGGATGTCCTTGGCGACATTTCTTCTGAGAAACTCGAACAGAACAAGACGGTGATAGCCCCATCTTCCGAAGTTCTTCTGTTCGAACAAGAAGATAATCCGATGAGTCATCTTGGCAGTCCCAACGGGAGCGTCGGATACTACAAAGATCACCCGAAATGGACCGTTCCCATGCTTGCGAAGTTCATCTCCTACCACATCGGAGTGTTCGCAGTCACCGGGGCGGGTAAGTCACTGCTGGCACGGTACCAGATCATCCCCTTCCTTCAGAAGTCTGGATATGATGTAATGATCATCGACTGGAAAGGTTCCGACTACACGCCTCACTTCAATGCAAAGCTCACGATGGGCGACCTAGCATTGGATGACGATAGTGTTGTCGACTACCTGAGTGCAGCGATGAACGATTTCGGATACTTCGGAGCATCGTACAAAGAGGAGAATCCGATCAAGGCAGCACTAGAGACTATCATTTGCAAGGGTGACTGGAGGAAGCTCCACACTCCAGTCGAGTTGAGAAACCACATAGAAACCAATGTTATAGGGGAACTCTCAATCGAACTCGCGACCGACGACGGAAAAGGGGGAAAGAAGGTCACCTCCTATGGCAGAGGCCAGATCGAACGCTTCAAGAGGCATCTTGCAAAGGCGAGCGATCAAGAGATCAAGAATGTCATGGGCACAGTGAAGCCAGAACAGATAGTAGAGCTCGCAAAAAAGGAGCATGTTGCCGTTCTTGACATTAGCGCCGGGGGAAAGGATGAGAAACTCTCGGTTTTCCTGACCATTGCGAATCACTTGCGCCGGATGATGCAAGAGAAACAGGAACTCAAAGTCGCACTCGTGATCGACGAGGGACCACAGTACTGCCCGTTCAGCCCAAAGGGCAAGGAAGCAAAGACGACCGAAGCTATTTCCGAGCTCTGCGCGGTCGGCAGGAGCTACGCGCTCTGCATCGTGCTACTGTCGCAAGGGATTTCGGGCGAGATCGGTATCAATGCCGCCGTCCGAAGAAACCTCAACACACAGTTCATCGGGAAGATTCATCCGCTGGATATGGAAGAGGCGAAACGGCTTCTCGCTCAAGGAAAGATAGAAGACAAGTCTCTGACGCTGCTGCCTGAAGGTGACTTCTATTTTCTGGGTAAGATGAACCCTTCACCTGTTCCTCTACTGATCCACTTTGACCTACCGAAGGGTGTCGCATGAGCGCCGAGCAAACGACACAAGCTGCACCGGACTGGCTCAAACTCCCAGTCAAGTTGCAGCATCAATTCTTCGAACATGCTGCAATAGAGGCACAAAGAACCAAGAAACTTCTCATAGAGCAGAAGAAGAAGCTTGACGAAATCCGAAAAATGCTCTCGTTCAAACCCATACCAAAGGACGACAGTTGGGAGGACTGGAGAATCGCGGTAGTGGACGGATCCGAATCACCTGTGATGAGTGAACGAGTAGGAGGAAGATTCGGAACCTACTCCGCTGGCTATCACATCTTCCAGGGTCTGGAGCTCGTCGAGGAGGAGTATTTCAGCGGGTACATGACGGACCCTCAGGTTGGCAACCGTGAGGCAAGCCAGAAGGTTCTGGAGCTCCTGACCACAGAGCTCGAAAGAGAAGCCGCCCTCAAGTGCCTAGAGAAGGATGTGAATCTGGTTATTATCGACGGACCCTTTTTCGGCTTTCGAGCTCGATGTAGAATCATCTCAAGCAAGGACATTGCGGTGCCATCGCCGCGAAAGGGATCAGACTTGGTGAAACATCTTGTTGAGATGAGCCAAGAACTCTTGGACAGTGGAAAAGTCGTAGGAGTAGTCAAGCGCATTGAGACGGCAGCAATAGATGGGTGGACGATACTCAGATCAGGAGCCGGAGATCTTGCACTTTCGCGTAATGACAAAGACATACTCTCTTCGCTTATGAAACAGGGTGAATGGTTCTCGTATGAGGAGCATTTTGGTTCCCATCACGCGTTCAACTATTTGTCGAGACTTGCGTGGGCGTTCGGCCGCTTCTATACGACTGAAGGAGGAAGAAGCATCGAATCCATTCATGAGGCGTGCAAGGGAGATGTCGAACGTAACATAAGACGCGACTTGAGCTGTGAACCTAATCAGATTCTTCGAACCACGCGTCACTTCGTTAGGTGCTCATACCCGGCTCCTCCGTTTGCTATCGAAGCACACCCCAGGATGCCCATAGGACCCGTGATGGCGTTCTGTCAATCAAGCTGTAACCCAGCAACTGGTCTGCCACTTCCATTGGATCTCACGGACCAGGATGTTGGAATACCGCGCGGCTTCACTCAGGAGTTTGTTGAGGAAATCGAAGCGACACTAGCGAGAGACCCTGACTTGGACAAGTTTGAGCTGGAAACCCGTTTCTCATCGCTGAACCCACAGAAAGCAGAATGAGGCTCGTCGTTGTGGCCGGGCTTTTAAGACTGGCATCGGAGGTAGGGTAGAAACGGACAGACTCACCAAAGAGCAAAGGAGAAGGACCATGCAAGCTGTGAAGTCCAAAGACACAACGCTTGAGAAACGTTTGCGCAACGCAATGTGGGCAAAAGGCTACAGGTACAGAAAGAACTACTCGAAGGTCTACGGGAAACCGGATGTGGCCCTGCCGTCTCTCAAAATCGCGATATTTTGCGACAGTGAATTCTGGCATGGCTACGATTGGGAAAACAGGAAATATGACATAAAGTCGAATCGGGGATTCTGGTTCCGCAAGATCGAGAGGAACATTAGAAGGGATCGTGAGGTTACGGCAAAGTTGAAGGCTGACGGGTGGACTGTTCTTAGATTCTGGCAGAGAGATCTCGAAAAGAACTTAGAAGTATGTCTGAGAACGATCGGAAATGCCGTTAGGAAATCGAGAGGCAGACTCCTAAGGTCATATCACGCTGGTGGTTTACTGCCGTGAACGCCCTCAGTACGGTTGAGATCCTAGTTCGGGAATGCGAACCTTCACGGTACTTGCTCGGGAATCTGAGGATGGCAAGGGGGCTCCTGACCGCATATGCACAAGAGAGACTCGAAGGCTGGGCTCTTCCTAGGAGGCAGGTGGCAAGTGAGACTCCGTACCAGGTCATTGAGTTCTTCTGCGGCTGCGGTGGCATGTCGCTGGGTTTCGCGTCGCTAGACCCATTCTTCTCGATTTCTGGCGGTTGTGATATCGATCCGGATGCCGCTGCCACTTTTGAGCACAACTTCACCGCCCCCGCCATACTCGCAGATGTGAGGAGACTGGCCAAAGACAAGGCGAAACTCTCTGTCTTCTTGAACGGGTTGAAGGACTGCGACGACCGGCCGTTGGTTGTAATAGGATGCGCCCCCTGCCAAGGGTTTTCGGCTTACAGAAAGAAATGCTGGGAGAAGAAAGACGCAAGGAACAATCTAGTTGGCGACTTCGCATCCGTCGCCGTGGACCTAGAACCTGAGTGCATTGTGATGGAGAATGTTCCCGAGATGCTTGCAGACAAGTACTGGAAATACTTTGAAGACGCTAGGTCAACTATGGAGGACGCGGGATACATCGTTCGCCAGAGCATCTACAACGCAGCCTCGTTTGGGGTTCCGCAAGAAAGGTTCCGCACGCTCGTAGTGGCGATGAGGCATGATTTCCTGCTTCCCGAGCCCTTGATAACGGACGCAGGCCAATACATGACCGTTCGTCAGGCTATTGGTCACCTACCTATGGTCCTTCCAGGTCAAGAGCATCCTAACTTGAAATTGCACCGTTCAGCTCGCCACCGCCTGGAAACACTAGAGACGATACGCGCTGTTCCAAAGAACGGTGGAAGTCGTCCTCAGGGAGTTGGTCCGAGGTGTCTCGATAGGGTTTCCGGATTCTACGATGTATACGGCCGACTTTGCTGGGACAAACCCGCAATAACAATCACTCATTATGCTCGAAATCCAGCAAGTGGAAGGTTCGTCCACCCGGAGCAGGACAGAGGATTGACAATGAGAGAGGCGGCGCTCTTGCAGAGCTTTCCTCTCGGGTTTGAGTTCACGGGTTCGTTCGACGCGATTTTCAAGCAGATAGGCGAGGCCGTGCCTCCCAAATTTGCTTGTGCTGTTGCCGCGAGCATACTGACTGAGATGCTTTCTCCTCCTCCGACCGAAGAAGAAAAGAGACATGGCGTCCAGTCGATTGACGAACCAGTGAGCAATTCTTACTCAAGCGTCATCGCCGGATACAAAATGGCAAGGAGAGAAAATGGAATACACATGCGTTGACGCGTTCACCGGTGCGGGAGGACTCCTTCTCGGCCTCCAGAAGGCCGGTTTCAAGACGATCCTAGCTTTCGATAACGATCCCAGATGTGCGGAGACACAACGTTTGAATCCCTCCTACTTCCACCACGAAACCGTGCGTTCAGATGTCGACGACATGCTGAACGGGGGCTTGCTGGCCAGGATCGGAATGAAGAGGAGAGAGCTTTTTCTGCTCGCTGGAGGCCCCCCTTGCCAAGGGTTTTCTCTGCAACGAATCGGAAAGGACCAAGACAAACGCAACAACCTAGTCTTCAAGTTCATATCGTTGGTAGAAGAAGTCCTGCCCAAATACTTCTTGATGGAAAACGTTCCCGGGATCGAAGGTAGACGAGGTAGGGCGATTTTGGCCGAAGCCCTCAGCGAAGTCGCCCGCGTTGGCTATTCGGTTCATCGAAAAAGACTTGATGCCCAGGACTATGGAGTGCCGCAGAGAAGAAAGAGGGTGTTCGTCGTTGGGGAAGAAAGGAATCATGATGACTTCTCGCAGTTCGAGTTTCCGAAACCGACAACCCCAACGGGTATGAGAAACACCGTCCGTAAGGCGATCGGAGGTCTTCCTGCACCACCAGAGAATGGGACCGATCATCCTGAGATTAGACATCACAGAAGAGATCTTCTCTCAGAGACCAACAAGAGGAGACTACGAGTCTTGAAGGAAGGCCAAGGAAGGGACTATCTCCCGCAAGAGCTCCTTACAAAGTCACATCACATCAGCTCCTCAAAAATGGGGCATCGCTACGTCTATGGGCGAATGGTATGGAACGATGTTGCGCCGACCATAACTGCTAGGTTCGACAGCTTCACGCGGGGTCGGTTTGGTCATCCCGACCAACTCAGAACAATATCACTGAGAGAAGGGGCTTTGCTTCAGAGTTTCCCGATGGATTTCACGTTCGCCGGAAACAAGGTGGAGATAGCGCGACAAATCGGAAATGCCGTGCCACCCTTGCTTGCCGAGGCGATTGGAAGAGCGATAATCAGATCATACCAGGCCGCCAGCGAGAGGATCGTGTCTTGAAGTTTCGGGAGCTGGCAAGAAGATACCTCGGCGATCTTCAACTTGAGATGAGAAGCTCTAAACGAACACAGCAATACACGCCAGAGCTTTCCTATAGACCCGTTTTGGACAGATTTTTCAGGGATATTGTGGCAGAGATAGACTCTAAGATACGAGTGATCTACGAACCGAAGCGTCAGGCGTCATCTGGTCACCCGGATTGGAGATTCTACCACAGCTCAACCTTAGGCGTGTATGGATACGTTGAATCGAAAGAGATCGACTCAAGTAGAAGCCTATCAGTTGAAGAACACAAAGAGCAGCTCCAGAAGTACCTTGTGCTGAACAACGTAATTCTCACCGACGGAATTGAGTTTGTATTCTGCGATCAGAAGGGCCAACGCAAGACACTCTCCATCCTGCCAAAACCACTGGATCAATCAATCGATTGGAAGACACTTGAGCCAGACGCTCGTTTGGAGACTGAGTTCAGGACATTCTTCGCACATTCAGGATTTCGGGAATGTTCAGAAGAACAACTTATCGCAGAAGCGGCGAAGTGGGCCCGACAACTCGCAAGGAACATAGAGACTCTCGCTGATCTGCCCATTGACTCGGCTCTGGACGAAGACGAAAAGAGAACCATAGGTTCCCTCAACGAACTCAAAATCCTTCTTCAGAACCATCACGATCCGGCCTTGAGAGCTCCGAAAGCCTTTGCTGATTTCGTTGCACAAGTCCTTGTTTTCGGCCTTCTCTATTCTCACGCAGCGCTTGCGGGCAAACACAACAAACCCACGGAACTCTACGAAAGCATGCGTCGGTTCTGGTCGAAGACCGCCTTCAAGAGAACAGTGGAGCAGGTGAGGCCTTTGCGCTCTCTTGTCGGTCTGCTCCAAGTGGAGCTCAGACCGCCCGGACCCATTGGAACGTGGTATGATGATTGCATGATGATGCTTGCACACGTTAGACTCAGAAAGGGTCGAAGGGAAGCGCCCAACTATCACGTGCTCTATGAGAGATTCCTTGAGGTCTTTGACCCAAAGACTAGGTTTGACTACGGTGCGTTCTACACCCCCCCTGAGCTGGCGAAGTTTACGGTTGAATTGACTCAAGCGATTGCACACTTGGAGCTCAATGGGAAATCGTTGTACGAGAAAGAAAACAAGCTCATCGATCCGTGCTGTGGTACTGGCAACTTCCTTGAACAGTTGATCGTCCATGGCGGGAGGAAAGCAAGCCTCCCGCAAGTGATCGGATTCGAAATCCTTCCCGCGCCCTATACGCTGGCACATCATCGTCTATCTATGTTGGCAGGTCGCCGCTCATATCCAAATCTTTCAATTCTGCTTACCGATACTTTGAGCGACGAACTTGAGCAAACACTCGCCTCCAAACCCCCCACCAATCTGATTGAGGCAGAGCAGCAGCTCGCAAGGAAACTTGCCAGGCCTCCTCTTACTCTAATCATAGGGAATCCCCCCTCCTCTGACTCCTACAGACAAAGCCAAGGACGCAATCGCCAGCGAATCCTCAGACTGCTTGAAGATTTTCGCCCCCCCAGATTAGAGCGACACCAGCGTCAAAATATCCAAAAGCAAATCCAGAACGAGTTTGTGAAGTTCCTAAGATGGTCGTGCGACAAACTTCTTCAGAGCCAAGTCGGCATTTTGGCGCTGATTCTGCCAGCCTCTTTCGCAGATGACGTCTCTTACAAACATGCCAGAAAATGGCTTATTGAACACTTCCAAAAGCTCTGGCTCTTGGAGATAGACAAAGACGGACGCACCAGCGTGAGCGCATCGAGCATATTCAACACGCTGCAAGGAAGAATCTTGGTCGTGGGCTTGAGAATTGAGAAGCCAAAGCGCTTGCCACGGGGTTGTATGATCTTCCATCACTCGATCTCCAATTTGGACAAAACCGGCAAGCTTCGACTACTGAAACACACGAGAAGCCAAACTGACTATATCAGAATGTTCAAGCCCGTCAACATCGATTCGATTTCATCGTGTTTCACGGTGCCCAAGAGCTTCGACAGGAAACTCTACTCTGGTTTCTGGCAACTGTGCCCCGCAAAACCAAAACCAGAGGCAAATGAGCGCTTCATATTTCTCGGACACGTGAGCGGCGTAAAGCTTGCGCCGTCCAGCCTCTTCGTGCATGCAGACAGACAGATCCTTTGGAGACGATCCCGCGATGTCTCGGAATTGAGCATCGGTCTGGAAGAACTCAAAAGCAGGTGGTTTGAGGGACAAGACAAGACACCCAGCCCCCGGAAACTATCAGATGACGTGAGAAAAGCCATCGGTGCGGCAATCAATCTGCCGAAACCGCCCATTCGTGGTTACTCGTATAGGCCGTTCATGAATCTGTATGCACTGATTTCTCCTGGAGTACTCCAAGAGTTGGCGAAGATGCCAAACAGCGGAACACGAGCTAGGTCGGAATTGTTGAGTGCCTTCGAATCAGGAGATACGGTCGGCATCGCAGTTGCACCAGCTCCCAAACATCTTGGGGACAGATTGCGTCGATTTTCATCATTCTGTTGGGAGCTTCCCGACGACGACCTCTGCCGACGCGGCAGCGCACGCATCTACTGCAACAAGTTTCCGGAGTACAAGACTAAGGCTAAGAAGAAGTGGAAGGCCACCCCGATACCAAACATTAACCCTGAATTACTGAAATGCTTGCACGACATTCTCGGAGGAGACCCAGAGAGAATACTTGACGACATCGTGTATTATGTTCATGCCATTCTCTGCTCAGATTCCTTCCTTGACACATTTGAAGGAGCTCTGTTTGTGGGGTCGGACCCTGAACAGAGGCCGAGGATACCGATTCCTGCTAACGCACAGATGTTTAGGCGTATAGCGGCCTTTGGCAAACGAATTGCCCTTCTGGAGAAGGGGATGGACCAGCATGACCTCAAAGGGCGATTTGCCGCACTTACGGGCTTGTACAGCCACGAATTCAAACTGACTGACCACAAGGCAGCCCTCGATGCAGAGAGAATCGACCTGATCGAAAACGGTGCGGTCAAGCTCTCCATTTGCCCTATTCCAAGAGACATACTGTGTTTCGAAGTTTCCGGGTATTCTGTGATCCAGCAGTGGCTTAAGATGTATTCCTATCCCTACACGCGAACGAATTTCACTGAGGAGCACTACTCAGAGTTCCTCCGGCTTCTTTACCGCATAGAAACGCAGCTTGAGGTCCTCAAGGAACTGGATGCGGATGTCTGGAGGATTGTGTCTGGTAGAGAAAAACTCCTGTGAACCATTTCAATAACAGTAGGGCGACCGGCTTTGTCGGGCTTGGCAGGTCATCCGAAATAGTTAACTTCTTGAAAATATTCGAGCAGAACTCGCCACCAAGTTTGGAAGCAATGGGAAGATCTGATGCCTGCCGCAGAGACTGGTAGATGGTTTGTTCTACACGATCTTCTTGCATACGAGCAGCATCCAGACATGATATGCAACCGGCTCCGACAGGACGACAGTTCCAGATCGAAAAGGACGACATCAGTCCTTTTCAGGAGAATCAGAAGAGGGGATAAGGTGGTCTACTACGCTACCGGAGTCTCGCTGGTGGTGGGGATATTTCAAGTCGTTTCAGATCGTTTCATGATTGAAGGCGATCCCTATTGGGGAAGTGACGTCACGGCATTCAGGATCGAACCTTGGAGGCTCCCACCGAATGGATGTTTCCTTGATTTCAAGGCGCTTGTGACGAGCGGTGCGGCACATTTTGACATGATACCCAAGAGAGAGATCTGGCACAGTTTTATGCGAGGGCACACAACCAAGATCCTAACGGTTCACGACTTTCGTCTAATTGAGAAGAACCTAGGAAATGCAGGATTCCTCGTTCAAAGTGGAAGGTTCAAGGCGACCAAGACCAACTGGCATCGGAAGATGTCATCTCTGCTTTCCCCCGGATACAACGCGGCCTGAACGTGAGCCATGTGCGAGGTGTCTTCCCCCCCGCGAGGGGATCTGTTGACTGGTTCTGGTAACTTTGATAGGGGGTAAATCGGAGTGGTAACTAGAGGGGGGGCTACTCCTCTCATGAGCCGAACAGCTCAAAACGGGAAAAAGCAACGGCGAAAGAAGTGGCGCCAGAACCGAAAGAGCCAGAGCGGAAATTCGCTGAATTTCTCAAATACTAAGAATATCAA
>Ga0315282_10011756_pt1 | contig 13500 bp, 14 predicted proteins | sample YL17G07_20_MG_FD_203693 | JGI IMG/M metagenome (GOLD analysis project Ga0315282, IMG submission 203693) | Sediment microbial communities from Yellowstone Lake, YNP, Wyoming, USA - YL17G07_20 | ecosystem: Environmental > Aquatic > Freshwater > Lake > Sediment | place: USA: Wyoming | collected...
ACCACCCCGTTTAATAAAATATCTAATTTGACTAATTTTGTGGGCAGGTAATCCTTAAATTCATAATCCAGGGAGCCGTAGCCTTTTGTCAGCGACTTTATGCGGTCATAGAAATCCACGATAATCTCCGAGAGCGGTATATCAAAAATTAATTTAACCCTGTCTTCTCCGAGGTATTCATTGGATTTAAAACTCCCGCGCCTGGACTTGGCGAAATCGCAGACAGCCTCTATTGCATCCACCGGCACAATCATTAAAAGGCTGGCATAGGGCTCCTGCGCCTCCTGAATTTGGCCTGCCGCAGGGAACTTATTCGGCGTATCCACTTCCAGCATTTCTCCGCTGGACGTCCTTACCCTATAGACGACATTGGGCACGGTCAGTATCAGGTTCAGGTCATACTCCCTCTCCAGCCGCTCCTGCACTATCTCCATATGCAAAAGACCCAGAAATCCGCAGCGGAAACCCGAACCGAATGACTGCGAGTTCTCCGGCTCAAAGACAAAAGAAGCGTCGGATAATTTTAATTTATCCATGGCATCGCGTAAAAAATGAAAATCTCCCGGGTTGACCGGATATATGCCGCAGAAAACCAGGGGCTTTAACCTTCTGTATCCGGGGAACGCCTCCTGGCAGGGGTTAGCGGCATCGGTGATAGTATCTCCGATAATAATCTCGCGCGGGTCCCTGATATTAGCGGTAAAATACCCTACCTCTCCGCAGGTCAAAGAATCCGCCGGGCAGTATTTCAGGTTAAAGGTGCCCAGCTCTTCTATTTTATAGGTTTTACCGGAGTGCATCATCTTAAGCGCGGTAGCGGCGGTTATACGGCCATCCACTACCCTGACAAAAACTACCACTCCCTTATAGGCGTCAAAACGGCAGTCAAAGACAAGCGCCTTCAGCGGCTTATCCATCTGTCCAGCCGGAGCAGGCACAACCTCAACTACTCTCTCCAGGATTTCCTCAATCCCTATTCCCTCTTTAGCAGAAGCAAGAATTATATCCTCATCCTTAAAACCCAGGACTTGGGTAATCTGTTTTCTCACGCGCGCTACATCCGCAGAACTTAAATCTATCTTATTGATCACCGGTATAATCTCAAGGTTAAATTCCTGCGCCAGATAATAATTGGCCACGGTCTGCGCCTCTATGCCCTGGCCGGCGTCAACCACCAGTATCGCGCCTTCACAGGCAGCCAGGGATTTAGAAACCTCGTAGGTAAAATCCACATGCCCCGGAGTATCAATGAGGTTCAAAATGTAATCTTTTTGCTCTTTGGCCGACCTGTAGTTAAGCCTGACCATAGAGGCCTTGATGGTAATGCCGCGCTCCTTTTCCAGGTCCATATCATCCAATAGCTGCGTACCCTTATGCCTTTTATCCACGGCGCCGGTTACTTCCAGGATCCTGTCTGCCAGGGTAGACTTGCCGTGGTCTATGTGGGCAATTATACTAAAATTACGAATTAGAGATTTGTCCATAAAATTAAGTTAAATATACAAATCACAAATTCCAAATTACAAACAATATACAATACCAAAATCACAATGACCAAAACTTATCTGATAAATACAGTTTTGTTTGTAATTTTGGTCATTGGGTATTGTGATTTGTTTGTGATTTGTGTATTGTAATTTGTGATTTATGAATTGCTTCCAAAATGATACTTACCACTTCCCGAATACCCATATCAGTCGTATCTATGTAAATAGCGTCTTCTGCTTTTTTAAGGGGGGCAAACTCCCGGTGAGTATCAATCGTGTCCCGGTTATGCAAATCACTATTGACCTCAGGGAGGGTTACGTTCTGTCCGGCTGACTCTAATTCTTTAAACCTGCGGCTGACCCGCTCCTGGAAATCCGCGTCCAGAAAGAATTTCTTATGCGCATCGGGAAAAACAACTGTCCCGATATCGCGGCCGTCTAAGACAGCGTTGCCCTTTTCTCCCAGCCTTCTCTGTAGGATAAGCATCTTCTCCCGCACCCCGCGTATCTTGGCGATATCCGAGACAAACCGGGTTATGCGCGGTTCCCTGACGGCAGAAGTAACGTCCCGGGAATCCAGCAATACTTTTAAAGAGCCGTCCGGATTATTCGTTAAATCGATGCTTGCGCGGCTAGCTATCTCAATCAGTTTTTGCGTATCTTTTATATCTGTTTTTTCCTCCAGCGCCTTCAGGGTAAGCGCCCGGTACATAGCTCCGGTATCAATATAAAGAAAGCCCAGTTTCTTGGCTACGATTTTGGCAACTGTGCTTTTGCCTGCGCCAGCTGGGCCGTCAATAGCAATAATCATCTGTTTTATTTATAAATTAGCCAAGGCCTTTCTCTTCTTTGCGGCGTGCTGCAAGATTGCGGCTAAACCCCGCTTGTCTTTTTTCGCAATCGCCTCTCTTATGCGGGATAAATCTCCCTCCAGTAAATTCATCGCCTCAAGGATATTCCTGCGGTTACTCAAAAAGATATCCGCCCAGAGCTCTGATTCTGAAGCGGCAATACGCGTGGTGTCTTTTAACCCGCTTGAAGCAAACTTAAAATACTCACCCGGCACGGCGGCAATCAAGGAGAATGCCGCGATATGCGCCAGATGGCTCACAAAAGATAAAATTTTATCGTGTTCTACAGGGCTTAATAAAATAACCCTTGCCCCGAAACTGCGCCATAACAATTTTATTTTTTCTATCCCCCGCCTGTTGGTATTCTGCAAGGGAGTCAAAATACAGAGTGAACCCCTGAATAAATCCGCTCTGGCATTGGCCACCCCGCGTTTTTCCGAACCGGCCAAAGGATGGCTGCCCAGGTAATTGGGAAAAATTCCGGATAATCTTTTGTTCACCTCTTCTTTTGTGCTGCCCACATCCGTAACCAGGCAATCTTTACTGACCAGGCAAGCAATCTTAGGCGCTAATTCTATTATCGTATTTACGGGCGTAGCCAGGATGACCAGGTCAGCGCCTTTAATAATATCCAGCGAACAGGAGCCGCTGTCTATGGCGCCTTTTTTCTTTGCCGCGGACAAACTCTCTTTATGGCGGCTGACGCCTGCTATTGTCTTAGCGAGTTTTTTCTTTTTGATGGCCAGGCCAATAGAGCCGCCGATTAACCCTACGCCTATAATTGCTACTTTCCTAAACATGCTCATTATTTATATCTCTCTTCCCATCGCCTTTGCCAGCGCCTTTAATTCCTGCATTAAAGCGGAGAAATTATCGGGTATGAGCGACTGCGCTCCGTCGGAAAGCGCATCCTCGGGATGGCTGTGCACCTCAATGAGCAGGCCGTCTGAACCCGCGGCAATGGCTGCCCTGGAGAGTGGACCGACCAGGCCCCATTTACCGGCTGCATGCGAGGGGTCAACGATAATAGGTAAATGCGAGAGCTGCTTGACCACAGGCACGGCGCTCAAATCCAGGGTATTACGCGTTGAGTCCTCGAACGTCCTTATCCCGCGCTCGCATAAAATAACGTTAAAATTGCCTCCGGACAAGATGTATTCAGCCGACATGAGCAATTCTTTTACAGTAGAGGATAAGCCGCGCTTTAATAGTACGGGCTTTTTGGTCAGGCCCACTTCCTTGAGCAGGTTAAAATTCTGCATATTGCGCGCGCCTATCTGCAGGAGATCAGCGTAAGCAGCCACCAGTTCCACGTCGCGGGTGTCCATAACTTCGCTTACGGTAACTAACCCCAGACGGTCACCTGCTTCTTTTAAAATCTTAAGGCCTTCCTCTCCCAACCCCTGAAAACTATAAGGAGAGGTACGCGGTTTAAAGGCGCCGCCGCGTAAAACCGTTGCCCCTGCCTGCTTAATTTCTTTGGCTATTTCGGTTAGCGTCTCGGCATTCTCTATGGCGCATGGTCCTGCCATAACCGCGATCTTCTTACCGCCAACCTTAACGCCTTTGCCCAAATCTACGATAGTATCCTGGGCCCTGAATTCCCGGGAGACAAGTTTATAGGGTGCCAGGACCGGCATTACTTTTTCTACCCCCGGAAATACCTCCAGCGGCGTTACGCGCAAAACATCCTCGGGCCCGATAACGCCGATGATGGTGCGCTCCGTGCCCTTGGAGACATGCGGGGTAAGCCCCAATTTCTTAACCTTCTCTGTAATATGGTCTATCTGTTCTTGAGTTGCGTCAGGCCTCAAAACGATAATCATGATATCCTCCGGATAAATTCCAAATCACAAGCACCAAATCACAAACAATACCGAATACCGAAATCACAATACCGAAACCAACTCGTTAGTTTGGAATTTTGGTCATTTGGTATTGTAATTTGTTTGTAATTTGTGATTTGTGTATTGTGATTTATAACTTGTGCTTTGAATTTTGTCATTTGGATTTAAGTTATAACACCTTCTTCAGCACTTTAATAAACCTTTCATTCTCTTTTCTGGTGCCTATGGTGACTCTGATGAAATTCTTCAAGCCGTACTGTTTCATATCGCGCACGATAACCCCGTATTTGAGCATTTCCCGGAATACCTCCGTACAATCGCGGCCTACGTCTATGAGTATAAAATTGGCGACGCTGGGCACATAGGCAATTCCGGACTCGGTCAGCGCATCATAGAGGTAACTCTTCCCCTGCGCAATCAATTTTTTAGTCTTGAGCAAAAATTTCTTATCTTCTAATGCCGCCAAGGCAGCTGCCTGCGCGAGGATATTCACATTAAAGGGCTGCCTTACTTTTTCCATGCAGGAAACTAGGGGCGCTGCGGCTATGGCAAAACCCAGGCGCAGGCCTGCCAGGCCGTAAGCCTTGGAAAGAGTCTTCAGCACTATAACGTTCTTAGCGTTATTCGCGTTGACATATTTTAAGCTCGCGGGAAAATCATCCACGTCTATAAAAGTATCATATGCCTCATCCATCACCAGGATAACGCCTTCCGGTAAGGCCTGCATAAAATCCTCAACCTCGTATTTGGTCACGTATGTGCCCGTAGGGTTATTGGGATTGGCGATAAAAATCAGTTTGGTCTGGCGGTCAATCTTTTTCTTGATAGACCCTAAGTCATATTTAAAATACCTTAAGGGTACGGTAACTACCCTGCGGCCTAAGGCCTGGCCGATAATCGAGTATTCAAGGAAAGTGGTCTCTGCGGTGATAATATTTTCATCCTCCTCCACAAAGGCCTTGATAATAATATCAATGAGCTCATCCGAGCCGTTTCCGAGCAGGAAATTAGCGGGTTCCAGGTTAAAACACCGGCTGAGTTTTCTTTTTAAATAGAAAGAATTACTGTCCGGATAACGGTTGATGCCGGTAATATTCTTTTTAATTGCCTGCAGGGCTAAAGGAGAAGCGCCCAGCGGGTTTTCATTGGAGGCAAGTTTTATAACCTCACGCAGGCCCAGTTGCCTTTTAGTTTCCTCAATGGGCTTGCCTGCAACATAAGGTTTAATGCCCGATATATTTTTCCTGGCTAAACTCATCTACTTATTCTCCCACGGGGTATGACCCCAGTATTTTCAAAAAAGTGCACCTGAGCTCCAGTTCCTGCAGCGCCTTCTTGACGCGCGCATCCTGTCTATGGCCTTCCATGTCCAGGAAGAAATAATAATCCCAGGCCTTCTTCTTCGAAGGGCGCGATTCTATCTTGGTAAGGTTGATGCGGTATTTTTTAAAGGGCAGCAGCATATCATGCAAGGCGCCGACCCTGTCCTTAATGGAAAAAAGCACGCTTGTCCTGTCGCGGCCGGTTTTACCTGCCTCTGTCCTGCCGATAACAAAGAACCTGGTTGCGTTATGCGGGGAATCCTCTATACCGGAGGCAATCACGCGTAATTTGTAAACCTTGGCTGCCAGTAATGAGGCAATGCAAGCGCTGTTTTTCTCTTCCGAAGCTATCTGCGCTGCGCGCGTAGTGCTGGAAACCTCAATCAACTCCGCTGCCGGTAAATTCTCCCGCAGCCAAATCCTGCACTGGCCGAATACCTCCGGATTAGAGTAAATCTTTTTCACCCTGTTCAACGGGCAATTCGCCAGGAAATTATGCGATACATTCAGGATGATCTGCGCGCAGATCTTTAAATCGGAATCCGCGAACATATCCAGCGTATAGGTAACCGCTCCTTCAATGGAGTTTTCTATGGGCACTACTCCGTAATCGGCAGCGCCTTGCCCTACCTCGGAAAATACTCCGGCAATGCTATCGCAGGAGTGATAAGCGACCTGCGAACCGAACCTCTTTAACGCAGCCAGATGCGTGAAAGTTGCCTCAGGCCCCAGATAAGCAATGCGCAGCGGTTTCTCCAGAGAAAGGCTGGAAGACATGACTTCCCGGTATATCGCCTCAAGCGCACTCTTCTTTAGCGGCCCTTTGCTCGCGGAAGCTATTCTTTTCAGGACTTCCCTCTCCCGGTCAGGGGAATAAATGCTGGCGCCTGTCTTCTGTTTTACCCGCGCGATACCCAAAGTAATCCTGGCGCGCAAATTTAATAAGCGGGTTATCTTTTTATCAACACTATCTATCTGCCTGCGCAGATTCTTTAAGTTCATGGAGGGCCTCCGTGTTTTTCGCATCCGTAGTTTGCGCTATTTCTGCCTCGGCCTTCTGCGCCAGAATAGAAAAATCCTGCATCTTGGGTAACTCCTCCAGCGACTTCAAGCCGAAATGTTCCATAAAAAGCCTGGTGGTACCGAAGACAAAAGGCCTGCCCGGCGCCTTCTTCCTGCCGGCAATGCGGATAAGGCCTTTCTCTAACAGGCTGCTCATGACTCCGTCTACGTTAACACTCCTTAGGGACTCTATCTCTGATTTAGCAAGCGGCTGTTTATAAGCGATAATGGCCAGCGTTTCAAGAGCCGGTTTGGAAAGTTTTTCTGCGTTGCGCGACTTATAAATTTTCTTCAAGAAGGGGGCGTAACCCGGCCAGGTCACCATCTGAAAGCCCCCGGCAATTTCAATAACGCGCATGCCCCTGGCGGCCTCTTCATATTCGCGTTTTAATTCTTCCAGGATACCGCGGATATCCTGCGCCCCTAAATTATCCAGAGCGCTTCTTAACTGCTCTATAGTTAGAGGTTTTTCGCTGGCAAAAAGCAGCGCCTCAATTACCGATTTCAGGTTATTCTGCGCCATATTCTAAAATTATATTTTTATGAGGGCTATTTATTCTTCCTCTGTTTATACACCAGGTTGAGCAGCTCTTCGGTAGTTACTGTATCGGGATTTATCTCCAGTGCCTTTTTAATCATGTTCATTGCTTCCTGCCTTTTATATTCCAGCTGCAGCAATACGGCCAGGGCATCTTCCTGTATATCTTTGCTTTTGGCCACCTGCTGCCTGGACTTTGCATCCTGCATCAGGGCAAACTTACCCACCTTGTTCTGCAGTTTGGCCACAATCTCTTTTGCCCTCTGCTCCCCTATACCGGGAAGGGACTTTAGAAAATTAAGGTCTGCCTCATCTATCGCCCGGGCGATAAGGGAAATCGGCTTGTTTATCGCCTTCAGCGCTGCGCGCGGGCCGATTCCTGAAACCGTGATAAAGACCTCAAAAAAATCCTTTTCAATATCGTTTAAAAATCCGATGAGCACAGGGGTGCTCCTGGACGGCTCTGACTGCAGGTAATGATAAGTCTTCAGGCTAATCTTGCCGTCTGTGGAGGCACCCTCCTCTATGCGCTGCATCACCGCCGCGGGAATAAAAACATTGTAACAGATACCGCCGGTATCTAAGACTACGTAATTTATCCCCTTCTCCACTATCTTTCCGCAAATCCTGGAAATCATACTTTAACCCTCGCAATAGAGCTGTGCGCCATGGCCAGGGCCAGGGCATCGGTTACATCCGTATATTCAGGGATAACAGAAATATTAAGCATATTTAGCACCATGCGCTGCACCTGCAGTTTAGAAGCCTGGCCGTTTCCTACGATGGCTTTTTTTACGCGCGTGGCTGCGTATTCAGCCAGGCTCAACTTTTCTTTTGCGCAAGCCAGGCAAATTACCCCGCGCGCCTGCCCCAATAAATACGCGGTCGTGGGGTGGCGGTAGTGCGCGTATAATTTTTCCAGGACAGCCACCTGCGGACGGGCATCGCGTATCAATTTCAGGACGCAGCTGTATATCTTATCTAAGCGCTTAGGCAATGCCTCTTTGCTAGATGTGGAAATTATCCCCGCCTCAACCAGCGCCAGTTTGCTGCCTGAGTCCTCGATAACTCCGTAGCCTGTAACCGCAAGGGCAGGGTCAATCCCTAAAATTCTCATTAGCTACCCCCCCTTTAAGCAGCGGATTGCTCCAGGATTTCATCCGGTATATCAAAATTCGCGTAAACCTGCTGCACGTCGTCATGCTCTTCCAGCGCCTCTACCAGCGATAATACCTGCTTGGCCTCATGACCGGCTACCTTTACCGAAGAAGAAGGCACCATGGTAGTTTCCGCATCCTGGCATCTTATCCCTTTATCCAGGACTGCCTGTTTTACCTTTTCAAAATCCTGCACTGAGGTGATTATTTCATAATTTTTATCGTCGGATTTAAAATCCTCTGCCCCGGCATCCAAAACAATATTCATCAGCTCTTCTTCCTTGGCCTGGCTTTTTTCAATAAGCAGGTAACCTTTCATGGTAAACATCCAGCTGACTGAGCCTGCCCCTGCCATATTCCCGCCTTTCTTGGACATGATATTGCGCAGTTCGGCGGTAGTGCGGTTCTTATTATCGGTAAGCGCCTCAATCATAATCGCAACTCCGCCGGGGCCGTACGCCTCGTACATAACCGACTCGTAAACTATGCCGGGCAGCTCTCCTGTGCCGCGCTTTATCGCCATCTTCACATTGTCCGAAGGCATATTGGCTTCCCTGGCCTTGGCAATGGCTGTGCGCAGTTTCGGGTTGGTATCGGGGTTACCGCCGCCTTCGCGCGCCAGCACGGTAATCTCCTTGATAATCTTGGTGTAGGCGGCGCCTTTTTTGGCGTCGGCCGCCATTTTCTTGCCTTTATTCGTCTTCCATTTTGAATGGCCTGACATTTTTCCTCCTTATAAATGATGAAGCAGGCAGAATAAGCCGAGTTCTGTTTGGATGCGATTATCCGCTTCCGTTAGTGGCCATTTCTCTAAGCCCCGACGTTGCCGTCGGGGTCAAGCAGCCTACCCGAGACTGATAACGGGATGGGCCATCCCTTGTCTCTTATTTGGCCTTGCACCGCGTAGAGATTGCTGCGTTTCACCCTTTGTTACGGGACTGTCCCCGAAGGGGACTGTCCCAAAAACAAAGACTCGTCTCTGTAGCTCTCCCGCCAAAAACATTGGCGGGTCCGCCACGAATTGTGGCGGAATCCTCCCCCGCTGCTTCGCTTTGCGAAGCAAAGCGGCGGGGGGACGGGCGTTACCCGCTACGCTGCCCTATGGAGCCCGGACTTTCCTCCCCCACACCAATTAGGAGTTTATACGGTAGTAAAATTCTAATTGGTGTGGGGGTAGCCACGTTCTGCCTGCCCCTTTTTCAAATTTTCTTTAATTGCCTTTGCCGCCAGTTTATCGGCGCCGCGGTTTTCCTCCCGCGGTATATTATTTATCAAAACCTGCTTAAAACCCGAGATAAGATGCTGGGCCTGGGCGTACAGCCGGATAATGTTGGCGCTTTTTACCTTGTAAATTCTTTTAATCTGCCTGTAGAGAAGCTGGCTGTCGGTATTGACGGTTATTTTTTCCGCCTTCAATAGCAGCGCTTCCTGCAGCGCGTAAATCAGAGCAGTGTATTCCGCTATATTATTGGTGGTGCTGCCTATATAACTTGAGATATTCTTGATGGTCTGGCCACCTCGACAGATAACCGCGCCGATGCCGCTGGGCCCGGGATTGCCTTTTGAGGCGCCGTCAATATAAATCTCAAGCTCCTTCATCAATATAGAGTATCCTGTTGCATATTTCGCAGGTCACCAGGCGCTCATACATCTTAATCAGGTTTATCACCTGAGGCGGCACAAACATATTGCAGCCCAGGCAGGAATTATCCTTTACACTTACTATGGCTAAGCCGTCGCGGCTGGAGAGTATGCGCTCATATTGCGCAAGGATTTTACGCTCCAGGTCAGGTATAACCTGTTTTCTCTGCGACTCCAGCTGGCTCAAGCGGTCGTCTATCTCTTTTACCCTATCCTCAATCTTCTTTTTACCGGAGATAAACACCTTTTCCTCTTCCTGGAGTTTCTGCTTTTCCTGCTCCGTCTCTGTCTTTACCTTATCCGCCTGCTCGAATAATACCAGTATCTTATCCTCTATGACCGAGGCATCTGCCTTGGAACCCTGTATCTGCTGCAGCATTACCTGGTATTCCTTGTTGGTTTTTAGCGAATAAAGCTGGCTCTGTAATTTCTTGCCGGCTTCTTCCTTGGTAGCTAATTCCAGCTCTCTCTCTTTGCGCTGTTTCTGCAAATCCAGAAGGCTCTTTTCTAATTCCGCCAGGTGTTGTTTCTTTGCCTCAAAAGCAGCTTCCAGGTTTTTAATCTCCTGCGGCTTGGCTTCCTTCTCAGCCTTCAGGCTATAAATCTCGCTGTCTATGGTCTGGAGCCTGACCAGATGGCTTATCTGCGATTTTAAATCCACTACCTGCAATTTCTCTCCTTATTTAAATGGGCGCAGAAGGACTCGGACCTTCGGCCTCCACAATGTGAGTGTGGCGCTCTAACCAACTGAGCCATGCGCCCATAACTCTTGAGTCTGGGCCCAGAAGGATTCGAACCTCGGACCAGTCGCTCGGAGTTTCACTCCTCGCTCCCCATAGGGGCTTTGCCCCTCTGGCGGTCGCTTCGCTCCCTGTCACCCCAAAATCGTGGGGAAACTTTTTCCCCACACCCCTTTTTGGTCGTCGGTTCTCATCAATCGAGCCGCAACTTATTAACCTGGGCCCAGAAGGATTCGAACCTCCGACCAAGTGATTATGAGTCACCTGCTCTGACCGACTGAGCTATGGGCCCTCAAATTTAGGTTTTATACCAACCCATGCGAATCCGCCAATGCTTTGTGGCGGAGAGCTATGGGCCCTGAAAGTTACAATAATACAGATTATAGATTATATCACAAATTCCTGCTGCTGCAATGATAAATTTCCTGCAGAAGGCAGGACACCGGCCTATCCGATAAGGCCGGGTGTCTTGATCCTTCAGACAGCGGGCTGCCGCGGGGGCGCCTCTTCCTGCAGAAGGCAGGACATCCCACAGGAGGTGGGATACTTGCCCATCCTTTAGGGCAAGGTACCGATAGGTTTGGGTGCCTATTTCTCCCCGAGTGTTTAGCGGTGGCACCCGCTGGCAAAAGAACAGCCTTTATTGGTATTCTTTTCTTTCCTGGGATTAATTTGCTTAAGGACAGTTCTAACAGAAGTGATTAACTGTAAGGAGTTATCTAGAAACGGCCTGGAGGGTTTTTATTAATTTTAAACAGTGATATATTATCGTTACTATGGCTACAGCGACTAAAATAATCCCCATTATTTTGGTATTCTTGAGTTCTTTTGGCATAGAGATAGGTTCAATGCGCCAATTGAGTTTCTCATAAAACCTTCTCTGGATTTCAATAGTCAGTCCGGGTTTAAAGAATACGAATAGGCCGATTATGACACTAACCGCAGAAATTAAAATTGGAATAAGCGGTGTATTTATCGCCCAAGCAATTTCTCTCATCTCCTATCTCCCCGTTATCTTCTTAAGCCTTCAATTAAAAAAGCAACCCCCTATTTTAGAGAGTTGCATCCAAATTTAACCATTTAAACCCCATTACCACTCCTTTATGGCTGTAGGTATATTATAGCACTATTTTAGGTACTTTCTACTATAATAGACGTAAGAAGTGGAGAAATCTAACGGGGAATTTAATGTTATTATTTATGTTGACTTGTGGATTTAAAGTTATAAAATTAAACCATAGGGGGATAATATGGCTGATAAACCCAAATCAATAGTATTTATAGACGCTTCTAATTATCATTATGGACTCCAAAAACTCGGCTGGTGTATAAATTATAGAAAATTTGCTGACTGGTTAAAACAAGGTCGTGAAATAGTAAATATATATTATTACGGAAGCAGTCATTCAGAGAAATCATTTTTTATTTCTCACCCTGAATATAATAGTCACGAGTCCTCAGTAAAATTTATTTTACTTGAAGAATATAGAAATGACAGGAAAAAGTTTTTTAAGATATTAAAAGACTTGGACATAATAGTAAAAGAAAAGCCTATATGGTGTGTTTATGATAACACGGAGGGTAAGTATAAATTAAAATCTAATTCCGATGTAGAATTAACTGTGGATGCCTTAGATAGAATTAACGATTATAATGAAATTATATTATGTAGTGGAGATGGGGATTTTGCAAGGTTAATTCGTTATTTAAAAAATAAGGGCAAGATTACCACGATAATATCAATCAAAGAGAGGACATCTTCAGTATTAGCAAAGGCTGCTAATAACCTAATCTATCTGAACTCATTAAGGCAAGAAATTGAATTTATATCCCCCAAAAACACAGAAAGCTCTACTTGCGTAGAGCCTCCGTATTCGCCATCCTAAGATGGCTTTAGTCCTGTAATTAAAGTATAATATCTTAATCCTCGCCTGTCAAGCCTTTATTTTAGCTCTAAACTCTATCTCGCAATACCAAATTTCCCCTATTTTTTGACTTTTTCTACGCCTGACCATCTCCGACCCCTAAAATTAGCTAAGTTTATGGTAAACTCGCTACCAACTCAAAATCGTATGTTGCATTGCGTTCACAATGTGCTGGTGCTTGGTATAAATAAGAAGGGCTGAACGGTTAAGTCCAGCCCTGTATGGGAAATAGTTGACTATTAGATTTAACCTACCTCTACTCTTCTAAATACTTAAATTGATGAACTTCTTTCTGAAGATTAGGTTGATGAATTTCCTCTACAACGGTTGTTTTGACTATTTTACCATCTTTATCTTTCTCAACTGTCACTGCTTTGTGATATCCTGTAATGGTAGTGCAACCAGCGAGGAAAATAACGCCTACCAATAGTATTACAATAGACTTACTCATCGCTTCCTCTTTTTATAGGTGTATTATCCTACTCCAACCCAAAATTGCAAGCAATTTAGTGAGCGGGGGGATACAGGATTTTTAGGAAGGCTGCGACGATTCTGGGGTCGAAGCGGGTACCAGAGCCGTTTTTGATTATGCGCACCGCCTCATTCTTAGGATATGCCTTACGGTAAGGCCGGTCAGAGGTAAGCGCCTGATAAACGTCGGCAATGGCAATGATGCGGGCGCCCATAGGGATCTCTTCTCCTTTTATGCCTCCGGGATAGCCCTTGCCGTCCCACCTTTCGTGGTGATAAAAAATATAGGGGATGAGGTTATGCAGGTATTGTATGGGCCGCAGGATATCCGCGCCTATCTGCGGGTGTTTCTTAATCTCCTTAAACTCCCTGCGCGTTAACTTGGATTTTTTCTTAAGGATATTCTCGGTTATGCCGATTTTACCCAGGTCATGGAGAATAGAAGCCTGTCTCACCAGT
>Ga0315282_10011757_pt1 | contig 13500 bp, 12 predicted proteins | sample YL17G07_20_MG_FD_203693 | JGI IMG/M metagenome (GOLD analysis project Ga0315282, IMG submission 203693) | Sediment microbial communities from Yellowstone Lake, YNP, Wyoming, USA - YL17G07_20 | ecosystem: Environmental > Aquatic > Freshwater > Lake > Sediment | place: USA: Wyoming | collected...
GGGTAAAAACGGTGCCGAAGATCACAAGCCAGAGCGTCGGCTGGATAAGCCTGACAAAGACCTCGAGAGGATCATGGCGCAGTTTGCGAACTTCGAATTCAAAGATGATCAATGTCTTCTTGATACTCTGCCATATGCCCATCAGGACACCCGCCGGACGCTGCGACGACGCTGTTTGATCGATTTCCATTCCTTGGGGCCTGCCTGTTCGAAATGCGAGCCGGTAAACCGCAGGAACACGTCCTCCAACGTCGGCCCACGCAACTCCATGTCACTCACCACGAGATTGCTGGCCTTCAACAGATCCAGTATCCGGGTGATGTGCTCTGCGGGGTCAGAGACCTTTATTTCCAGGAGGTTCGGCTCGGGAAACGAGACGGACGCCTCCGGGATCTGCGATCCGAACTCTTTAAGGAATGGCTCTGGACTGGGGGCGGTCTGCAGCTCGATGCAGATGGTTCCGACACCGACTTTCTCTTTGAGCTGGGTTGGAGAGCCGACCGCGGAGAGCGTTCCCTGGTCGATGATCCCGATCTGGGTGCAGAGCGCCTCCGCCTCTTCCATGTAATGCGTGGTCAAAAAGATCGTCATTCCTTTGTCGCGGTTCAGTTTGCGGATTTGCCGCCAGACGAGGGCGCGACCCGCGGGATCCAACCCGATGGTGGGCTCGTCGAGGAATAGGAGGCGAGGATGATGGAGCATCGCCTGGCCGATTTCCAGGCGCCGTACCATGCCACCGGAATAAGTATCGAGGAGGTTATCCGCCCGCGAGGAGAGGTCCATCATCTCGAGGATCTCGGCAATCCGCTGGTCCCGTTCCCGAGAGGGGATATCGTAGAGTTTCGCGGCAAGCAGGAGATTCTCATAGCCGGTCAAGGATCCATCCGCCGAGAGCTCCTGAGGAACGTAGCCGATCATCCGGCGGATCTCCTTGGGGTATCGTGAGACATCCACGCCAAAGATACGGGTAGAACCCTCCGTCGGTTGGATGAGGGTCACCAATATTTTAATCGCCGTGGACTTCCCGGCGCCGTTCGGTCCCAGGAACCCAAAGACACTGCCCTCCGGGACCGTAAACGAGAGGTTACGGAGGGCCACGATTTTGCCTCGATAGACTTTTGAGAGATTCTGTACCTCAATGGCGTCCATGAAAACAGGGAAAGGGAATCATCCCAGCCCTATTTAAGCAGCTAGGGTGAAAGAACCTCGGTGAGTTTATGGACGAGGAGATCCAAGGCCTTGCCTCGATGGGACACCGTGTTTTTCTCTTGCGGGGAAACCTCAGCGAACGTCTTCGTCCATCCCTGCGGGATAAAAATAGGGTCGTACCCAAACCCACCCGTCCCTCGAGCATCCTTTGCGATGGTACCGACGCATTCGCCGACGAATACCTCAGGGTCCTGCCCCGGCTGCGCGTAGGCGATGACCGATCGAAAGACAGCAGACCGATCCGGCTTGGTTTCCAACAGTCGCAAGACGCCCTGCAGACCGATCGTCTGATACACATACTTCGAGTACACCCCGGGGAATCCTGCAAGGGAGGCGATGAACAGTCCTGAGTCCTCAAGGAAAAACGTGGTTCGCAGGCGCGTGCGGACATAATCAATACCGAACCAGGCGACCTCCTGTAAGGAATCTGCCTGGATCTCGGGGTACCCGAGGTTTTTCTGCACAACCATGTACCCGAGGGGAGCGAGTCGTGCGCTCGCCTCCGCAACCTTGCCCTTATTGCTGGTGATGAACGCGATGGTCTTCATCGGTACCGTCCCCGCTGAACGATCTCCTCTATTTTTTTCAGGACTTCATCCGCATCGCCCGTGAAGACCTGCTTATATCCTTCGAAGACATCGTGAAAGCAGCTGGGATGCTGGGAATGCGTGGACTCAAAGGCCTCCATGAGGACATGAAGGTCGACGCCCTTGGCTTCCAGCTCAATGCTCTTGCTGCCCAGGCCAAAGTCAATGAACGTGACTCTTCCGTCTGCAATAATCATGTTCGACGTCGTGATATCCCCATGGATGATATCATGATTGTGCAGCAGGGCGATGCTTTTCCCGATTAAAATGCATAGGTTCTTGCGTTCTGGTTCAGGGAGGGTGTTGAGGATGTCTTTGACACGTCTGCCCTTGACATACTCCATGGTGATGACGCCCCCGAGCAGATCGACGTCGTAGAGAGTAGGGACGCTGACACCAGCGGCCCGTGCCTCAGTGATGAGCTTCGATTCCTCTCGAGTACGGTACGCGATAAGAGTATGGTCAATCTCAGGGAGACGATAGTGTTTTGGCAGGCGACTTTTCTGGACCACGTCCTTCCCCAGGTGGGTGGAGACACGGATCTCGGCCTCGGCACCTCGATAGAGAATCTGATGCGTCATCGCCAGCTGACCTCCACCATGTCGGTTCGGAACCGTTGGTTTATCATGCTGTCTTCAAGTGGCATCCGGATGCCGCTGGCATGCATGACGATGCCGAGCCATGCGATCATCGCCCCATTATCGATGCAGAGGTCTTTGGTTGGAACGAAGAGCGTGGCGCCACGGGCTTTCGCCATGGTCTCGACCATCTGTCTGAGGCGCAGGTTGCTGGCGACGCCGCCGCCGAGGAGGACCTGGGTCTTCTCGGTGTGGGCCATGGCACGCTCCGTGACTTCGGTGAGCATCGCGAATGTTGTTTCCTGCAGCGAGTAACAGATATCGGGGAGCGGCTCGTTGTTTCGATAGTATGCTTCAGCAGCGGTGAGTAGTCCTGAGAAGGCCATGTCCATTCCTTTAATGGAATAGGGTAGTGGAAGGTACCTGCCTCCTTGGTTGGCGAGGGCCTCTATTTTCGGTCCACAAGGGAATCCTAGGTCAAGCATCCGCCCGAATTTATCGAGACAATTCCCGATGCCGATGTCGAGGGTCTCTCCGAAGACACGGTATTTTCCTTCAGCGAAGGCGATGACTTGGGTGTTGGCACCGGAAACATAGAGGAGGACGGGGTCGGTGCAGTCTGGGATGGTGCCGCGTCCGATTTCAAGGTGAGCAACGCAGTGATTCACCCCGATGAGGGGGACATTCAAAGAAAGGGAGAGTGCTCGGGCTGCGGTTGCGGCGGTGCGCAGGCAGGGTCCGAGGCCGGGGCCTTGGGAGAAGGCGATAAGGTCGATGTCTTCCGGGGTGATCTTGGCTGTGACGAGTGATTCGTGGATGAGGTCTGCGAGGTGGATGGCGTGGTGGTTGGCTGCTTCTCGGGGATGGATGCCTCCGTGAGCTGGGGCGTAAGTGCGTAGGCAGTTGGAGAGGACGTCGCAGTGTCCGGCGGTGTCGCGTACGCAGCCGGCGCCGATGGTATGCGCGGTCCCCTCAATTCCAAGGCAGATCATTGGTTCGTGGAATTCAGACGGGGGTAAAATAGGTTTGGGGAGGGGTTAGGAGGTTGTCTTGGCCTGGTTTTTATGGTGGTTTGGCTGGGTATGGATGCCGATGGCGACGGCGATGTCGTCGATGTCCCAGGTTTTTATGAGTTTTCCTTTCGGCTCTTGGGTGAGGGTGAGGGCTGTGGCCCTGGTCTCTTCTCTGATGTGGTCGTGCCAGCGGCTGAGTTCTTGGGTGGTCGTGGGTGGGAGGGCGAGGTCGATGGTGATGTGGTCGTTGACGGAGAGGTCGAGGTCTTTGCGCATGGATTGGATGCGGCGGATGATCTCGCGGGCGAGGCCTTCGGCTTCGAGCTGGGGGGAGACGGTGGTGTCGAGGAAGATGAGGGTGGTGTCTGATTGTGTCTTGGCGTAGTTGGGTTTTTCGTGTTCGTGGAGGTCGAAGTCGGTCTCTGGGAGGGTGATCTTTTCATGTCCGAGGGTGATGGTGACCTGGTGGTGGGCGAGGAGTTGGGCGGTGAGCTCGTCGTTGGGCATGGTTTCGAGGAGGTGGACGATGTCTTTTGTCTTGCCTTTGAATCGGGGGCCGAGCTGGGAGTGTTTGGGTGTTGCGCTGAGGGTGGTTAGGCCGGTGGTGTCGGTGGCGAATCGGACGGTTTTGACGTTGAGTTCTTCTTGGAGGAGTCCGATGAGGGAGCGGATGGTTTCTTGGGTGGTGTCGGGGGTGACGATGACCGCTTCGGGGAGGGGTTGGCGGCCTTTGATCTGGATCTTGGAACGGAGGGCGCGTCCTGCTTCGACGAGGGCGCGGATACGGGTCATGCCGTCGTCGAGTACGGCGTCGATGAGGTGGGGGTCGCTGGTGGGGTAGTTGCAGAGGTGGATGCTGTCTGGCATGCCGTTGGCTCTGAGGTTTTGGTACATTTCTTCGGTGATGAAGGGGATGAAGGGGGCGAGGAGCTGGGTGAGTCCGAGGGTGATGTCGTAGAGGGTGTGGTAGGCGGAGCGTTTGTCCGGGGTGTCTTCTTCGGTCCAGAGGCGTTTGCGGCTGCGGCGGAGGTACCAGTTGCTGTAGTCGTCGATGACGAAGTCTTCGATGGCGCGGGCTGCCTTGTGGGTGTCGAAGCAGGTGATGGTGTCGTGGACGTCGGCGATGACTTGGTTGAACCGTGAGAGGATCCAGCGGTCGAGGAGCTGCCGTTCTTCCTGTGGTGGGGCGGTGGTGGCGGGGTCGAAGTGGTCGAGGGCGGCGTAAGTGGTGAAGAAGCTGTAGGAGTTCCAGAGGGTGAGGATGAATTTGCCGAGGGTTTCTTTGACCGCTTCTTCGTAGAACCGGGTGGACATCCAGGGGGCGTTGGCGCTGATGAGGAACCAGCGGAGGGCGTCTGCGCCTTCGTGGTCGAGGATGATGGTGGGGTCGACGTAGTTCTTCTTGCTTTTGCTCATTTTTTGGTTGTCTTTGTCGAGGACGAGGCCGAGGGTGAGGACGGATTTGTATGGGGTGTTGTCGAAGAGGAAGGTGGAGATGGCGAGGAGCGAATAGAACCAGCCGCGGGTCTGGTCGAGTGCTTCGCAGATGAAATCGACGGGGTAGTTCGCCGCGAACTCAGGCCTGTTTTCAAAGGGGTAGTGCCATTGGGCGAAGAAGGCGGATCCGGAGTCGTACCAGCAGTCGATGACGTCAGGCTCTCGGTGCATGTGTCCCTGGCATCGGGGGCATTTGATCTGGAGGGTGTCGATGAAGGGCTTGTGCAGGTCGTAGTCCTTGGGGAAGTGGTCGGTGAGTGCTTTGAGTTCGGCGATGCTGCCGACGCAGACCGTATGGCGGCAGGATTTGTTCTCGCAGATCCAGATGGGCAGCGGGGTGCCCCAGTAGCGGTCGCGGGAGAGCGCCCAGTCTTTGACTTCCTTGATGAAATCACCGAACCGACCATGCTGCAGATGCGAGGGGTACCAGGCGATCTTGTTGTTGTTGCGGACGAGGGAGTCCTGGACCTTGGACATGGCGATGAACCAGGATTCCATGGCGTAGTAGAGCAGGGGGGAGTCGCAGCGCCAGCAGAAGGGATACTCATGGGAGTGCAGCTTGGTGCCCTCCAAGACGCCCATTTTTTTGAGCTCTGAGACGATCAGGGGGTCGGCGGCCTTGACGAACTGGCCGCTCCAGGGGATGACCTCAGGGGGGAAGGTGCCGTCGAGGTTGACGAGCTGCACGACCGGTAGGTTATATTTCCGGCCGACCGCATAATCGTCCTCCCCGAAGGCGGGGGCGATGTGGACGATTCCTGTGCCGTCCTCCATGGTGACGAAATCCGCGAGGACGACAAACCAGGCCTTACGGTCGGGCTTAGCGAATCGGAAGAGGGGCTCGTATTCCTTGTTTTCCAGATCTTTCCCAGGGAAGCGGTCCAGGACTTCGTATTCCTGTCCTTTGAGCAGGATGGTGACGCGTTCCTCGGCCAAGATAAGGGTCTGGCCATGGTACCGGATTTTAAGGTACGGCTTTATGGGGTTGACGGCGAGGGCGACGTTGGAGATCAGCGTCCAGGGCGTCGTGGTCCATGCGAGGAAGTAGGCGTCCTCGCCTTTGACCTTGAACCTGATGAAGATCGAGGGTTCCTCGATGGTCTTATACCCCTGAGAGATCTCATGGGCTGACAGTACGGTGCCGCAGCGAGGGCAGTAGGGTACGACCTTGTGGCCCTTGTAGAGAAGTCCTTTATCGAACGCTTGTTTAAGGGACCACCACACGCATTCGATGTACTCGTTCTTCAGGGTGACGTACGGGTGTTCCATGTCGAGCCAGAAGCCGATGCGCTCACTCATCTCGACCCAGGCGTGCTCGTATTTGAACACGCTCTTGCGGCATTCCTCGTTGAATTTCGCGATTCCGTAGCGTTCGATGTCCTGTTTGTTGGTCAGCCCTAGTCTCTTTTCGACTTCGATTTCGACGGGCAGCCCGTGGGTGTCCCAGCCCGCCTTGCGCAGAATATAGTGGCCCGTCATGGTCTGGTAGCGCAGGATGAGGTCCTTCATGACCCGGGTGAGGATGTGTCCGGGGTGCGGCAGCCCGTTGGCCGTCGGGGGTCCCTCGAGGAAAACATAGGGGGGGTAGCCCTTGCGTTGAATAATGGACTGCTGGAAGGTATCGTGGTCTTTCCAGTACTGGAGGATGCGGTGTTCCACGTCTTTGGGGGAGTATTTCTGCGAGGACGCGATGACCATTCTTTACTCCTTGAAAACTGCTGGTTGGGATGGCAGGGTAATCGAAGACCTCCGTTAAAACATTTCCCCTATCTGGATATTTTAAGGGATATCTCGTTTGGCTTCCCGAAATAAAGGCCTCGGTCCGGTTATCGACACCACCTCTGGATTGATTCTTGCGTTAGCGAGAAAAGCTATAAAACACCGGAGTTCCTCTGGATCTTTGATATCTATGGTAAAGAGGAAGACACTGGTCATTATCGGCGTGACGCTTGCGGCAGTCGTCAGCATCGTTCTGGTGGGGTTATGGCAGACCGGGTACCTGCTGACCGACCATCGGATCGTCAGCGGACAGAGTATGGTCCCCATGAGCTGGTCCTCGGTCCAGCAGCACATCCAGGACCAGACGTTGAACAACACCACCCTACTCAACCTGTTCTTTATCCTCATGAATGAGACTGCGCACATCCCGGGTATCGAGAAGATAACCTTCCAGGTGTTCTACTCAAACGACTCTGTGTCATCGGTGAGAGATCAGTACCAGTCGCTGATGGACCAGCGGGGGTATGTCGAGCAGAAGGGGTTCTCCGGGTCCTACTCCCAGTATGATCAGACTGTGTACTATTGGACGTACACCCATGGTATCTCGGGGGCGGTGATCTTCGCCAGCGCATTCCTGGGGAAAACATGGATTTGCTACGCCAGCGGCAACGCCCTTGACTTGCTCCATATCTACAATTATCTCATCAGCCATGGTTACATTCAATAATCCTCAGCAGAAGAAGCCTTCATCAGCTCGCGGAGGAACGAGGTCGCATAGCAGCCCTTGGGAAGCTCAAAGGTCAAGTGGACTGCGGCCTTCCCCAGGGATCGATCATCCTCCGTTGTATTCCACGCCAAGTGTCTGAGCGAGGCACACAACGTCCGTCGAGACCCAGATGAAGAGAGGAATGGGACTTCGGGGATAATGAAGGCCCGGGCCTCGATTTTCTCCTGCTCCAGGATCTGGCGTTCAATCTCCCCCGGAACACCAGAGCCAAGGGTCGATTCGCTACCGAGCAGCAGGCCTGTCACCGCCGCCTTCTTCTGCTCGATCTGCCGGTTCACCTTTTCGCTGTTCGCGACAGACACGGGAACCATCTGGTCTGTCAGTCGGCCGTCTTTCACGACCCCAACGAGGTCACCGGGGATTGCCTGATGAATTGGCAGGCTGCGCCGAATACGTTCGCTGAGCATTCGATTGAAGAGGTAGGACTGGTAGGCGCTCACGAACATAAGCAGGAGGTTTTTTGGGAGGGCCTGAAGGGCGTCAATGAAATCCGTTGGATTTCTTGAGAGCCGCTCAAGCATCAGCCGTTCGAAATTCAGGGTCTTCGGGTACTGCTGGTACGCCGCCGCGAAATCACGGGTCCGCTCAAGCTCCTGGCGAAGCCGGAAGGTCGCCTCGTTTTCCCCGAGGATCGGATGCGCGATGTAGGTCATGACCGCGGCTTCAAACTCCCCTCGGGTGAGGTACTTGCCGACGAGATGGGTAATCGAACGGACAGCACCGAATCGCTGGATGCCAAAAAAATTCGGAAAACCACCTACTGTCTCCAGGGGCGCCAGGAGGCCATTAATGTCTTCAGTGGGCCCACAGCCGCGTATCGTGATTTCAAAACGGTTTCCAAGCAACTGTCCCAGATGAAGCGGTGTGATGCTCTGAAAAAGCGACTTAACGATAACATCTTTGAGCTGCAGCGAGGCGAGGTTTCGGTCATCAACGCCGTTAAAGGACATCAGCTGGGTGCTGACGGCACGGCGGTCTTTGGTTCCGGCGAAGGCGATGCGCCGGGGATGGATGCCGAGGCGATCAGCCAGCGCCTGGACCAGCGTGTGTGTCTCCCAGTTGGTGCTGGTCACCTCCGCTATCGTGAAGCGGCCCTGATCGGAGGACGGAGGCAGCTGGTACATCTCGGCGACGGAAAAATCCTCGGGTATCTCGCGGAGATGACCGCCGATGCCCGGGCCAGGGGTAAAAAAGGTCTCCATCCCGATGTCCCGTTCGAATCGGGGAGAAGTCAATACAGGCGTGCTACTGGATTTGCTTGCCAAAGGTCTTAATCTCGTCTTCCAGCTGCTTGACTGCTTTTTTCAGGTAGTCTTCCGGCGAACCCTTCTTGACCCGGATGATCAGGGTCTTTATGGGAGCCAGCGGGTTCTCAGCGGTGATTGCGGCATATTCGACATCGTTGTTCTGAAGCAGGACGTGGGTGATCGGATGCAGGATCGTCTCATCTTCCCCTGAAACCTGAAGCTCGAGTTCCGTCTTGGTTTTCCGAAGGGGCTTTAACTCCATTGGAAGAATCCTCCTTTATAGTTTGGTGACATCGATTTGACCGTAATCCTCGGCGATCCGCCGGTGCTCGCGATTGCCGCAGTTCTCGCATTCTAGCTGATTGCCTTTTTTCACGAGGGGATGGCGGCATTTGCTGCACAAGGTCATGATCGAGCCCAGGTGGCGTTCTTTGGTGGAGAGCTGCAGGCTTGGCACGGTCTGGATGACTTTAGCCCTCACGACGTCTTGGACCTTGTACTCGGTGGTAGCGTCCTTGATGTAGCCCTGGGCGATCTCTTTCACGTGGATGGTCGAGTCGGTGTTGCCGGAGACCGAGCGGTCCTTGCCGATGACATGGATGACATCCGCGATAATCATGGAGGGTTTGGCCATGGTGACGCGGGCCAGCACCGTGTCTCCCTTGTTGACGACAACTGGGACACTGGTGATGGGTTTGACTTGGGCGCTTCGATGTTTCTGGTCAATGATATAAAAGCCGAGACGTGACGCTCTGATGACCCCGTTTTCCTCAAAGGTCCCATCGCCGGGAAGCAGTTCTTCCACGGTCGAGAGCTGTTCGCCAGGCATTACGAGTTTATCAGCCATTCTGATTCAACCTTCTTCTGGATTCGTATATGGCAAGGTCCGCTATGTTTTAAAGGTTATGGTGCCACAAAAGACGGACTATCCATCAACCTGTATTCAGGAGAAAAACGAGTAAATATTTCCGAGGGAGAATTTCACCTTTGACCCATGGAAAAAACATACGGGTCTATACCCAAGCGATGCCGAAAGAAAAGGAGGTCTTTCAGCGTGCTCGTGGAAAGCGATGGAGCAGGGGTGTTTCAGGGGAACTTTTATTAATGACTTGTATATTTCGATGAGCCTAGAAGACCATCATCCTTATGGTGAACGTCTATGACACGCAAACCAGCGAAGATGTATCGATACATTAAAAGCATGGCGACGACCCGTCGTGAATACATGGGGGGCGTCCCTGCCTCACGGATTACCCAGTTCGTTATCGGTAACAAGACCGCGGAGTTCCCCATTGAGCTGTCGCTGACCGCGAACGAAAAATGCCAGCTACGGCACAACTCCCTTGAGGCCGCCCGTATCTCCGCGAACAAGGCGCTTGAGAAGAACATCGGACCGACGAACTACCGCATGCTCATCCGCGTGTACCCACACAACGTCATTCGGGAGAACAAACAGGCCACCGGGGCAGGCGCAGACCGTGTCTCTCAGGGGATGCGCCGGTCATACGGCAAGCCTGTTGGGACTGCTGCCCGCGTGGATGTCGATCAAACCTTGATTACGGTCGAGACGTCGGAGCAGTATTACATGTCGGCAAAAGAGGCGCTCCGCAAGGCAGGCATGAAGCTGTCGACCCCCTGCACGATCTCTCTCAGTAAAGGCGCCAATCTCATCCACTAGGAAAAAGCGGGGTTGATGCTTTTTTTCTTTTCTTTAAAGGTACTTCACAAAGAACGGGAGGATGAGTAACACCAGGATGAGCAAGGAGACGGCGAAGCTTGCGTTCCGTGCGATAGCCTCCCGTTTTTCTTCACTGATTCCCCGCCGTAGCCGTTGGACGGCCGCGCGGACTCCATCGATGAAGATGAATCCCCCGTCGAGGGGGACCATAGGGAGCACGTTAAAGAGGGTAAATGCCAGGTTCAACCAGAAGATCCAATAGATACCATTCGCGAGAATCCAGAAGACCGAAGGGGGAATTGCTCCCAGCGGTCCAGTGATAATAAATGAGTTTGTGAACGGTGAGACGAGCGGATTATACCCAGCGAAATAGCCGATAATGGGAATACTATAGAAATTTAACATCCCTCGCGGGAAGTCTGAAAATGGGTTCTTTAAGTCCATGAGATATTCTTCGAAGGGAGCGTCTTTTAAAATAGAGACTCCGCTGTAGGCCTTCCCCTTGTAAGAAATGTTGGTGGGCAAGTGTCTCTCAGAATATTCAATGTACTTATCGCCCAATGTTAGGCTATCTGAATAGAATTTTCCCTCAATATTGTACGTGATTGAAATCGTCTGGTTTGCATGGGTCTTATTCCATGCTTGGACGTAATCCGTTGCGTTCGTGATGGTCGTTCCGTTCAGGGTAGTGATGATACTGCCGGGCTGCAGTCCGATGGACTGTGCAGGCGAATTCGCGTCAATGGAATAGACGACAGCTCCTGTGTGAGCAGGTTGGACTGCAGACATGAACAGAAAGGAAAAGAGGAGAAGACTGAGAACGGTGATGGCGAAATTCGAAGCAGGACCGACAGAGTAGATTCGCATCCGCGGGGCGATTGGTGCCTTCTTGAGTTCCTCTTCATCAGGCTCGCAAAAGGCACCAATGGGGACAATGAGGTACAGGATTCCAAGGGCTTTCACCTTGAATTTACTGACCAAGGTAAGAATGCCATGGGAGAATTCATGGACGACAATCGCAATGATGATGGCGATCAGAATGTACCCGAGGTACTCAATAGGGAGAATCGGGTTGATCCCAGGGATGACCAAGGCGACCTCCGGGCCGGGGAGCGCCTGACGCTGGGCAGGTGTGAAATCAATGATAATCCGGACAGTCCAAACCATGAGGGCCGTCATGAGAATCATGGCGATGAAGCAGAATACGATGCTGGCATTGCCGAGGCCTCGCCAGAGGCGTTGGCGCTGGGCGCGCCGTTCCAGGAACCTGATACCGCGCTGGGTCCGCCACATCAACGCAGGCCCATACAGGGAGATGTTGTATTTCTTCAGGATCCCTTTTTTGTGGAGGACGAAGACGGCGATCGCATAGACGAGCAGGAGGAAAATAAAAATAAGAACCCCGTCCAGCAGTGACATCACCCGCTGGGAATGCCTCGGGGGTTAAAAAGGTGTAGGTCCGCCGTCCCTATTTCACCTGGTCCGTGGCCTTCGACGTCTGCTCCTCAATATCCATCTCTAACTCATCGATAGAATGCAGCTCTTTGATGTAATGATAGCTAATCGCGCCGATGAATGCGATGATGACCCCGGCAGAGACATAACCGATGAAAGTCTGCGTTAAGAACGGGGTGATGGAGAACTCGTTCTCATTAATATAATTCCGAATCGAGGTCTCCAAGGCGTCGAAGACCGCTGAGGCGACGAACCCGTAGGCGAACAGCGAGAAGGGGACGATCCAGTACGTCCACAGGATCTTCTTCTCCCGGATGAACAGGTCCGTGACCCTGCCAAACGCAAAGAGCAGCCCGGCCGCGACAATCCCCCAGGTGATGTCATTGAGGAAGGAGAGAATCGGGATGACCACGCTGATCTCCGAGTTGAACACCGTGTTGTTGTACGCATAGAACACGGTCACCCCGACGATCACGATCGCCAGGATCGTCGTGTAAAACGACGGCCGCCCGATCAGCAGACCCTGCCGGAACTCATGCCACAGGACTGCCAGCTTCTTCTCGGAGTTAAACGTCCGAATGAGCAGGTAGATACCCAGGGTAAAAAGGATCGCGCCAAACCCGCTGGCCGCCATCCCAAAGATCGCGAACACCGCCCAGACCATCAAGATGAGAGCGATGGGCAGGAAGAACTGCTTCTTGACCTTATCCTCGTCAAGGAGCTTGATGATGCGATAATACGTGTCCTCGATCTGCCGGCTCTGCTTGACGCTGACCCGCTGCACCGCCGTGATCTTCAGCCGAGACTGGATCAGCGGCAGGATGTATTCGTCCTCCGCCCCGTCGCTGACCAGCACCGCCTCCTGGGCATGGGTCTGGGCGATGACACTATCCAGCTGCTCCGCAAGCCGCAGATCCGATTTCACCCCGATGTTGATCTCCCCGCACAGCGTCGCGATCTCGACGTCGGCCCCCTCCGCCTTCATCGAGTCATACAGCTGAATCGCGAAAAAAATCGCGTTGACGTCAGAATCCTCAGGGTCGCTACGCCCAAGCTTCATGGCGGCATCAATATTGTTCTGAAGCCCAATAATCGGACTTTGCACCTTGGCTTTTCGCCCGAAATCATCGTCCCGGTCCACGTTCAGAATGAGGATCTTTGCCATTGCCGCTGATAAGTAGAATTAGCAGCTCTATTTAAAATCTTTATGAGAGTAACCTTGGATTCAGGCCAGCGGCAAAATCAAATATACCCCCACGGTATTCCTGCCAGCGTATGCCAGTCATCACCTTCGACTACCGAGATTTCCTCGGCCTCCTCGGCCATGAAATCCCGCTCGCGACCCTGACCGAAAAACTCCCCATGATCGGGGGAGACCTTGGGACCATAACCGGGGATCAAATCAACATCGAATTCTTCCCGAACCGCCCCGACCTCACCTCCGTCGAAGGCATCGCCAGGGCCTGCCGCGCCTACCTCGGCTTCACCCCCGGACTTCAGACCTACAGCCTCGCCCCCTCCGAGATACGCCTCACCGTCGACCCATCCGTGAAGACCGTTCGCCCCTACGTCACCACCGCACTCGTTACCAAGATCACCATTTCCGACGCGCTCATCGTCTCACTCATGGGCCTCCAGGAAAAACTCCACATCGGCCTGGGACGAAACCGCAAAAAAGTCGCCATCGGTGTGCACAACGCGGACGCCGTGTGGCGCGCCGGCGGGTGCGG
>Ga0315282_10011758_pt1 | contig 13500 bp, 10 predicted proteins | sample YL17G07_20_MG_FD_203693 | JGI IMG/M metagenome (GOLD analysis project Ga0315282, IMG submission 203693) | Sediment microbial communities from Yellowstone Lake, YNP, Wyoming, USA - YL17G07_20 | ecosystem: Environmental > Aquatic > Freshwater > Lake > Sediment | place: USA: Wyoming | collected...
TCTCCTCCGGAAAAATATCTTGATTATGGCTGCCCAGAATGCCCGGAGGGGTTTCCTCTCTCATGGGATGGCTACAGTCCGGATCAGGAGGGGCACCGATATATCACCTCCATGGATCATCCTACTTGCAGCCTTTGTCGCCTCCAGGGAAATTGCTATCAAGAAATTTATATCCGTTCTGCCATTGATGAACACCACTTTGGAATTATCCCCCTTCATACCAAGGTTTCGCAGAGGCTGTTACGGGAAGTCCGACCTCAGGTCGAAAGGGGCTTTGAGAACGATAAAAACAAGCTATCCTTGAATCGGTTCTTTACGAACAGCTTAAAGATGGCAAGGATTATTGGGTATCTATCGGATGCCAGTCAGATCCTCCTCCTCTTTGCTGCCATGAAAACAAGAACCAAAGCCAAGGCCAAATTCACGATGAAAAAGTTATATACTCAGCTGACTTTTGAGTTCGAATAATGACACTTTTCAGTTTTTATCGTAACAGTCTCTATTAAATCGCCAGGCCGTTCCGACCTTGGAGGCTGGGATCTTCCCCTGCTGGGCGAGCTTGTAGATTAGATCAGGGCTCAATTTAAGGTATTGAGCGACTTCTTTCACGGTCAGCCAGGTATCGGTCATCCTATTTCCAATCCATTCTAAATTAACCTAACACATACCAATGCATAATAGAAAAATTGCCAAGTGAAGTCAACATTTTTGCGAAGGGGAGACCGAAATGGGGGTCCGCCGGGTAAATCCGACATCTCCTGCCTCCTGCTGGGAAGAGGAAAAGGAGATCAAAAAGGACTTAGTGTTTTGTTGTAGAAACCTGCAAAATCTTTTGTGCTTGTTCCACGTCTTTTTTAATCTGGGTAACCAGCTCTTCGGGGCCGCGGAAGGTGACCTCGTCGCGGAGGCGTTCAACAAATTCCACTCGCAGGGTCTGGCCGTAGATGTCCTGGTCGAAGTCGAGGAGGTGCACTTCGATGGAAAATTTTTGATCATGGAAGGTGGGATTCCAGCCCAGGTTGGCCACCCCCGGGTATCTTTTGCCCTCGTGGATGGCCCAGACAGCGTAAATGCCGGGTCTGGGAAAGAGAACCCCGGCGGGTTTTAAATTGGCGGTGGGGAAGCCTAATTTCCGGCTCCCCCGGCCATGGCCATGGATCACTTTGCTGATCAGGAGATAATTCCGCCCCAACATCCTGCCCGCCTCCCGCAGCTCCCCCCTCTGGATAAGCTCCCGGATTCGAGTGCTGGAGACCACCGTCCCGCCCACTCGCACCGCCTCGACCACCTCCACATTAAACCCGAGCTTCCGGCCGAATTCCTTCAGCAGGGCAATGTTCCCCCGCCGGTCCTTGCCGAAGGTGTAGTCGTGCCCGACGAAAAGTTGACGGATCTTGATCTGGTCATAGAGAATGTTCTTGACGAAATCCTCGGGAGTTTGGCTGGCAAACATCCTGGAGAAATTGGCGCAGATGGCCACATCGATTCCCTGTTCTTCAATCAGCCGTAGTTTCTCTTCTAAAGGGGTGATCAAAGGGGGCTTGTGTTGCGGGGCCAGTACCTCGACAGGATGGGGCTCAAAGGTGTAAACGATGGATTCTCCCCCGATCTCCCCGGCTTTCTCTTTGACTTGCCGGAAGATGCGTTGATGGCCCAGATGCACCCCGTCGAAATTGCCGATGGTCAGGACTGGATTTTTGAAGGCTCCCTTAAAATCTTTTTCTTTGTGGATCACTTCCATGACGATCCTATATCACTGGACGAGGCTAAAATCAACTTGCCGGCGCTCCAGGTTGGCTGCGTCCACTCTTATTCGAACGCGGTCCCCCAGACGGAAGGTCTTTTTCATGCGCTCTCCAACCAGGGTGTGTTTCCTTTCCAAATACTGGTACCGGTCTTCCGGAAGCCGGGTCAGATGGACCAGCCCCTCGACGAAGAAATCCTCCAGCTCCACGAAGAACCCGAAGGGGAGAACGCCGGTGATATACCCGTTGAGTTCCTGGCCGACCTTGTCCCGCATGAACTGCACTTTCTTGCGGTCCACGATCTCCCGTTCGGCCTCCATGGCCGCCCGTTCCCGCTGGGTGGAATGTTCGGCAATCCCGGGAAGGTGCTTCTGCCAGCGCTGGCGGCGTCTCTCGCTCATTCCCCCGGGTTGGAGGGTTTCCTTAAGGAGGCGGTGGACGATCAGGTCCGGGTAGCGGCGAATGGGGGAGGTGAAATGGAGGTAATGGGAACAGGCCAGAGCAAAGTGGCCCAGGCTTTCCTCCGAGTAGCGGGCCTGCTTCATGGAACGGAGAAGTACATAATTGACAGACTTCTCCTCGGGCTTTCCCCTCACCTGTTCCAGAAGATGCTGGAAGGCCTTTGGCTGAAGCTTTCCCCTGGAGATAAAACGATAACCGAGGTGGGTGACGAATTCTTTGAATTCCTCCAGTTTCTTTTCATCCGGCGGCTCGTGTACCCGGTTCAGGGAAGGGTTCATTTCCCGGGGGAGGAAGCAAGCTACGGCCTCATTGGCGGTGATCATGAACTCTTCGATGATCTGATGGCCGATGTGACGCTCTGCCCGGACGATTTCTTCAATCTGCCCCTGGACATCTAAGATCACTTCTGGTTCGGGGAGGTCGAAGTCCATGGATCCCCGATCCATCCTTTTACTGCGGAGCACCCGGCAGAGGTCGGCCATGACCCGAAGGTCTCCGTAAATGAGGGGAAAGCGGTCGATAAGACCCGGGGTGTCTTTTAGGAGCATCTCCTTGACCATGGTGTAGGTGAGGCGAGCCTGGCTGTGAATCACGCTGGGATAAAACTGGGCGTTTATCATCCGGCCCTGGACGTCAAATTCCATGGCCGCAGTCATGGTCATCCGGTCTTCTTTAGGGTTCAGGCTGCAGACCTCGTTGGAGAGACGCGGCGGGAACATGGGTAGGGCCCGCTCCGGAAAATAGACACTGGTCCCGCGCCGGAAAGCCTCCCGGTCCAGGGCCGACCCCTCTTTCACATAATGGCTGACGTCGGCAATGGAAACCCATAGCTTCCAGTTCCCCCCGGCTGGGCGGGAGATGGCGACGGCATCGTCAAAATCGCGGGCGGTCTCTCCGTCCACCGTGAAGAAGTTAAGACTCCGGAGGTCTCGCCTGCGGAGGGGTTCCAGTCCGCTGAGGTTTCCGGGTACGGCAGCGGCTTCCTTAAGAACTTCGAGGGGAAAAGCATCCGGGAGGTCATCTTTATAAATGATGATCTCTGAGTCGAGACGGGAGTCATCGGGGTCCCCGAGAATCCTGAGAATCCTTCCTTCTGGAGCTTCCTGCCGGGTAGGATAGCGGGTGATTTCAGCCAAAACAATCTTGTTCTCCCGGGCTCCCCCCGCGGCTTTCTTAGGGATGCGAATGTCCTGGGTGATCCGGTAGTCATCGGGGACGACCACATCGTATTTTGTGCCCACTTTAAACCGCCCGACAATCCGGCGGTGGGCCCGTTCCAGGACCTCGACGGCCCGGGGTCCATGCTTCCGCCCCCGTTCCTTTCTTCCCAGATGAAGGGCCACCCGGTCGCGATGCATCAAGCCCCCTACTTCTTGCCTGCCCAGGAAAATATCGGGAAGATGGGAGTCCTCGGGGATGAGAAAGCCATACCCATCCCGGTGGGCCTGAACCCGGCCGACGATCACATTTGTCCGGGAAGGAAGGCCGTAATGTCTACGGTCGAGCTTGACAATCCTGCGCTCCTCGGCCAAGTCCCGTAAAATTCGGCGTAATTCTTTGCGCTGGTCTGAGGGCACTTCGAGTTCCTGGGCGATTTCCTTGAAGGAGACCGCCAGGTCGCTGCGGGCTTTGAACAAATTCAGGATTTCCGGGGGGGAGAACGAGGGGGAAGACCCCTTTTTTCTGGATTTTTTGGGCAAGGGTATCCTTTCTTCAGAAATCGTAGCCGGCTTTTCTATAATCCTCCATGGCGCGCTCCTTGAGACGGGCTTTCTCGGGTTTCTCGCTCTCCTTGTCAGCCAGTTCAGCCGCGTGGCTGTACATCCCCTGCCGCTCGTATTCGGCCACTTTCTGCTCTACCTCGTCGCTGCCCCTGGCGGAGCCCGGAAGCATCACCCGGGGACGGGAGATTTTGCGCCTCACCGCCCTGCCGCACTCTGGGCAGGAGAGGAAAGGTGGCTCCGAGATGCGCTGAATGACTTCAAAGGTTGAGGCGCACTTCCTGCAACCTTTCCCCGGAGAGCTGGCCTCATATTCGTAGATGGGCATGCGAATCACTCCTCCCTTAAAAAGATCCCGTTAATTATACCAAAATTGATGGTCGCGGAAAAAGTAAAATTTCCCCTTCCCCTTCACGTCCCGGCGCGGCCGGAGGGAATGAAGGGGATCAATCTCCGGTAATATCCCCGGAAGATGGGAATGGCTGCAAATAAAGAATACGGCAGGAGGAAAGAATAAACAGAAATCTTTTAAAGGGACAAAGCTATGGGTGTTTCTGCTTGTTCGGGGAGGTCGGAGGTGGATAAGAAAAGTCTTTCCTCAATCTTCCGCAACAATGGGGGAAATGTACTCGGGTCCAACGCCGAGATGCAGATTGCCCCGAAAGCCTGGCCACACCCTTCAGCCACTGCCGAGTCCACTGTATCGACTTTGTTGAAGACCCTGAGCATGGGAATATGATTCAATTCCAGGTCCTCCAGGGTTTTTTCTACCGCTCCCATCTGCTCCTCGAACCGCGGATGGCCGATGTCAATCACGTGCAGGAGCAGGTCGGCATCTTTCAACTCCTCCAGGGTAGCCCGAAAAGCGTCCAGCAGGTCTTTGGGCAGATCCTTAAGAAAGCCCACGGTGTCCGTGATGAGGATGTCCCTTTCTTGAGGGAATCGAAGCCGCCGGCTGGTCGGGTCCAAAGTGGCAAAAAGTTTGTTCTCTACGTGAATGCGGCTCTTGGTGAGGGCATTCAGCAGGGTCGATTTCCCCACGTTGGTGTACCCGACGATAGAAACCACCGGCAGTCGATTCTTTTGCCGCTGAGTGCGGCGGACCCTCCGGCCTCGGTTCAAAGCTTCAATCTCCTCCCCCAATCGGTGAATCCGGTCCCGGACCTTCCGGCGGTCGATCTCTAATTTGGTCTCTCCGGGCCCCCGGCCTCCGATTCCCCCGGTCAGGCGGGAAAGCCCACTGTCTCTGGCAGTCAACCGGGGCAGCAAGTATTTCATCTGGGCCAGCTCTACTTTGAGCTTGCCCTCGCGGGTGTGGGCCCTTTGGGCAAAGATGTCCAGGATCAGCTGTGTCCGGTCAATCACCCGGAGATCGGTGAGGTCGGCGATGGAGCGCATCTGGCTGGGGTTTAGCTCGTGATCGAAGATCAAAAGATCAGCTCCCCGTTGAAAAGCCCGAATGGAAAGGTCCATGAGCTTTTCCCGCCCCATGAAAAAACGGGGGTGAAACTGGTAGCGCCGGTGGTGGATCTTATCCAGGACAACGACTCCCGCCGAGGCCGCCAGTTCGGCCAGCTCGTTCAAAGAATCCTCGATGGCTGACTTGGGAGCGGAAGAGGCATGAATTAATATGGCCCGGTCGCGCAGGTCACCGGCTTCCCGCGCCTTCTGGCCTCTGGCAAACTCATCCTCCAGCGACTGGATCAACTGCAGGCAGTTTACATCTAAACCGGCTACGGGAAGGGGGTCCCAGCAGCGCCAATTTTCCCCCTTATCATTAAAGGGAATGAGATTCGCCAGGAAGACATTTCCCGGTCGGCCTTCTGCTAACACTTCTACCGACGCCATCAGGTCCAGTCGCAGCAGAGCCAGGTCCGTGAGATCATCGTGGGTCAGGGATTCTCCGCGCAGATGGGTGTGCACGCACCGCAGCCCCCGGAGGCGGGGGCCACTTCCGAGCCGGAAGTCAGAAAGGTCAGGGATCCAGATCCCGAAGGGTCCACCCATGATTACGTAGCGGACGTTTCCTCTGCGGTCCACCAGGATGGCCAGTTGTCTTTTCGTGTCCCAGGATAGCTCGGAAAGAGTCCGGGCAAGCTCAGAGGTGATCACCCACTGGGGAGGAATTCTCCGGTGATAGAGAGATAAAATTTTCTTGGTCTGGGAAGGCTTCAACCCTAAAACGTTGCCAAAAATCTTTTGGATCTCCTAAAACCTCCTGCAGTCAGTAGAGACGTCCCGTCGGGAAGTCTCTGCAATGATCAAGAAAAAATTTGCGCTCAAGATCTCCCTTTCCCCTTATCCAGCATCCTGCGATTATATTTTTTTCTTGAAGAGGGCCTCAAGTTTGGCCCGGGCTTGCTCGCGCTCCAGAGACCTGCTGCTCCCGGGTCCCGATTCTTTAAAATGAAAAAACTCGCAAAAATTATTTTTCCCCCGGTCGCTCACCCATTCTGCCGAGGACTCGCGGCACTTATTCTGGGCATACTCATCATAAAGGTTACAGTTCAGGCAGCAGTGAAGATCACTCCGGCAAAAAGGGCAAAGATCCTGGCGGCCAACCCGCTCTCGCTCCTCGATTTCCTTTCCGCAAGAATGACAAATCCTCATAAACTTATTATACACCCAAATGAGGAAGGAACAAAATTCCGTGGCCACCCATGATTCGGAGGGCCACCACGCTTTTCACGGGCCCCCGTTCCTCTCCTCACGCTGGCCGCCAGGTAGTCCCTTTGGGTCCATCTTCCAGGGTGATTCCCATGGCCGCAGCTTGGGCGCGGATTTCATCGGCCAGGGTCCAATCTTTGGCGTTGCGAGCCCTTTCCCTTCTGCCGATCCAGTCCTGGACTTCTTCCTCTTTCAGCCCCCTGGCCAGAAGGTATCTTGTCCTTTCGGCGGCAAAATAACGGGTGGGGTTTTCCCGGAAGAGACCCAGGATTCTTCCACCCTCTATCAAACGCCCCCTGCCCTCGTGCAAGAGTGCCGGGGCCGCCGCATCCTTACGAAAGCCCTTTTCTCCCAGCGCCCGGTTTAACGTCCGGGTCAGCTCATGGAGGTAGCCCAACGCCATCGCGGTGTTAAAATCATCCTCCATGGCCTCCAAGAATTTTTTTTTGAAGGCGGAGACCTTCTCAAAAACCTCCCGGGCCAGTCCCTGCAAATTCCCCGGATTGAGCGGGATGATCTCTTTCCCTTCAGCTAATAATTCTTCCATCCCCAGGAGGGCGGCGTAGAAACGGTCGAGGTTGGCCCTGGCTTCGGCCATGCTCTGAAAAGAAAAATCCACCGGGCTGCGGTAGTGGTTGGAGAGAAGAAAGAGGCGCAGCGCTTCCGGATGGTGGTCTTTGAGCAAATCCCGGATGGGCAGGATGTTCCCCAAGGATTTGGACATCTTCTCCTGGTTGATGTTGACGAAACCGTTGTGCACCCAGAAGCGCACGAAGGGCTTTCCCGTGCAGGCTTCCGACTGGGCGATCTCGTTCTCATGGTGGGGAAAGATCAGGTCCTTGCCCCCGCCGTGAATGTCAAAGCTTTCTCCCAGGTAGCGCTGGCTCATGGCCGAGCATTCGATGTGCCATCCCGGCCGGCCCTTGCCCCAGGGGCTATTCCATTCCGGTTCTCCCGGCTTGCTTGTCTTCCAGAGGGCGAAATCCAGGGGGTTATTTTTTCGCTCGTCCACCTCCACTCGGGCTCCGGCGCGCATTTCATCAAGGTCGCGCCCCGAAAGCTTCCCGTAAGAGGGGAACTTCTCCACGGAAAAATAAACATCTCCTTCCACCCGGTAGGCATAGCCTTTTTCCTCAAGCTTCTGGATCAGGGCGATGATCTGGGGGATGTTCTCCGTGGCCCGGGGCTCGTGGCTGGGGCGTTCCACGCCGAGAGCCTCCATGTCCTCCTCATATTCCCGGATGTACCTTCCGGCAATCTCCTGGCATGACATTCCCTCTTCATTGGCCCGCCTGATGATCTTGTCGTCCACATCCGTGTAGTTGCGCACGTAGGTGACATCAAAACCCAGTTCCTGGAAAAAGCGGAAGATGACGTCAAAGACCACGGCGGCCCGGGCGTGCCCGATATGGCAACGGTCATAGACCGTCACCCCGCAGACATACATGCCCACTTTACCCTTGCGGGAAGGGATGAATTCCTCTTTTGCCTTGGTCAGGGTGTTGTAAATTCTAAGGGACATAGATTTTTCAATTACAAAAAGTTCGAGTCCCCCAGTAGGGACAACCCGGTGGGGTTTGTAGAGACGACCCGCCGGCTCGTCTCTACAGAGGGGTTCGATTCTCCAGAGATTTTTTAAGAGTCACTTGGTCGATGTACTGCAGGTCTCCGCCCATGGGCACTCCCCGGGCGATGCGGGTCACCCGGATGCCTAAGGGTTTGATTATCTGGGATAGGTATTGGGCCGTGGCCTCCCCCTCGGCAGAAGGATTGGTGGCCAAGATTACTTCTTTGACTTTTCCTCCCCGCAACCGGGAAAGAAGCTCATCGATCCGCAGGTCCTTGGGGCCCATCCCTTCCAACGGGGAAAGGACGCCATGGAGCACGTGGTAAATACCCCGATAGCTCCCCGCCCTTTCCAGGGCCATCAGGTCCTCCGGACCGCTGACCACGGCGATGATTTCCCCGTTCCTCGCCGGGTCCTGGCAAAGATGGCAGGGGTCCTTATCCGTAAGGTTAAAACACTGTGAACAGAGCCGGATCTTCTCTTTGACCTCCAGGATCGAGCGGGCCAGATGTTCGGCATCCTCCTGGGAGGCTCGCAGGATGTGCATGGCCAGCCGTGAGGCAGTCTTCTCGCCCACTCCGGGAAGCCTGGTCAGCTCCTGGATCAATCGGAGAATAGGCTGAGCGAATTGAGCGGCCATCTCGTCCTCACATCAGTCCTGGGATATACATCCCCCCGGTTAATTTTTTCATCTCCTCACCGACCATCTCCTGGGATTTTTTAAGCGCTGCGTTGACTGCGGCCACAATCAGGTCCTGGAGCATCTCCAAGTCATCGGGGTTGACCACGTCCCGTTCCAGCTTGATGGATACCAACTCCTGTCTGCCGTTGGCCACAGCCGTGATCATCCCTCCCCCCGCCGAAGCCTCGACGGTATGGGTAGCCATCTCCTCCTGGACTTTCTGCATCTTGGCCTGGAGCTGCTGGGCCTGCCGTATCAGATTTCCGAATCCTTTGGTCATCACGATCTCCTCATAAAAATTTGACTTCAACCACCCGTCCTCCGAAGATATTGACCGCCTCCCGTACGAGGGGATGGTTTAAGGCCTCCGCTTCCCGATCTCTCTGCCAATTCTTTCTTTCAACTTTCCCTCCGCCGGTTCTGGATTTTTCCCCCGGCGTTGCCCCGGGGTTTACGCCGGAAATGCGCACCTTCATTGGCCTTTTGAAAAATTCCGAACACAGGGTTTCAAGAAGACCCAGGTTGTCTGCTTCCTGCATCCGTTCCAAGTAGAAGGATTTCTCCGGGTAGCCAACCTCCAACAGGCTTTCGTCCAGGGTCAGAGGGTGCCCGTGGGCTAAGATGGAAGCAAGAGGAGGTTTCTTTTGCTTGGCAAAGATAACGAAGCCCTTCCATGCTTCTATCTCTTTTTCCGATGCTCCACCGCTCTCCAGAGTTTCCGGCTTCCCGGCCGCCACCATAGGGGTCGGTCTTGTTGCCTCCGCCGGGGCCGGTGGAGAAGCCAAAGACGATGAAGGCCCGGGGGAAGAAGGGGTCTCTCTCCCCAGACGCTCCTCCAGGGCCTGGAGTCTTTCCAAAACCTCTTCGACAGAGAGGATTGGCTTTCTCCTGGCCAGCCTGACCAGGGTCATCTCCAGTACAAGCCGGGGAAAGGCGGAACGAGCTGCCTCATCATGGGCCGCTAACAGAGACCGAAAGAGGCTGTGGATCTCCTCCAGCGAAAGCTTCTCAGCCTGGAGAAGGAGGTCCCCAGCCTCCTCTTCGGGCAGGTCGAGCAGCCCCGAATGCTGGGCCTTGCCTCCTGGATAGACTTTCAGCACCAATAGGTCGCGAAGGAGTTTGGCAAGTTCTCCGCAGAATTCTTTCATGTCAGACCCGAAGCGGTGGACCTCATCAACGATCTGCAGAAGGCGCGCCCTGTCTCCGTCGGCTAGGGCCCTTATGGCCTCGTGCAGGGCTTTGCGGTCGATGACCCCGAGAACCTCAACCACCCCTTCATCGGACACCTTCTGCCCGCAGAAGGAAAGCACCTGATCCAGGAGGCTCTGGGCGTCCCGCATGGATCCTTCTGCTTCCCGGGCAATGAGACGCAGGCTCTGGTCGCTGATCTCCACCCCTTCTTCGGCCGTGATCTTCTTCAGCTGCCCTAAAATCAAGGCTATCGGGAGGCGCTTGAAATCATACCGCTGGCAGCGCGAGAGGATGGTTAGAGGGATCTTATGGGGTTCGGTGGTGGCAAACACAAAAATGACGCGGGGCGGAGGCTCTTCCAGGGTCTTGAGGAGGGCATTGAAAGCTTCGGGGGTGAGCATGTGCACTTCATCAATGATATAGACCTTATACTTGCTCTTAGAAGGAAGGTACTTGACATTCTCCCGCAGTTCCCGGATCTCGTTGATCCCCCGGTTTGAAGCTCCGTCGATTTCCAGCACATCCACGGAAATGCCCTCGCGAATCTCATGGCAGAAGGAGCAATGATCGCAGGGGCGGCCTGTAGGGCCTTCCTGACAATTGAGGGCTTTGGCCAGGATCCGGGCTACCGAGGTCTTGCCCACGCCCCGCGCCCCTGTAAAAAGATAGGCGTGGGCCACACGCTGCGTCGCGATGGCATTCTGCAGCGTCTGGGTGATAGGCTTTTGCCCGACGACCTCTTCAAAGGTTTGTGGCCGCCACTTGCGGGCCAAGACTAAATAGGACATATTAAGAAAAAGGTGATAGCCAGGCTCCCCTGCGGCACACGAAAGGGGCTACGACCGCTGCTTCCTTCCGGACCTGACGGGGTTGGTAACTTTTCGTTGCGCAGGACCCGGCTATCATAAAGTTTATTGGGACGCCGATTAACGCAGATATATTCCGAAAAAGATAAAATAACATCAAAAAAATAATCTTTGAGAAATTAGCCTCCTCCCAATTCTTGTCCTAATTCTTTACCCGGAAAATCTGCCTTTATCTGCGTCCTATCTGAATGAATTTTCTGGCGGAGAGAGAGGGATTCGAACCCTCGGTCCCGCTTTTGGCGGGACACACGATTTCCAGTCGTGCCCCTTCGGCCAGCTCGGGCATCTCTCCACTTTTTTCAACATTCGGGAGGCAGATTTACTCAGAAACACTTTACTTTTCCCAGCTCTTGCTCTACTCCTTTATCCTGGAAATCTGTGTTTATCTGCGTCCAATTATATCGTCTTCTGGCGGAGAGGGTGGGATTCGAACCCACGTGAGAGCTTTTGGCCCCCAAGTCGATTTCGAGTCGACCCCGTTACGACCACTTCGGTACCTCTCCGTATCATCTCACCGCAGAGCGCGCTGAGAACGCTGAGAAAAATAACTATTCATGTAGATGAATTCGCAAAAAGTCGTCTCTGAAAGCGCAAGCAGGAATCCAGGATATTGGAAAAGCATTAGGAAAACTGGATCCCCGTTTTTTATATTTAACCCTTTGCGTCCTCTGCGCTCTCTGCGGTTAAATTTTTCTGTCGTCTTTCCTGAAAGAACCGTTGCAGGCTCGCCCGGCATTCTTCCCGGAGAACGCCAGCATGGACCTCTACCCGATGGTTCAGGTGCTTATTCTCCAGCAGGGAGTGAAGCGACCTGACTCCTCCGGCCTTGGGGTCTTCTACGCCAAACACCAAACGTCCGACTCGGGCCTGCAGAAGTGCCCCTGCACACATCACACAGGGCTCGACGGTAACATAAAGCGTGCTGCCCGGAAGTCGATAATTACCTGCCCTGGCAGCCCCTTCGCGTAGGGCCAGGATTTCGGCGTGGGCCGTCGGATCAGATAGGGAAATGGGCCGGTTTCGACCCCGGGCGATCACCTCATCCTCAAAAACCAAAATCGCCCCCACCGGGACTTCTCCTTCCTCCCCAGCCCTTTTTGCTTCCTCGAGGGCCATCCTCATAAACCGCTCATCTTCGCGGAATTCATCTCGAAGATCGATGGTAGAATCTCCGTCTCTTGTTGACCGTTCTCGGCAGGAAAAGCCCCGGGCTTCGGAGGGACGGCCATGTGGAAGATCATGATCGTACATGAAAATTCATCTTCTTTATATCATCTCCTAACATTTTGTCAAGGAAGAAAGAAGCCTTGCCCCCCCTTCACTTTTGAAAAAGCCTTGTGTTGTTGTTAGGATGGAAGAAGGGGCATCGCCGGATGAATGAGCGGGTTAGGATTCTCCAGGAACGAATCCCGTCGATGCCGCAAAGAAAGGCGCAAGAAAGGGTAAACCCAAGGAAAGAGCAAGGAGTCGAGCCCGGTCCGAGGAAAGATTGCTGCCTGATTCAGCCAGGAGACCCGCGCTTCCATCCGGGCCGGGCAAGGCCTTACGTTCCGCAACAGGCGGGAGGAAGATTCCTTGATCCCAGCGTCCTTTTCTGATAACTTATCTTAAAAACTGGAAGAGCATGATTCCTCCCATTCCCGAATTTGGCATCATCGCGGATGATCTAACCGGTTCTCTCGACACTGGCCTGCAATTTCGAAAAAAGGGCTTACTTACGATCGTGCCCCTGAAAATAGGCCGGAAACCTCCTCCTGCCCAAGCCCTGGTTCTGAATACCGATAGCCGAAACCTTCCTGGAAAGCTGGCCTATCGCAGGGTATCTAAGGTTTGCCGGAATTTACAGGCCAAGGCAATCTACAAGAAGATCGATTCCACCATGAGGGGAAATGTGGGACAGGAAATCCTGGCCATCCTCGACGCCAGAAACATCCCCAAGGCCATCATAGTCCCGACTGTCCCGAGCCAGGGCCGCACCGTAGAAAGAGGGATCCTCCGGGTTCACGGAATCCCTTTGCTCCGAACCTCCTATTCGCGGGACCCCTTCCATCCTATCTGGACCTCACGGATCGCGGATCTGCTCCGGAAAGAAACGGGGGTACCCACGGGCCACCTGACTCTCGGAGAAATAAGAAAAGGCCCTGTTCATCTCGCTGAAAAAATTGAGAAAAACCATGCCCATCTCCTCGTTGCAGATGCGGTTTTGCAATCGGATCTGCAATCCATCGCTTCGGCCTGGAAGCTTCTCTCTGGGCGGCTGCTGGCCTGCGGCTCTGTGGGCCTGGCCGTTGAGCTGGGCTCACCGGTTTCGCGGGTTAAGAAAAACAAATCACCCATTGCCCGCCGGCCTCTCCTGATCATCGCGGCCAGCCAGAACCCCAGGACCGCCGAACAACTCGAAGAAGCCTGCCACCGCTTCGACCTTCCCATGCTGGAACCAGACCTCCTGCGTTTGACAAACCCGAAATCGACGGCTTTGGAGGTGGCGGCCCTGTCAGAGAGCATCGTGAGAATCTCTCTTAAAAGCCCCGGTGTCCTTCTTGCGACCACCTTTCAGGAGCACTTGCCAGGGAAGGAGCAATGGATCCCCAGAGCTCTT
>Ga0315282_10011759_pt1 | contig 13499 bp, 16 predicted proteins | sample YL17G07_20_MG_FD_203693 | JGI IMG/M metagenome (GOLD analysis project Ga0315282, IMG submission 203693) | Sediment microbial communities from Yellowstone Lake, YNP, Wyoming, USA - YL17G07_20 | ecosystem: Environmental > Aquatic > Freshwater > Lake > Sediment | place: USA: Wyoming | collected...
CCACTCGCAGACGGTACTGCGGTTGCCGTAAACCCTTTAGCCGTTTGATCCGGCTCTTACTCTCTTGTTTAGGCGCATTTTCAAGATGTGTTCGCATGGCCTCCTTCAAGGAGGAACGCCACCGCGCATCCAGCTTCTTAAATGTCTCTTGTGCACTTTTCGCGATGACAACCTGATATTTCATTCTGGGAAGAATATAGCCAGATTACAATTAATTGTCAAGAGGGTTAAGTATCGAGAAGGGGGCATTGATGACTACGTTTAATTTGATTATATATCTTGGGGACGGTTCTTATATTCTGATTCAATAACAATTAGATACAAACTATTTTATTGGTCTCGCCATTTTTGTCCCATGTCAGGGGCAGATCCTGTGTCCTTATTTTTCAGCGTTTCCTGGATCTCAGAAGGTCCAGCGCTCTCGTCGCATCAGCCCCAGCAAGTTTATGCATGGGATGCCGAGATCACGGCATACGTCGGGTATGTAGTGAGTCCTCTTGGCGCTTTTTTTCTCTGCAGCCGAGGTCTCCTGTGACACAACTGTGCCACCTTTCACCTTTGCAAGCGCTACAACGTACGCATCGGCTGACTGATGAAGGCTCTTAGGATCCATCAAATCCGGATATTTGGATTCAATGTTTGCTGCTTCGGTCTGCACCTGCGGATCAAGTGGCACAAAAAGAGCCGGATTCTTTTTCACCCACGCCCGTAATTCGGGGGTCCCAACAGCGTCGATTTCTTCTTTCACAAGCTCAACAGCAGAGCATTGACCAGCGACAACCATTTCCTCGATTTTTGCAATCAGTGAGATAAAGATATCGGGCGGATAAAACCGTGCCTGCCAATCCATAAACACACTGGTATCGAAAGAGTACATTCGTTTTCCGCTATTCTCCGTCGTCAAAGGCGCCCGCAGGTCTTATTGGCTCTATGCGGAGTTCATTCCGTAGCTTGTCGAAGTGTTCGAACCTTAAATCGAGGTAGTGGCTTGCTTGCACTGCTGTGATGCGATTCATATCCAACGCTTCCAGGACCAACTGAACAAAGTACCTGCCGCTTCTTCCGAGCGTCTTGTCGACGGGTAATGCAAAGCCCTTCCGCTTCGGGAGCGTGCCGAGGTATTGGTTCCATTCTAATTTCCACCGGTTGTAACCGTCCCACGACAATACACCGGCAGCCCGCAACCGCGTTGCCATCGCCAACGGCGTTATATTGAATTTGCTGGCGAGCGATCGCATCAAGAAAATATCCCACGCGTCAGGTGGAACGTCCATTCTCTGCAAAATTGAGGAAAACATCTCCGAAGGAATTAATGCGGCGCTGGCAGCCTCCTCGGCGAATCTTTCGACTTCCAGCCAGCCAGCATCATCGCGGGTCTCACCGAGAGCAGCGCGTTCCTCATCGGCAACCGCAAGTGCAAGATGAGTAAGCTCATGCAATAAAGTAAAAATCCGTGCGCCGGGAGACGATTCCTTGCTGTTGATGCCTATTGCAGGCAATGGGAACTTAAACAGCGTGACTCCTCGAGCCTGGGTGAGGCTCACCTTAGGAAACTGAAACACCAGGACGCCTGCTGTCTCGACGGCTTCTCGCCAGCGCCGCCATGCCTGCCAATCGGACGCCCATCCGAGCTGTTCATCCGCGGTAATGCCAAGAGCCTCTCGAAGTCGTGCCCCAACGGCTGTTGTGCTTTCGGACAGATGAGCGGTAAAGTTGAAATCCTCCACGCCCACGCCCACTTCTTCACTCAACTCCAGCGCCACTTCCCGTCGCTGCGACATGACCCTAAGGGCAAGCCGGAATTCCGGCGATTCAACGCCCGGCCGCACACCCGGCAGCCGACGATACTCTGCCGCAAGGGGGGGCAGAGGCGGAGGTTGAGGAAGGAAGAAAACACCAAAGGGCCGGTGGTAGACCTTGGCAAGATTCTGTGCTTGCCGCACTGTGGGGTTTGAATCACCACGCTCCCAGGCAAGCAGCCGCTCCGGCTTTACTTTCAGCCGCTTGGCCACTGGCTCCGGCGGATATCCGCTTTCTTGCCGCGCCCAAATGAGCACAGTTGGATTGACGAGTGCTGGTGTAGAGGTTCTCATATTTACAATATACCCAATTTTCACTGCTCTCGGCAATTCAAGAAAAAATCAGGATTTGCGGTCAAATCTTCACGGGTTGTTGACCGGAATATATCTATTTTATGAAAATTGGTCAACCGAAACTTTCAGCCTCTCCAACTGATTTCTAGCCGCATCGGTTAGATAGATGTCGAACAATTGCCCCTCTAAAGATCTTTAAGATTTAATTTTGATATTTTACCTTCGGATGCATCTCTTAACCCGGCCTTGACGTTTCCCATTGCTTGTCCATTCTGGAAAAGCCAGGTTTCGGAGGGTTCAAGATATTCTTTTTGGCTTATTATCTTTACGCCTTTGTAATCTCGTAGTCGAAGTATCTTTTTATCGCCGGTTACTAAGAGATCGGCTCCACCATATATTGCACATTCAAGTATCCTGTTGTCGGGTTCATCCTTAAGAATTTTGACCCGCCTGGCTGACTTCACCAATTCAGCAAGCTCCGAAAGAGTGACAGCAACATGGCTGAGTCCTTCTCTGTCACGGCCAAACTTTGAGGAGAGAACCGATAGAACCTCGTCGATGATCTCCTTTGATATCAACAACGAATCCTCTTCTTCGATGATCTTAAGAATTGCCTTCTCAGCTAAACTTCCGGGAATGACAAACGCCGAGATAAAGATATTTGTGTCAAAAACCACTCTCACTTTTCCAAATACCTTTCCAGATCTTTCTCGCTAAGAATCCCTCTCTCTTTTGCCTTGCGACTCCAATAATCCTGAATCTGATAGAATTCCTTCTTGATTCTTTCCCGTCTGGCAAGTCGGAGGGCATCCTGAATCACCGCGCTTAGAGGTTTTCCTTCTTCACGGGATATGTCTTCAACCTCTTTTGCGAGCTTTGGGGGAAGAGAGATTGTCTTCTTGACTGCAGTTCCCATTTTTATACCTCCTCGTGGTGTACCCCAAAAATACAACTATGTTTGATGATCGTCTTGACTGCTATCAATCGGCTCGAGCGTTCTTTCAAGTATAGCGATACTTATGTGGTGCACCACTCGCATCCTGGTATGAATAAATACTACCAGATTTCGTCCTACGAGTCAAGATGGGGAGACGGGACGTTGGTTCCCAGGCAGCTTGTGGCATACCGATCATTTGTCCATTGGTTCAGAACTTTATAAATATCCTGCTCAAGGGGACCGGATTAAGCCATTTAAGAAACTTTGAGATGAATAGGAAGGTGACAAAGGCCGTTTTGAAAGAGAGACCTCATTTTGCATTCATGGGGGTCTATGTGTAATATATTGTGGTAAGGTCCAAGAGAAGAATGCACCACTCCAATGCGAAAAGAACATTTTTGTTTAGCTGAAAGCTGAGAGCTGATGGCTTAAAGCTTAGTCAAATGAGCCGCGAAGAAGAGCTAAGAAAAGAAGGATGGGAAAAGCGTTTTACGGCGGATGACCCTCGTCTCACAGAAGCCGTCGAAACCTACAAAGAACTCGGGTTCGAGGTTCATCTGGAATCCGTGGATACCTCCTCTGAGGAATGTACGAGCTGCCTCACTCTCTTCAGCGACCGCTACAAGACCATCTACACCCGCCCTGCCAAGGGATAACCTTTTGATTTGAATTTCGAACGGCACCCTTCTGCAGACCTGTTCTCAATTGCCCATACCTCCTTCTGAAGCCAGGAACTTTTTTCTGCGCGAGATTGTCTAATCAACCAGAAGAAATCCAGAGAGGAGGACAAGAGTATGGTACGGAAATCTTACATCCTGGTGTTGTGCATGGTATTGGTCGTTCCGTTGTTAACATGGGCCCATGTTGGGAAAGAGGATCTGGTGGATGTACGGATCGTTGCAGACAATGGGAGCAAATTCTCGAAGCACAGGGTCTATCCGCGCTGTCAGCAAGAAGGCAATTTTTTCTATTTAGAGGCAGTAAAGGGAGATCGATACTCCATTCAGGTAACAAACAAATCTGGAAGGCGCATTGGTGTCGTGATCGCGGTGGATGGGAGAAATATCATCAGCGCTAAGAAATCTGACCTGAAGCGGAACGAGCGAATGTACATCATCGGCCCCCATGAAACCAATCTTTTTGAGGGCTGGCGAACAGCTATGGATACAACAAACAGGTTTTACTTTACCGAACAGTCCGATTCTTACGCTGAAAAGGTATTTGGCGATGCCTCGGCCATGGGAACCATTGCACTCGTTGTCTATAAAGAAAAGATCCCGGAAATAGTTCCCTACTCCGACAAGTCGTCCCGAATGAACGAATCCCCTGCTGGAGCAGCGCCTTCTGCTTCCGGTGAAAGCCGCTCTGCCGACAAGGCAAAACTACAGAAGGGTGAAGAAGCAGGGACTGGATTCGGCGAGACTACCTATTCTCCTGCCCGCGTTGTGCAGTTCGAACCAGAGTATGGTGCCGCTGAAAAAATCGTCTTAAAGTACGAATGGCGGTCAGAGCTTTGCAGGAAAGGGATCATCAGCTGCGACCCAAAGAACAGGTTCTGGCCTGACGATCAAGAATTTGCTCCGATCCCGAAGGATTTCAAAGGGTGATAGATCCCAAAAGCTAAAGCACCTGCTTACAAACCAATCTCACTCTATAAGCGAAAAGGGGAATGGCTGTTTGGAATACAAACCACTCCCCTTTGGTTCCAGACTGAAAATAGCCGCAGGGCAAACGATTCCGAACCAGGATCTATGCTCTGTTGAAGGTCTCGCAACAGACAGATAAAAATGTCTGACTATTTCTCTTTCTTGCTCTTGCGCTTCATGTCCATCCTGTGAGCACGTTCGTAAGTCTGGATGTCCACGAACCGTCCCTTGCTGTCACGTACTGCGTACAACTTCTTCCCTGACTTGCTTCTGTGTGTCGTTCTTTTCCTCGCCATCGTTCTCTCCTCCTTTTGTCTTTGGCTTCACCCCTCACATCCAAATCATATCTTGCACAATCTACGTATGATTATACACCAATCCATAATTCGAGCAAGTTTTTTTTGAGTTGAACCCATGAGGTGCCCCTCGGGAGATCAGGCAAGGGTCTTGATCGTGGGTCATTCCGAACTGAACGATCCCCTTCTAGAGCTCACGCGTATTATGCAGGTCTTCTAAGCCTATTTCATTTCTTGTCGTAAGTGTGATGCAAACCATGGTCTTTCTCTTCGGCCATGGCCTTCTTCATTTCTTCGGTAAGTGCCGCACCGTGGCGATACTGGAACGGCCACATGCTTTTGGGATCAAAGAGGCCAACACGGTCACCGTGCTGAAGGAGGTGTCCAAGATCGGGCTGAAGGCCAGGCATGGCACTCAACTGTCCGTTGATGAACGTGATCCCCCGTTCCTCTGTCGGCATTCCCAACCGTTTCAGTAGATCGGCCACAGTGCTCCCTTCGGGAAGTGCGATTTGAAGATGGGCGAAACTTCCGTATCCTTCAGCACTCCCATAGCGTGCCAGAGTCCCATAGAGCCAGGCGTCCACAGTGATCTCGGACATTTCATCCTCCTGCAACCAGTGGAAAGATACCTACCTCGTCACCGGGCTTGAGAATCCAATCTTTGGGACGGGCTCTCCCGTTAACGAAGAAGACCTTCACTTCATCACGGGGCAGGTTCAGCCGATCCACCATGTCGTCCAATGTAGCTCCTTCAGAAAACTCCATCTCAAATGGAGCCCCGGCCACCCCATTCAAAGCATAACGACCCAGTGTGGCAAAAAGTTTCACACGGACTTGCATCGTCGTCTTACCGTCTCAACATTAAGATGCATAAGCGAGCCCAATCCCAGGGCGGGTTGGGGTGTCGGAAGAGCTTTACGGCGGCAACCTTTACCTGCACGTGCACTCCCTTCGCATGGTTTACACTCCAGCGTATATTCGACGACACCCGCACATACCCTCACACTCCCTAAAAGACCGCATTTGTAAAGCGATGGAGATACCCCTACCCGACCGAGATGACGTGCCTCCTTCATTCTATTTATGAGACGCAATACTACGGACACCGGATGATGGATTGCGCCCACAAGCAATCAGCACAGGATGGGTTCCATCCCCAGCATCCCTCATTTTTTTCCCGGAGGTCACAGCTGTCCCGGAGATCGCAGTCAGGACAAGAGGGAAAATGAAATGTTCTCACTTCACCACGAAAGCGCACATAATCTTCGGACATCCAAATGTCTGCGAGGGATTCCGTGTTCACATTTCCCAGGACATACCGGCTCACGGTTTTCTTCCTCCCATCCACAGCCAAGTAACTGTAATTGTGCAACAGGGCGTAACAGGGCGACACTCCTCCGTCAGATCCTATCACCATGGCCCGATCCTGTACAAATCGGCAATGCCTTTCGGCTCCCCAGTGCATGTGCGGCAGTTCCAGGGTCCCCCACATGACCCAAGCATCGGCCTTTACAGGCCAACCCCCTGCCCTGAAAGGCTGGCGGGGTTCGTAACCATAGAGAATCTCCCCGTACATCTCCTCCGTGTAAGGAAGGACATTGGTCACGAGGACACGACTTGCATTGAGTCTTGACGCCAATCGTGTCAGTTCCCCAAGTTCAGTAAAGTTGCTCTGAAGGACGACAAACTCGATGCCCAGGGCAGGCGTTAACGAGCCCAGTTGTCTCTTGACTTCATTCAGAATGCGGATATTGTCAAGAACTTGCAAGAGCGTCGCACCCCGGATATTCGCATAGGTTTCCGGTCTCACCCCGTCCACCGAGACGACATACCGATCCACACCCAGACGGACCAGTTCCCGGGCCATGTCCGCATTGAGTAACAGGCCATTGGAACCGACGGTGACGGCAAGATCCTGTTCCCGTACCGCCTCGATCATCTGCAGAATGTCAGGATGGGTCAAAGGTTCTCCGAAGCCGGCGAAAACAACACGGCTCACGTCGGTGAGTTCGGTGAAACTTTTCACCACCCGTTGAAAGGTGTCCATGGACATCTGTGATTCAGGTTCTTCCCAGATATTTCGGATGCAGGTGCGGCAGTGCAGGTTGCAGTTTGTCGTGGGTTCGACGTAAAGCTTTCGAGCATCCGGGAGGCATGGACGAAGGATCAGGTCGCCTTCCCGGCCGTCCAACCAATACTCCGTATCGGACGGAAGATGTCGGCGCTTCAGAAATTCGCCCGGCAGGACTAACCTGCCCTGGTCATCGGCCTTCACCTTGGGCATACTTCCCTCATAAACGTGTGGACAGGGCAAGGTTGCCCTGTCCACGTGAATACTTACTCCCTCAGATTCACGACCTCAAAGAAAAAAGAACCCCTATGCTTTAGAGTTCTCCAAAGACAGAATCAAGTGCACTATCTGGTACATCAAAAACCTGGTTATGCGGTGGAAGTGGTTCAGTACGCATGAATTCAGGGATGCGGTCCGCTGTTTTACCCAAACCAGCCGCCTCGTTGAAAGCCCTCTCCTTTCTCAGAATCTCTGCCCCGAGCTTGGCCGCGTCCTCTGCCTTCCAACTGGTGCCCAGCACACCGTTACATTCCTCCATCATTCCCTCAAAGCCACTGGGGATATCTAGAATGGGAAAGGCGATAAATAGGCAGTGGCCGCTGGAGTCAATGAACGCCGTCGTTGCCTGAAACGCACGGCTGAGCGCAGCCTTTCCTTCTGGACTGAGAGGATCGGCCTTGCCCCCTACACTCAGGATTTCGGGTGCAATGGTATAACCAGCGGTGTGGTCGGCACCCATGGTGCTCGTAACATAGGTGATGCCAATCCCTTTGACGGCCCGTGGTTCATAGGCAGGCATGCTCTGGCCTTTCACGGTGGGGATCCGAGTTAGACCATAGGCTTTGCCGGTAAACTCTGTGCCACTACCCAAGATCCGGCCCAAGGGTGTCCCTTTGCCCATCTCTTTGATAAGCCCGATGGCCTGCTTGCTGTCACCGAATGGAATCACTCCAGCCTCCATCGCTACGGCCAAGGCCGTACCGGTCTCAATCGTATCCAGACCATAGGCATTGCACAGGCGGACCATCTCCGCAATGTGGTCCAAGTTGTCAATGCCACAGTTGGCGCCTAAGGCCCAATCGGACTCGTATTCCACGCAGGAGGTGTGCTCCTTGCCATCCGCCTTATGCCAGGTGTTGGAGCACTGGATGATGCACCCCGGGCTGCAGGCATGGTTGTACAGTTCCTTGCCCAGACGCTTTTTGTTGCCTTCAAAGATAGCCTCTCCGCCCGTCTTGGCCGCACCCTCAAAACGACCGCTCGAGAAGTTGCGCGTCGGAAGGCCCCCGGCCTCGTTTAGGATATTGATCAATACAGCCGTCCCATAGGTATTCAGGGCGCCTTTCGGTTTGGTGACTGCGTGCGAACGTATCGCTTCATCCAGTTTCTTTTTCCCCTGGTCAAAAAGAGCCTTATCAATGATATCCACACCAGGGGCCCCGCTGCTGTTCACGACGATGAACTTGAGCCTTTTGCTGGCCATCACCGAGCCCAGACCACCGCGTCCAGAATACCGGCTCGGTCGCTTGGCGATGTCGTTGAACACAATCCCAGAGTTAGCATAGCCATATTCAGCCGCCACACCAAAGCCTGCGATTGCGATTTTTGCACCAAACCGCTCATACACTTTCGGAAATGCCTTGTATAGGTCCTTACCCTTGTACTCGTCAGCGGGCAAGAATTCCACCTTTGGCTTTCCAGCGCCGGCATCCCAGGTCAGATGGGCCATCCAGTACTTCCCTTTTTCTTTGGGCTGACCTTCCACCACCAGGGCTTTGATCTTCATCAATGCCAGGAGCTGCGGCCAGGACGTGCCTGCATTGGATTCCTTGATGCCGCCCGTGAGCGGCGACTTGGCTCCCACAGAGATGCGGGCGGATGTGGAAGCCGCGGTACCTGTTACAATACCAGGGGCGAAGACGAGCTTGTTATTGGGGCCCAGCGGATGAGATAAGGGTGGAACCTCATTGGAGACCATAGTTGAGGTGACTCCGCGGCCTCCCAGGTTCTTATAGGCCTCCGGTACATCTTCCAAACGATAGCTTCGGTCAGTCATGTTAATTCGCAAAATCCACATAAACATTCCTCCTTTCTTCGAAAAGAATTAGTTTGAAAAATACTTCCCCTGAAAATACAAAAGGCAACAAGTACCCTTAAAGGGCTTCCGTTGCCTCCTTTGCAACCATGGCAGGCGAAAGGATTGCTCCCTTTGCCCTAACGCCCACTTCTCCCTGTAGGAGCCAATGGGTCGGAGGATTTTTAAATCATCGATCTTTTTCTACACCCATTTCCACTGGATGTCAAGCTGTTTTAATCCTTGCCACCCCCTATTTAAGGATGAGGAGCGAGGTTTCTGGAAATAAGATTTCCCTGTCTGTCTTGACATAGGTCCATTTCTTAAATAAAGTTACCAGTAGTTTTTATAATTTAATGCGACAAGTGAAGCCATGCCCTAAAGGGCGTGGCTTCCCGGTGAGGTATTTTCCTTATATCGTGCCCCTCGATCCCGCCCTCAGGTGCGGGACTTGCGGGGCACTTGCCGGTCGAAGGAGGAGGAAGCCGTGAGAAAACAATTGCGATACGTGGCGTTAGGAATGATGCTCTTAATGCTCTCTGGCTGCGGTTACAACGTCATGCAGCAGAACGAAGAAGCGGTGAAGGCCGCCTGGGGAGATGTCGAGGCCACTTACCAGAGGAGGAGTGACCTCATCCCGAACCTCGTCGAGACCGTCAAAGCCTATGCCAAGTTTGAGAAGGACACCTTCACGCAGGTTACCGAAGCGAGGGTGAAGGTTGGAACGGTGCAGATGTCGAAGGACGTCCTCGACGACCCGAAAAAATTCGAGGAATTTCAGGCCGCACAGAATTCGATGAGCAGTGCCCTCTCCCGGCTTCTCGTCGTTGTAGAGAAATATCCTGACTTGAAGGCCAATCAGAGCTTCATGGACCTGCAACATCAACTTGAAGGCACGGAGAATCGGATCAACGTCGCCCGAACCCGTTACAACAAGACTGTTGAAACCTTCAATGCTTCGATAAGGACCTTTCCCAACAACTTGACGAACAAGTTCTTGCTTCATCTCAAAGCAAAAGAACCCTTCAAGGCCGCACCGGGCGCCGACAAGGCCCCGCAGGTCACATTCTGAAAATGAAGAAGGCCGGTGCATTATTCTTTGTGCTTCTCCTGTTCCTGCCTTTCGCGGTAGAGGCGGCCAAGATCCCTGTGCCTCGCGGGTACGTGAACGACTATGGCGATATGATTTCTCAGTCGGCAGAGGCAGACCTTGCCGCGAAACTGAAAAGCTTTGAAGAGACCGACTCCACCCAGCTCGTGGTTTTGACGGTGCCCTCTCTTGAGGGTGAACCGCTCGAAGACTACAGTATCAGGGTTGCCGAGGCGTGGAAGATCGGTCAAAAGACCAAAGACAACGGCATCCTTTTTCTCGTCTCTCGAGAGGATCGAAAAATGAGAATCGAGGTGGGCCGTGGCCTCGAGGGAAAACTGACAGACTTGACCGCAGGCAGGATCATTGACCTCGTGGTCAAGCCGAAGTTCAAGGCAGAGGATTATGACGGAGGATTCACCGCGGGAGTCTCTGCCCTCATCGATGCAACCCGGGGAGAATTCACGGCTGACAGGAGGACCTCTTCAGGCGGCCAGGAGCCTTATGTTCCATTCGCAGGTGAGATGCCTCCATGGTTTGCACTCCTGATCCTGATGGGTTTTTTCGTTCTTTTTTCTGCCATGGCGAGAAGCCGTGCCCGCCACAATGAACTGAGAAGGAACGATCTCCGCAGGCGAGGGCTCCGAAGGAGCGGAACCTGGAGAGGGTACCCCCCTTATCCCGGGGGCCATTATGGGGAGGGCTGGTCCACCCGCGAAGAGCGAGACTCCGACTCTGACTCTGGAGGTGGATTCTCGGGCGGCGGGGGCGGCTTTGGCGGAGGCGGGGCTTCAGGGGGTTGGTAATGGAAGAGCGGTCAAAAGCAGAGTTGTTTTTTTCCGAAGCAGAAAAAGAGAGGCTCCGTGCGGCAGTTCAGGGCGTGGAATCCCGGACCATCGGCGAAGTGGTCGTCATGGTGGTTGACACCAGCGATGACTATCCGGAAGCGGAGATCATCGGCGGAATCTTCCTCTCAAGTCTTGTCTCTCTCATATTGACGTTCTTCTTTTTTCACGCCTCCATCTTCTGGTTCGTTCCTGTCAGCTTCGTCCTCTTTTTCCCCTTCAAGCTCCTGCTGCGCAGCTTGCCCCATCTCAAGAAACTATTCCTTGGGGCTGACCGAAAAGAGGAAGCGGTCAGGACAAGGGCCTTCGTAGCCTTTTATGAACACGGCCTCGACAAGACCAGACAGAGTACGGGTGTCCTCTTTTTTCTCTCCCTGTTCGAGAGAAAAGTCCATATCCTTGCCGATCAGGGAATCTATTCCAAGATCGGCCAGGAGACCCTGGACCGCTATGCTAAAATCGTAGTAGAGGGAATAAAGAAGGGCAAGGCCTGTAACACGCTGTGTCAGGCGATTCAGGACACGGGCCAGCTGCTTTCAACGCATTTCCCCACCATTGCAGGAGACACCAACGAACTCCCTGACGCTGTCATTATAGAAAAGGCCAAAAAGTGGAGCCCTCGACTACCCGGCCTAAAGGCCGGAGTTTGCTCGAGGTTCACCCTGAGCCGTGCTTCCCTACCCCGCATTGAAAGGCGGGGCTTCGCACGGTCGAACGGGTGGAGCCCTGCGGACTAAAGCCCCTGCCTACCGCAGGCAGGCGCACCCCCTCCTCGCACTTCAAGAGTATCTATCTCCCTTCCCTTCCATCAGGCGTCATAAGTATCAAAGGAAGCCCAAGAATCGTTCCTAACCCGAAAGTGGTGAAGGCAATTCGAAACCCAGTGACGGGGTTAGAACTCAGATGAAGGATCATTGTAATCAGTGAGATGCCCAGCACTCCCCCCACTGTGCGAAACATACCACGGAGTCCGGTGATCGTTGCCACCTTCTCGGGCATGAGTTCGATGCATGCGTTATTCGAAGGGGGCATCATCATCCCCACACCCATTCCACCAATCAACATAAGAGAAGCGAGAAAGGCGACCTTCCCGCCAATCAGGTCCACCACGTTCGAGGACGGAAGACCCTGACCAAGGACGACCGTTGTGATGGAAGTGATGATCAAGCCCCAAATCATGGGCTTCCGGTATCCCCACCGTGTCAGGAAAAAACTCGTGACCGCTGCAGTGGCAATGCCCCCGAGCGATCTGGGAGTTAAGATCATACCACTCCCCAGCGTTGAAAGCTCATAAACCGAAATTGCATAGAGCGGAGTGAATGAAAAAACGCCAAAAGTGGTCGCACCCAGAAGCAGATTGAACAGGTTTGCCGCCAGGAAAGGTCTCGATTTCAAGAGCTCCATGTCCAGTATGGGACTCGCTGACCCTCTCTCATGCCGAAGGAAATACCACATCAAACCGACGCCGGTGATGATCAACACGACCGCCACCCCACGGGCGAATGCAGTGGAATATTCGGCAATGCTATTGAGGCCCAGCATGATGGAAAAAATCGCTCCAATGAAGATGGCTGCTCCTCGATAGTCGATTCGAAGACGATCGAATGACATTGTCCCCCTAAGGAACAGCCAACTCAGGACGACTAGAACGATGCCGATAGGCACATTGATATAGAAGATGTATCTCCAGGAGTACCGTTCAACGATCCAGCCCCCCAGATTTGGGCCGATTATTCCTCCGATGGGGAACACGCTGCTGAACAGGCCGATGTATCGCTGACGATTCTCGGGGAACAGGTCGCTCACAATTCCCGTAGCAGAGGGGATAAAACTTCCTCCTCCAATCCCCTGAAAAAACCTGAGGAGGATCAAGACATAGATGTTGGGGGCCATGCCACAGAGGGCGGAACTGGCAGTGAAGAGAACCATCGAGAAAAGCAAGATCCTCTTGTGACCGAGACTGTCACTCAGTTTCCCCGCCAAGGGCATAACCATGGTCATTGCGAGAGAGTAAACCGACATCGCCCAGGCTGCCCACAGGATATTGGTCCCAAGATCCCGGGTCAGATGGGGAAACGCAACAGCCACCATCGTCACATCCAGCGAGGCCATAAGAATGCCCAGGCAAATATTCGCAAATACAAGAGAACGAGACATCCTATCTCGCCTGCCTTTTCTACTGCCATGAACATCACGGCAGTCGTTGTGATCTCTCCCAGTCAAAAAGGGGACATCAGAGCATAAATGAAATGATCAAACCTTAAGGTTTGCAGCCTTTTTTTGTCAAGGCGTGGTGTTTTCGGCTCAGAAATTCGAACTAGCCCGACTTAGCGGATTCGGCGTATACTTTAATCAAAACCCCCTGTAAATTCGAGCCCAGGGTACCAAAAGTCTTCACTACAGGAGCTGTTCTGATACCTGGCCCTCAGCGGTCACACGGGGCC
>Ga0315282_10011760_pt1 | contig 13499 bp, 5 predicted proteins | sample YL17G07_20_MG_FD_203693 | JGI IMG/M metagenome (GOLD analysis project Ga0315282, IMG submission 203693) | Sediment microbial communities from Yellowstone Lake, YNP, Wyoming, USA - YL17G07_20 | ecosystem: Environmental > Aquatic > Freshwater > Lake > Sediment | place: USA: Wyoming | collected...
CTGGCGATGAGCGTGTCGGTGGACTCCGTTTTCGCCGTTCCGGCCGAGACACCGGCGGCGGGGACGGCGGCCCAGTTGCTCGGTCGCGTGCTGGACGTCGATTCGTCCGAGTTGCTGGAGCGCATCAAGGGCAGCCGCCACTTCTGCTGGATCAAGCGCAAGGTCGATCCCCTGGAGGCCGAGCGGGTGCGGGCCTTGAACCTGAAAGGCATCTATTTCCAGAAAGAGAACAAGCGCTTCTATCCCAAGGGGGAGCTGGCGGCCCACGTGCTCGGCCACGTGGGGTTGGACGAGAACGGGCTGGCCGGCATCGAGCTGGAGCTGGACAAGGAGGTGCGCGGCCGCCCCGGCAAGCTGCTGATCCAGGCCGACGCGCGGCGGCGCTGGTATGGCCGGGCGGAGCGCCCGCCCGATCCCGGCGAGAACGTCGTTCTGACGCTGGATGAAAAGATCCAGTTCATCGCCGAACGGGAGTTGGGCGCCGTCGTCGATGCCACACACTCGCTGAACGGAACCGTGATTGTGATGAATCCGGCCAGCGGCGAAATCCTGGCCATGGCCAACCGACCCACCTTCGATCCCAACCACTACGCCGAGGCCAGTCCGGAAGCCTGGATGAACCGGGCCATCGCCGCCGCCTATGAGCCGGGCTCCACGTTCAAGCTGGTGACCATTGCCGGGGCGCTCGAGGAGCGCCTGACGCGCCCCGACGAGGTGATCGACTGCCAGATGGGCTCGATCAACATCTTCGGCATGACCATCCGCGACCACAGGCCCTTCGGCATGCTGCCCGTTACCCGGATCATGGCCAACTCCAGCGACGTGGGGGCCATCAAGCTGGGGCTGCGGCTGGGCGATGAGCGCATGTACCGCTACATGCGCGCCCTGGGGTTCGGCGCGCCCACCGGCGTGGGTCTGCCCGGCGAAGCGCGCGGTCTCACCAAACCGCCGGAGCGCTGGTCGAAGGTTTCGATCGGCGCCATTTCCATGGGCCAGGAAGTCGGGGTGACGGCGCTGCAGTTGGTCAACGCCGTGGCGGCCATCGCCAACGACGGGCGCCTGCTTCGCCCCCGCATCGTGCGCGACAGATTCCGGCGCTCGCCGCCGCAGCGCGTCGACGGGCTGCTGTTCGCGGCCCCGCGCGGCGGCGAGGACGGCGGCGAAGGGCGGCAGGCGCTCTCGCCCGAAACCGCCCACGAAGTGCGCCGCATGATGCGCGAAGTGGTGGTGGACGGCACCGGCAAAAAGGCCCAGCTCAACGGCTGGTCCTCGGCCGGAAAGACCGGCACGGCCCAGAAGCTGGACCCCAAGACCGGCACATTTTCAAGAACTGACTTGGTCGCCTCGTTTGTCGGATTCGCTCCGGTGAACGATCCGGCGGTGGCCATCATCGTGGTGCTGGATTCACCGCGCGGGCAGCACCACGGCGGCGCGGTGGCCGCCCCGGTGTTCGCCCGCATTGCCGAGCAGGTGCTGCTTTACCTGGAGGTGCCGCGCGATATGCCGGTGCGCCCCCAGAAAAACCAGCCGCAGATCGACGCCGGGCAGTTGGTCGATTTCGCTCTGCCCGAAGCTCCGGGCGCCGGCGAAGCGCCGCCCGCCGCGCGTCCGGTCGCCGCCGGCTCCGCGCCATCGGAAGCCACGGTGCTGGTGGACCTGGACGGCGCCCTGAAGGTGCCCGATTTTCGCGGCAAGTCGGCGCGCGCCGTAGCCGAGCAGGCGCTGTCGCTGGGCTTGGAGGTGGAATTGGTCGGCGCGGGGCTGGCCCGCGACCAGGTGCCTCAGCCGGGCGCCACGCTGTCGCCGGGCACCCGCATCGCCGTGTATTTATCGCGGTAGCCGTGGCAGTAAAAGAATTGCGGATTTCGGATTGCGGATTTCAAACCCAATCCGCAATCCGAAATCTACGACCTGTCCCGGCGAAGTCGGGATCCGCAATTGAAGGAGGTTGCCATCAGCACCTCAGCTTCTTCGCTCTGGCCGGCGCGTTTCGCGCACTCATTCCGCACTCCACACTCCGCACCCCGCACTCCGCAATGGTTCCCCCGCGCCCGCCGCGACTGCCGCCGGCGTTGCAGCTTCCTGCGCTTCCTGGCCATCATCAGCCAGCGCCGCCAGAAGCTGTGGAAGAATATGTAGCGGCAGGGCCTGAACACCTGAGTCACTCGGCGCTGGCCCGGCCGCCCGGCGCTTCGAGCAGGCGAACACGGGCATCTGAAGCCGCAGCCCGCTCGGCAAAACGCCGATCAGCCGTGATGAGAGGGGCGTTGAGCCGTTCCGCGAGAGCGAGGTAGAGGCAGTCCTGCAATGGGTGCGCCAAAACAATCGAAAGGACGAGCGCGCGCGAGAGATGGGGTTCGTCGGGGAAGAGGACAATGACCTGGTCGCGAATCGTGCGCAACCACAGATCAAGCGCGGTTTCCGCATCTTCTCTGTCGATCTCGCTAAGCCGCGCTTTGCGCGCTACCGCCGCTGCCACTTCCACCCGGATCAACGATGGGCCGGCCAACTGTTCGCCGCTGCCGAGTAATTCGTGGGCCGCCGCCTCGCCCTTCTCCGGGAACAGCCATTTCACCGCCACGCTGGCATCAACGACGATCATCCGCGGGCCGCCCGTTCCTTACGAATGCCTTCGGTGCTGTCTGCCAGGGGGCCGTATTTTCGCCGCAACATCCGGCGAAAGGCCTGCAGCTCAGCGGCCCGCCTTTGTTTCGGCCGGGATGCGGCTTCGCTTACGAGGACTCGAAGCTCCTCTTCCAGGCTGCGGCCCGCCTGCTGGGCCCTGCTCTTGAACGTCGCTACCACCCAATCGGGCAGTTTTCGGATTTTAACGTCGGCCATAGCTGTATTATGACCCCAAGGGGTCATGGGGTCAAGGCGCTCAGATTGGTATAGGCACACATGCCGCTGATCTTGGTGTCTTGGTGGCTTTGTGGTGAAATAGCTACCTGGTGAAACTGAGCGAACTGCTGCACGGTATCGAAGCCGAGGTTTCCGGCGATGCGGAGGTCGAGATCACGGGTCTCGCCTACGACTCCCGGCGCATTCAGCCGGGGTACCTGTTTGTGGCCATTCAGGGCGAGAAGGCCGACGGGCGTTGGTTCATTCCCCAGGCGATAGAGCGCGGCGCCGCCGCAGTCATGCTGAGCGGGGAGGGGCCCTCCTGCCCGCCCGTGGGTGATCGAACCCTGGTGCGCGTCGCCGATGCCCGGAAGGCTCTCGCACTGGCGGCCGCGAATTTCTATCGGCATCCCGCACGTTCCATCCGCCTGGCGGGCGTCACCGGCACCAACGGCAAGACCACCACGTGCTACCTGATCGAATCCATTTTGGCGGCGGCGGGCTGCAAGGCGGGCCTGTTCGGGACCATCGAATACCGGCTGGCGGGCCGGCGGCGGCCCGCGCCCCACACCACGCCCGAATCGCTGGAGCTGCAGGCCATGCTGGCCGAACTGCGCGAGCTGGGCGCCACGCACGCCGTCATGGAAGTGTCGTCGCACGCGCTGGCGCTCGATCGCGTGTACGGCTGCCCGTTCCATACCGCCGTTTTCACCAACCTCACCCGCGACCATTTGGATTTCCACGGCACCATGGAGGCCTACTTCGCGGAGAAGAGAAAACTGTTCGATGGGTGGGGAGCGCCACCTCCGGCATGGAGGGTGCTGAACCTGGATGATCCCTGGAGCGCTGAACTACTTCAGGGTCCAAGGTCCAAGGTCCAAGGTCCAAGGTCGCTTGATGGCTGTGCCACTGGCGGGGTACTGACCTATGGGTTTGGGCAGAGCGCCGAGGTGCGCCCCGACGAACGGAAGCCCACGCCCGACGGCGGCTGCTTCACCATCCTCACGCCATGGGGTCCTAGCGAGAGCCGCTCGCCGCTGCTGGGCCGGCCGAACGCTTACAACGTGCTGGCGGCCATGGCCGCTGCCCTGTCGCTGCGAATTGAGATGCCGAGCATCGAGGCGGGGCTGGCGGCGCTGGAGAACGTGCCCGGCCGCTTCGAGCGGGTGAAAGCCGGCCAGCCATTTCTGGTGGCCGTCGATTACGCGCATACCGACGACGCGCTGCGCAACCTGCTGGCCACCGCCCGCGGCCTGCTGGCGCCCGGCGCCCGCGTGATCACCGTGTTCGGCTGCGGCGGCGACCGCGACCGCGTCAAGCGCCCGCTGATGGGCGAAGCGGCCGGCTCCATGAGCGACCTGGTGGTGCTGACCAGCGACAACCCGCGCTCGGAAGACCCGCTGGCCATCATCGACGACGCGCTGCCCGGCCTCAAGAAGACCGGCGCGCGCTATCACCTGGAGCCCGACCGCCGCAAGGCTATCGAGCTGGCTATCGGCGAAGCGCGCGCCAACGACATCGTGCTGATCGCCGGCAAGGGCCACGAGGACTACCAGGTTATCGGCACACAGAAACTGAGCTTCGACGACCGCGAAGTGGCCCGCGAAGTCCTCGCCAGTCTCGGATACAAATTGCGGAATGGGGTGCCTCTTCTGCGGCTGAAAGAGGGCGGTTCACCACCCGACTTGGGACTGATCAATCGTCTGCGTGATGAAGAATAAATCGGGTCTTCCGGGTTTAAGGGCTTTATGGAGCGCTGGCGTCCCGCCGGCCGGCCCCTGCCAGATCACCCTGGCGTGCCGACGCGACGTGCAGGACCGGCCGGCGGGACGCCAGCGGTACAACGCCCTATGGCTTGCTGTACTTCAGCCAGTTGTCGTAGGAGTGCTTCTTCGGCCCGGTGTACTCGATGGTGTCGAAGAAGGCGGCGTTGCCGAGCATGCGCGGGTCGCCCTCCTGCCGCAGCATGTCTTCCATCTTCTGGCGCAGCTCCGTCTTGACCTGCGCGAATTTCGGGTCGGCGGCGAGGTTCTTGACACAATCCGGGTCGGTCTTGATCCGGTATAACTCCTCGGGCGGCCGCTTGCCGAACGACATCCGGTAATATTCATCGAAGCCCGACAGCAGGAACTGCTTGGTGGGCCCGTCATCGCAGTTCCTGTAGCCCGTCTCCGGATTGCCCGCCGGCCAGCGGTCGGGCTCGTAGTTGCGGATGTAAAGGTATTCGGTGGTGCGGATGGCGCGGATGGGATAGCCCCAGTCATTCGGCCGGCCCAGGTCGTGGCGTTCCTTGCCCGCCAGCATGACGCTGCGCGACGAATCGACCACGCCCGATTTTTCCGAGGCCAGAATGTCAACGAAACTTCGGCCGGTCATGCTGGGCGCCGGTTTCAATCCGGCCAGCTCCATGAACGTGGGAGCGAAGTCGCGGAAGTTGATCATGTCGTCGATGACCCGCCCGCCCTTTGCCTTGCCGCCCCAGCGGATGGCCATTGGCAGGTGGAAGGCGTCCTCGTAGATCTGGCCCTTGACGCGGGGGAACGGCATTCCGTTGTCCGAAGTGACGAGGACGAGGGTGTTGTCCAACTCTCCGGTCTCTTCGAGTTTCTGCAGCGCCAGTCCGAGATGGCGGTCGAACCACTCCACTTCCAGCGCGTAGTCGAGCAGGTCGCTGCGGACAATGCGGTTGTTCGGGAGATAAGCCGGCAGTGTGACGTCGGCCAGGTTCTTGCCCGCTCGAAGCCCCGAACCTTCTTCATAACCCCGGTGAGGCTCCTGGCCGCCGAGCCAGAAGCAGAACGGCGCGCCGGCCGGCCGCTGCTCCAGGAAGAACCCGAAATTCTTCGCGTAGTCGTTGGCCGAAATCCCGTGTTGCGGCGGGGTGAGCGTATACTTCTGGAAATTGTTGCCCGCCGGATTGCGCGGCCACCCCGTAGCTTTGAAATCGCCCGGTCCCCATCCCTTGCCGGTGAAGCCGACAAAATAGCCGGCCTTCTCCAACAAGTCCGGGTACACCGGGAAATCTTTGGGGAAGATGCTGTAATGATTCACCGCTTCCTTGATCTGCCAGGAATTGCGCCCGGTCAGGATGCTGGCGCGCGACGGGCTGCATTTGGGGTTGGAGGTGAAGCAGTTGGTGAACAGGAGGCCTTCGCGGGCCACGCGGTCGAAATTCGGCGTGCGCACCCACTTGCAGCCGTAAGCGCCGGCGTGGCCATTCCCCCAGTCGTCGGCAATGACGAACAGGATGTTCGGCTGCTTCGGCCTTTGAGCCCGCAGCCAGGGCCAGCCGGCCAGAAGCGCAGCGCCGCCGGCCTGCAGAAATGCGCGGCGAGTCAAGCTGGTAGACATAGGTTCTCGGCAGGCAGCATATCACGGGCCGCGGGCCACAGGCTCCAGTCCACAGCCCACGGCCTGTAGCCAAAACCTTGCGCTCTTGGCCGCACTCCGAGTCTTCTTCCGCAGTCGGGGCGACACCGCCCTTGAGATCCTCGCCCTGCGACAGGCCTTTACCGTGGCCTGTGGCTGGCGGACGGGGCGGGCAGCGTGAGCCGCAGCTCGCTGCCATCGGCGGTGTTCGCACTGGCGCCGTAAAACCGCAGGGAATCGCCCGCTGGCACCGCCGGCACTTCCACGTAGCCGAGCAGTACACGCCGGCTGCCAGGCAGGCGCAGGCCGTCCAGCCAGGCCAGCGCCAGGACGCCGGGCAATCGGTCGTCGATCAGCGATGGGGCAGGCACCCCATCGGCCGGCACGAAGCGCAGGTGCGCGCCGGCCTGACCGTCGCTCATCCCGACGGCCAAGCTAAGGCCGGCAAGATTCGATGCACCCGCAAGTTGAAGGAACAGCGGAACACGGACCAGCGAATGGCCCACAGCTACGCCCGCGCCGAATTCCCCGCTGATCCCGGCCTCATTACCGCCGGCGCGGGCCGCCATGGTTGCCGGAGAGCCCGGCGTCCGCGACGCACACGGCCCGGTGCGCTGCAAACGTTGCGGCCGGCTCGTGTCCACGTTGGTGACCCGCCGCAGCGTGTAGATCAGGTCCACGGTGTTCAGGATTCCATCGCCGCCGCGCGCCGTGTCCGTATCTTTCGGGAAGGAATCGATGGCGTCGAAGCGATCGGAACAAGTCGGAGGTCGATGACCCGGAACGCTGGTCACCGCCCGCAGCGCGTAGATCAGGTCCAGGATGGTCAGCGATTCATCGCCGAATTCGCCGGCCTCCAGATAGGTGCCGTCGTTGTTCTTGTCGCCGGCGGCTGATATGGCCGGAAAAACATCGCCAATTAGATACGAACCGGCCGCATAAGCAGTGGCCTGAAATTGGACGGGGGAGCCGGCCAGCGCCGCGCCGCCGGCGTTGACGGCGGTCGCCGAGACAGTGATGCTCCCCAGTTGGCTGCACCCCGCTGCTGTGACTTGCGCCTGCCCGTTGCCGTCTGTTGTCACCCATGGCGCGCTTAGCGACGCTGCGCCCGCAGTTACGGCAAAGTGCACGCCCGCACCGGCTACTGGGTTGCCGGATGAATCGGTGATTCTCACCACCAGCGGATTCGCGAGCGCTCCGCCGAACACCACCGACTGGTTGTTCCCGGAAATCAAGGTGATTGAGCCCGCCGAACGCACGGTCACCTGGGCATTCGGGCCATTGCCGAGCGGAACCGGCGCGCCGGCCTTGCTCGCGCCGGCAGCCGTCACCCGGACGCTGTACAGGGCGCCGTCTGCGGCAGAGACCGGGACACTTACCGTCACGTAGCCGAGCAACTTGGTCCCCGAAAGCGCCGGCGTGAGCGACGGGGGCCAGCAAACCGTGATTCCATTGCTGCTGCCGGTGGCCACAGGTGTTGGCAGCGAGCTGTCGCTCACAAAGCCCGGTGTGCCGGTCAGGGCCGGTGCGGCGCCTTGCGGCGTAATCTGGATGTTGAACAGGAGGCTATCGATGGTAATGCCGCTGTTGAGCGACAAGGTAACGGGAAGCAGTAGGCGGCCGCCCGCCGCGGCGATCAGCGAGCCGGCAGCCACCGCGCCTTGAGTTGTCACCGCGCTGGTGACCGAGAAAGGCAAAGCGTTGGATATCCCGGTGAAGTTTTCGACTGTGACCTGCGCTGTGCGCGCCGTCGCAAGGTCTGAGTCCAGCAGGGAAACTTCCAGCAGCGACGGGCTGATGTATGTCGAGGACCGCAAATAGCCGTTCCAGTATGCCCAGCGTTGTTGGGGGGTAAAATTCGCGCCGGCCACCCGCAGAGTGAAACCCGTGGTTCCCGCCGCCGTTACCGAGGGATAAAGCGCCACCAGGGACGGGACCGGATAGTTCACTGCAAACGAGAGCGTGTTGGAGTAACCGCCGCCGGGTGTCGGTGTTATCGCCGCGATTTGTGCGGTTTGGGCGCTGGTCAAGTCGCCGTCCGGAATAGCGACCGTCAACTGCGTACTGCTCACGAATCGTGTGGCTCGGGCCATGCCGTTCCAGGTGATCACCGAGCGAGACACGAACCCACGGCCGTTCACGGTCAGCGTGAATCCAGAGGCGTTGACCGTCGCGCTTGCGGGAGATAGGGAATCGATCTGCGGCGTCGGCGCCGAATCGACGTCGGGCGAAGTGGCCAGTCTGGCGCGATTGCCGGTGGCCGGCGCAAAGTCTCTTTCGAAGTTTGCCCGGTTCACGACCAACTGATTGATTTCTTCCTGGCTGGCCTGCGAGGCGGCGTGTTCCAGCAGCACGAACAAAACCTTGAAAACGCGCTGGCTGGAAGCCGCGGAAGGAGTGCGCGTTCCGATAGCGTCGATCACCTGTTGGACAACTACGTTCTTTCGAACCCCGCTCACCGTGTAATTCACAGGCGCGTTGTACGCCGAGGCCAGCGCAGGATTCGAATTCGCGATATAAAACCAGGGCTCGGCTTCGCTCGGTAAGGCAAGCCCCATCAAATACAGCTCGTGCCAACTGTAGCCATTGGCGCCATTGTTCTGGGGTGTATGAAACGTGCCATTCCCGTTGTCCGTCCATCGCGAGCCGCCCATGACCGAATAGTCCTCGGTGGTGACCAGCGAGAACGCTGCCGGCGTGTGAACCCACGCGGCAGGATGAGCGCCGTCAGGATTGAGAGAGTTGGTGTTGCTTCCGCTCTCTTTTATTTGAAGAAAGTACAGCCAGCGATGCCCGAATTCATGACGGAGTATAAAGCTCGATCGCGCGCCCTCCACCGAGACCCTATTCATGTGCATGAGGTTGGGAGACTTGGCCTTACCGAGGCGCGAGTTGGGAAAAACACCCGCCACCGGGTCAACGCCTTCCGTGGCCCACGCGGAGGCGCCGGAGAGAATAATGTCCGTGTAAAAGTTCTGGTAGACAGCCACCCCGTCGATATCCGAGTCGGTCAACCCGTAAGTGCTTTTTAACGTTTCCCATACCTTGTCAATGTTCAGGCTGGGCAGACCGTAAGCATGCAAGATCGGGGCGCGCACCGGCGTCGGAAACCCGAGGGAGCCCAGGTTCGCCTCCAAAGCCGCCGAGGCGGTCCCCAGGGTGATGGGCGCAGACATCCACTCACCCAGTTGAAACGTTGTGTGAACGATACTGCAGAGGTAGAGCGTCCGCGATGCGGCGGACGCAGTCAGCAGGTCGTCGGCGATCCTCCAGGTCAGGGTGTGTCCTTCCACCGCGGCCCAGGCCTGCCCGCTGTCGACCGCTAAGGCGTTCCCGGTTCTGATGATGTGGACCCGGAAATAGTCACTGCTTTGTCCATCTTCAAGAGTCAATTGATATTGCGCACCGGCCGAGGGCAGCGTGGCGGCGTCGAAGACGCCCTTCACCGTGATTCTGAACTCCAGCAACGGCGACTGGCCCACGCGCCAGGCTTCGACGGATTGGATGTCGAGCAGGTCCCGGAGAACCGGGTCGGTCACCGTCGTGGGCACGTGCCCGGGGTCATCGCTCCACGATAACAACGGCGCCTTCGAATCCCGGAACGCTTCCCTGCCGGAGGTCAGCAGCACGCCTCCCCAGTTTCCGTAACGATACGAAAACCTCACCTCACCGGTCCGGTACAACGTTGCCTGTACGTCTCTCGAGTACAGGGAATTGCCGTCCGACTGGGTTGTCCAGGTGACCGCCAGGAAGTCGCTGCTCTCTTTGACGTACAAATACCGCGACCCTGTTCCGCCATAATTGAGCAGCGGCGCGATGACGGGTCCCGCGGTGCTGACCAATTGAGCCGCGCTTGGTTGGCTGACAGCCGAAAACGCGGGCGGCGACATGAAAATGGCGGTGAACGTCGAAAGGTAAAATTGCGTGAAGGCCTGCCCCATGAAAGGGAACGTGAATTTCGTCAGTTGGTAGGAGCGATAATGCCAGTCAGACGCAGTGCCTGAAGTCGGAAACGTGTAGAAGAGCGTTCCCAGGTCGGTATCGTACGCCAAAGCGGACTTGGTCACCGTGAAGCTGTCGCTGCCGGCCGGCTGGAAGAGCAGGGAGCTGTTCAGCAGGTCCATCGGACGGTCGAACGGCGTGATGGAGGAGTCAGTTTGCATGACGTAGACGCCGTTCACCAGCCGCACCGCCGGCGCCGCCAGCGCGGCCCCCATCGGCCGCATGCTGAGCTTTTCCCGCGCGCGCACCCAGCGACCAAGTTCCTGAACCCGCCGGGTGTTTTCCGCGCCGGTCCCGCATTGGAAACCACCGGGCTCCTGGCCTCCCGCATTGGTCCACTCTGTTACGGTGCTGAGAACGCAGATCAACGCCACGATGGCAGGTCGCACAACTGCCTCCAATAGGCGCAGCGGTTGAAGCGGCGGTCGCTGCTATTCCGGCTGGGTCGAAAATGCCGTTCTCTGCCCAACCGCTGCAGTTTGCTGTGGCCCCACACCCCGTCTCGTTACTGATCGCAGTATACAGGGCGCCATTCATGGTCGTCAATCAGGAGCAAACTTGGCCAGACTATTTGGCTGAAAACTGGCACAAAAACAGGCCGATGCGCAAGTCCTTTATTTTGTTATAGATAAGAACAAATCCGCAAACTAGATTGGCGGAAGATAAAGCCAAGTTATAAACGGATAAGAAAGTCCTCATTCAGCTTTTTTTCTTGATTCCTATCGGGCGAAGCGTAGAATATGCGTGCATGCAGGAACCGCGGTGTGCAAGCTGCCTCGCGGGGAGAACGGGTGTCTGCCGAAACACCGCTGTTCCTGAGACTCCACGAGGACAAACCGGCTGCAATGAGTTAGCCGTTGGCGCTATGCGGTAGGTTGTCCCCGTCGTTGGTTTGGGCCCCCCCCGGACTATTGTTGCGAACGTAAAGGCTGGAATCGCCCACCGGTCCCAGCCCGCTGGCGGCGTCGGAGAGAGTGGCGTGAAGCTAGTTTCTCAAACATGTCCCGCGCGATCGCGTGAAGCGAATGCGCGGCGGATGCTGAGGATTGTCATGAAACTGCGCATTCGTCCTTCCCGTTTGGTCCTGGTTGGCAGCCTGATTCTTCTCGCCGCGGCTCCGGCCCTACTGGCCCAAGAGAGCCAAGGGACGGTTACAGCTACAGGCGGGTCGGCGACGCCGGGCAGTGCTTTCAACATCCCGGTGACCCTGAGCCTGAATGCCGGCGTAAGTCTGGACACGCTGGCGTTCGCTGTGACCGTGATACCGGACACAGCCGCGCCGGCGCCCACGCTGGTCGCGCCGCATCGGCTGACATTGTTTCCGGCGCTGGTAGGCGCGCCGATGTTCACTGGGCTCGGGCTGAACGATGCGACGTCGGGCGGCTCCTACACCGGCACGACGATTTCGACGTTTACGGTGGTGATTGACGGAACGGGAACGCCCAACAGCTTCCAGTGGTGCAAGGATTCTGGCGCCTGGACCACGGGCGTTGCCATCACCGGAAGCGTGCAGACGCTTTCCGATGGCCTGACCGTTAGGTTCGGCGCTACTGCGGGCCACACGCTCAATGACCAGTGGGACATTTCTGTCAACGCGCCGAACACGACCGACTACCCGGATGCCGCGACGATCAATGTCGCCTGGACCACCGCATTTGGCACGCCACTCACCGGGTCCACGTATCTCGGCAGGATCCGGATGACGGTGCCGGCCACGGCGCGAAACGGCCAGCGGTATGTCATCCACGTCACCGGGGGCAGCGCAGCACTGGCCGAAGTCAATGTCCCGATCACACCCGGCGCTGACGCGACGCTGACGGTAGTCCAGACGGTAGTCACCATAGAGAAAAGCAACGACAATCAGACCGGCACTGCGGGCGCGCAACTCGCGCAACCGTTCATTGTGACGGTGAAGGATGCCGGCGGCCTTGGAATTCCGGGGATCACTGCGACGTTCGCTGTGACCGGCGGCGGTGGAACACTGTCGGCCGCCAGCGTCGCCACGGACGGCAGCGGCCAGGCTTCTTCCAAGCTGACCTTGGGGACGGCGGCGGGCACCAACAACAACACGGTTACCGCGACGGTGACGGGGTTGGCGGCGGTCACGTTTACCGCCTCGGCGAGTGCCGGCCCGGCCACCACGGTCAGCGCGGTGTCCGGCGGCGGGAAAAGCGCGACGGTCGGAACCCTGCTGGCCGATCCGCTGATCGCCAAGGTCACCGACACGTATGGCAACCCGATTCAAGGGGCAACGGTGGCTTTCGCGTTTGCCGCGGGTTCGGCGACCCTTAGCACTTCTAGCGCTACGACCGACAGCAATGGGCGGGTTCAGACAACGGTAACGCTGGGCACTACCGCGGGCACTATCGTGGTAACCGCGACGGTCATCGGTCTGCCGACCGCCAGCTTTACCCTGACAGCCGCCCCGGATGTGCCGGCTGGCGCGACGATCGCCGGCGGCAGCAGCCAGACCGCCGGCGCCGGCGCGACGCTTGCCAACCCGCTGAGCGTCCTGGTTCAGGACCAATACAACAACCCCGTGCCCGGCGTGACCGTTCAGTTCGCGGTGACGGCGGGCGGCGGCACGCTGACGCCTTCCAGCGGGACGGCCACCACCGGAGTTGACGGGAAGGCGCAGGTGACGTGGACCATGGGCGGCGTGCTGGGTGCGGCAAGCGCCACCGCGACGGTCGGTGCGCTGCCGGTTCTGACTTTTAACGCGACAGCGACACCGCCGGCAGATGCGGTGGTGACTGCGGTTTCCGGGACGCCGCAGAGCGCGGCTGTGGCCACGGCCGTTGCCAACCCGCTGGTGGTGCAGGTGAACGCACCGGGCCCGGGCGCGGCTCTGCAAGGCGCGCAGGTCACCTTCACCGTATCTCCGGCCGGGGCGGCGACCTTCGGCGCGGCCATGCCGCTGACCACCGGCGCCGACGGACGCGTCTCCACCACTGTGACCTTTGGCCAGACGGCGCAAGCCGTCACTGTGACCGCCACGGTTACCGGAGTCACCCAGACGGCGACCTTCAATCTCACGGCGAATCCCGGCGCACCGGCCAGCTTGGCCATCGATTCCGGGAACAGTCAGGCGGCGGCCGCCGGCGCGGCGCTGGCCAATCCGCTGGTGGTTATCGTTAAGGACCAGTACAACAACTTGGTGGCCGGCGCGACCGTAACCTTTGCGGTGACGGCGGGCGGCGGCAGCGTGTCCAGCGGCACGGCAACGACCGGCGCCAATGGCAAGGCGCAAGTAACCTGGACCATGGGCGGCGTGTTGGGGGCGGCAA
>Ga0315282_10011761_pt1 | contig 13499 bp, 12 predicted proteins | sample YL17G07_20_MG_FD_203693 | JGI IMG/M metagenome (GOLD analysis project Ga0315282, IMG submission 203693) | Sediment microbial communities from Yellowstone Lake, YNP, Wyoming, USA - YL17G07_20 | ecosystem: Environmental > Aquatic > Freshwater > Lake > Sediment | place: USA: Wyoming | collected...
AGTTTTAAGATTAGTTTTTGGAACAGAGGTAGAAGGCAAGACTGCTTCAATGGAGTTTAATAACCCAAAGGCAGGTGTAACACAGGCACAGATAGAGGCTCTGATGAACCTAATCATAACAAAGAACGTTGTGAACACCAAAAACGGTGCTCTCACATCGATTGTTGATGGCGGTATTGTAACAAGAACCTTCACTGATTTAATTCCAGATGAATAGTGATTTAGTTCCATAGCATCCGTTCCCTATAAAGCGGGGGCATGAAGCCCCCGCTAAGTTTTAACCTGAAAATTTAAAAGAGGTGATTTAAAATGAACATACAACCAGAATGGCTGTCAGGACTTATCGGAGTGATCGCTCCTTTAATTATACGCTTTATTACAGGCGCAAACCTTTCAAGAAGATGGAAAAGTATAATTGCGATACTCGTATCTTCTGTGATAGGATTCGCATCTTCTTTTCTATCAAGGCAGTTTGACACTGCAACGATATTAAAGTCAATCGCAGTTGCCTTCTCTATCTCGCAGGTTTTCTATGACCAGGTGTTTAAGAACCTGTTCAACAAAAAAGAGAATCCTATTGTATAAAAGGATACGATGAACGATATATTAAGAGCAGTTGCAGATGTCGGATTTCCAATTGTTATTGCTATTTATCTCCTTATGGTATTCGGCGGTAAACTCGACAGGCTCTCTGATGCAGTTGAGAAACTCTCTCGTTATGTGGAAGGGTTGAATAACCGCAGAGACAGCGATTACAAAGAAGTAAAGAAATGAGAAACATAAATCCGATGAAAAAGAGCTCGGATTACAGAGGATTAAAATATATAATATTGCATCACTCTGCAACCGATTATCAGAAAGACAAAGATGATATTGATGGTAAACAAATCGGAAGGACTATTTGCGACAGGGCTCAGGAGAAATGGAAAAAGGAATATCCTGATTACAAATGCGATTATCACTTTATCATAGGGCACACTGGAGAAGTATTTAAAGCACAACCTGTTGAACAACCTGCCTGGCATTGCACAAACTATCAGGCAAACCTTGTGAGTGTTGGCATCTGTTTTCTTGGTAACTTCGAGTATATTGAAATGCCTACCGAACAGTTCAATGCAGGCGCGCAATTCATTAAAACCCTTATGAAGCAATACGATATACCGCTAATAAACATTCTACGGCACAGGGACGTTGTATCTGATATTACGCACATCACAAACTCAACAGAGTGTCCCGGCAAAAACTTTCCTTATGTTCACATACTTGACGCCCTGAGGAACGGCGAGCCATTCTTTGACATAGGAGAGGATTATCCATACATCAATGAAGTGAAAACACTCAAACAACTTGGTATTGTGAAAGGCGACGGCAAGGGATACCTCAGGCCTAAAGAATATATTACAAGAGAAGAGGTTGCTCTAATTGCGTATAGGATTATTAAGGCACTGCAAAACTAAAATGGAGCAATTATGAAATGGGAAAATAAGTTTTAAATCATCACAAAACTAAGCATAATATAATCGCTGAAAAGAAGTGCGATTACAAAAGATTAAAGCGCAAAAGTTTTCTTCATTATTTCCTCTGCTCTCCTGTCTCAAACGGCAGGAGAGTTTTTTATTCACGAAGATTTCTTAAATTTAGTCTTCATAAAACTTTTTAATTTCGAAAAAATTGATAAGACTTTCATATAAATATAACTTTTATATAATTTTACTAGGAGGCGAGATTTTATGGAAATGATTTTAAGAGAGGAGTATCTTAAAGTACTCGCTGCAATTTATTACCACATTGTAAAAGAGCATAACAAAGTGGATATAAGTACTCTTTCTATTGAATTAAATATTAACGAGGAGATTTTAGTAAATGATATAAGGTACTTAAATGATAAAGGATATATTATTGGAGTGAACTTTGTTTCTGGATTAAATGGTACAATAATATATGTTCATGAGATTAACCCTACACCTGAAGGCAGGGATATCATAGAAGATCCTTTTAGATTTGCAATTGGTAATGAACTAATCAATATTAACAGCAATGTAGTTAATGTTGGTGGCGATTTATCAATGCAAGGGTCAAATATTAGCCAGTCTAATGTTTCAAATATATCTATAGAAAATATTAATATGATTGAAAAACAAGCTGATTCTCTGATTGAATTAGTCAGTGAAGAAAAATTGAAGAAAGAAATTGAAGAATCAAAGGATGATCTTAAAAAGGGCAACTTTGAAAGTTTTAAGGCTAAAATAAAAGGATTTTATAATACTGCAATTCGTGTGATTGATGGAGTGCAGAAATTTGTTACTCTTGTACTAACGATTGCTAAAATTGCGATGTCTATACCTCATTAGTACCAGCATAAAAAGTGAAAGCCCTTTATGAATTAGGTGTAATATGAAAGAAATTAACAAAATCTATGAACATTACTTTGATATTATTGATTCATACTTCGGGAGTATAAAGAACTATTTGGAAGACGACAAATATAGTCATATTGATTTGGGAATGAATATTGCAAATTATCCGCTGGTTTCCGATCTTATACTTGATGCCATTGATGATTTAGGCACAGAAATTATGCAATTTTGGCCTGAAAATTCGAAGACAGTTTTAAGTCTCGTAAAGGAACAAGACTCATTAAAATGCGTTTATTCTGGGGACATTACTCCGGTAATACTTGAGGACTTTGTAAAGAAAAGCTTGTTATACATAGATACTGTTATTATCCCAGATCCAATACTTAATTTGACAATTCTTCAAAGTCAAATCGCCCTAGATAAAAAATACTATCTTAGCAAACTCGTAAGGCATGTATTTAATGTATGGAAACTCAAAGATTTGGCACTTGCAGATATAGAAAAAAATGCTCTTGTAATACTTCCGATTAATTTTAATATAGTAAATGAGGACGACAAAAATAAATTGTTGTTAGATGCTTATAAAAGATTTATTAATTATGCAAACGACGTCTTTGGACAAAAATTTGACAACGAGAGCGACTCTCTTATTTTTTTAGGAAAATATAATGATGCCAAGAAATTATACAGTGGAATAAAACAATTCAATTTACTGCCAAATATTTTTAAAAAGTTTGACACTTTCGAAGAATTCTTAATGCATTGGATTGACGAAAAGAGGCATTTTCAATTGGAAACTAAAACTGTCGGATGGGATTTTGGGGAATATTTGTTATCTCAATTTATAAGGGTACAAGAGCATAAGTTTTTCTGTGAGAAAGTTTCAGGAGAGCCAATCTACGACTATGATCTCCCTTACTTCTTTTTTAGTTATGAAATGGGAGGACTTGATATGGATGCCTCTATTGCTATTGCTCTTCAAAAGGAAAAATTTAAGTGGATTGCCAATGTTCCGCTACCTGCCTTAAAAATCCTTAGAGAAGAAAATAAGTTAGAGTATATGAGGAGTATTTTAAGGAAAGGAATCACAGATCTTAAAGCTAAAAGAGATGAAGATTTGTTAAGAACATCGGAGCAACTTGAAAAAAATTTGAAGGAAGCGTTTGAAGAACAAGAGGAAGAAATAGCCTCTTTAGAAAGAGAAGTAGCAGTTATAACAAAAAAAGAAATACCAATACAAACCGCAGGTTCTATGGTAGGATTCATCCCAGTTATAGGTAACTATATTTCAATACCATTTGCATTTAGATCTATTTTAGATCTTCTTAATCAGCGTAAAGAAATAACGCAAAAAATCGAAGATAAAAAGACTGATTTTATAAACCTATTAATTAAGTCTTACAAAGAGGAATAAGATGGAGTTTAACTATTTTAATGATGCAATGAAGATTTACTTAGACTATATTTCAAGGCAATTCAAGAAGAACCCTGGCTATATGCCTCATCCATTGATTAGGGCTTTGACAAATGCTATGCAGGGAATAGAAGCAGCAAAGGACGGTGAAAACGTATCGGGGATATCGTTTGAAGGCACAGAAAATAATATTTATGAACCATATATGGTAATCGTGCAAAAAAAGAAAGATGGAATTGAAATTAAAGAAATTTTAAATGTAAAAGTAGAGAAACAAATCCCAATAGATGTAATGATTATGATTTTTAGACTTCAGATCCACTTAGATAAAATAAATGGTGGAACCGTAAGTCCACAACAGTCAGTTGACGCCTTAAATGAGGTTATTCCTGGCAACAAATTTTATGCTTTAGGGGATAAATGGAAGGAAGCTCGAGATAAATTTGCAAAATTATTGAATGAAGGGAAAATTCACTTGCCACCAAACGACCCTAAAATAGAAGAATTTAAACAAATAGATAACAATACGCCTTGGGAAAACTATCCAAATAGGCTTAGAGCATTAATAGGTGGAAGCACTTTAAAATATTTTGATAAGAAAGCAAAAATAGCAATAACGACACCTAAAAATGTAAGAGTCGAAAAATACAAAGTATTTGATATAGCTATAGAATTTTTGCTCGGTAAAATATCAAAACACTTTAAACCCTAGTAATAGGAGAAAAAAGATTTAACAGGAGGGTCAAAAAGGTATTGCTTTTTACAGAACAGTTATGCAATTATACAATTGTGATAGAACTCAAGTACCTGGTGTGATTCCAGGTGTTGGATTGAAATCTTTAGGCTGCTCTCTTTCCCAAAGCCCTAAACCCTCTGAAGGTTCTCTTCCAAAAAGTGCCTTAAATAAAATTGAATGAATTTCCATTTGGGAAGGCTTAAATATAAGTTCAAACCTAAGTTCATCAGTATAGTCGCTTTCTGTTCTATTTGCATATTTTATGCAGTCATTATAGTAGCTTAAAGCCTCTTTTCTTAAGCTTTCGCTCGCATCTTTAGTTAAAAATGGCTCAAAATCCAAAAATAAATTGTCCATATTTTGAAAAGTCTTCTTTATATTTTCTGCCTCTTTATTGTTAGCAAATTCATATATACTTAAAACATCCTTTATGAATAAACTATAAATTGTTCTCTTTGTTTCAAAATTTCTATACCTAATTGCTGCTGCGGCAGAAATTATGCCGAATATTACAGAAATGATTGTAACTATTATGAGAATTAAATTGAAAAAAGGATGAGCATTTACTAAAAAATTCTTAATTTTTCCCATAAGCTTCACCACTCCCTTAAAATTGTCTTTGTTTCAATTGCTGAATACCTAAGTAGAGTAAAGATATAGTTGAAACATAGCATCTCGTATAGCCCATATTATATGATACTCTGTATTTCTATGATTTATTTATAGATTCGGATTTATTCATAGATCCATCCTCATAATTTCGTATTTCTTTTTTGCCTTTACAAAATACACATTCCCCTTTTTTATATTCTTTCCAATATTTTATGTCGGGAAACGCTTTTAAATAATAAACCTTCACGCCCGGAATTTCTTCTAACTTTTTTTTCTCATGACCAAGAGAATATATATAGAAAAATAAAAGATTCTCGTTTCGAAATTTTAATTTTTGCAAGTTTGAAAGAAGATAACGAAAAACTTCTCCGACACCTAAGATATCATCCATAATAAGAATCTTGTGAATCTTGTCTCCTTCAGAAACGGTTGCAATTCCTTCAAATTCTGAATATTTTTTGCCCGTTGGTTTCTCAAATTGAAATTTAGCATTTCCGCTGACATAGGAGAACTTAATTCCCAAAACAATTGAAAGGAGGGAGCCTATTCTTATAGCTGATGTACCTTGTGCAATTATACGAGTCAGCTTAGAATCTTTAAACATCTTTGCTAATCCCATAACTAAGCCTTCCGAAAAAACGTTATCTTCTACTAATTCTCTGCATTTTATATATTCATTGGTATGCCATTTTGTGTTTAATACATAGTGTGCATTAATAGCTCCTTTCCCCCCTCTTATGTGTTCATCGGCTTTTTGTTTTGCCACTTCAAAATCATTACCTGATAATTCAATTAAATTTTTGACTTCTAACTTCTTTTCTCCAAGATCATAGTTAGCAAATTCGTTTTTAATATATTCTTTTACTTCTTCAGGCAGGGGTTCGAAACTCTTAGATCTTTGTAGGTCGCTATCATCCATTTCCATATTATCTATTATAGGTTCCTTCTCTCTTTCTTTCCTTATCAAATAAGGACCTATTGAGCCTTTCTCTAAATTAAACTTCTCTACTCTAATTTTTTGGAGTAATACTCTTACGAATTTGATTTCCTCATCTTTATCTGGTGCTCTCCAGTGAAGACGAATGTATATGCTTCCTACGCCCTCGTCACCTGCACCAGGTGTAATTTCGATACTTCTTGTATAATAACAACAAAACCAGTGTGCTTTGTTCTCTGGGGATAAATTAGAAGAGGATAACTTACCAAAATCTGGTACACGCTCCATATCCATATCTAATGTATCGCTTAAACGAAGTAAGCCTGCTAATAGTTTGGGACGTAAACGTTCCCCTCCCTCCCATCCATCTGCGTTATAGCCCTCACTATTTAATTTTTCCCAATATTTATTTGCTATTTTATCATCAGGACTAGGATGATGAGAAAATGCTACACAACGTGCATCCCCTATATATTTTTTTGCAAATTTATTTTCTATAGGAAATTGAGGTAGTCTTCTTCTTTTTCTTCTATTGCTCAATGCATCCTGGACCATCTTATCTCCCAAACTACAATGCCTATTTCTTATTTCATTATCAGGTTTTTTAGGCTCGCCTTTCATCAAATACTTATTGTATTGCATGCCTATATCATGAATTAAGGTTGCAATACATAAAATCATTCTTTCACGATTAGATAATTTATAATCTTCTCCTGGAATTAATTTTGTCGCAATATCTAATGCTCTTTTAAGGACTTTATAACTATGATATAGGGTATGGTCAGTAAATTTATCTAATTCAGGATTCTTCCATACCTTTTCAGAAAAAGTATAGGCACCCTCAACTATCGACTTCAAAGAGATGCCGCCAACATTGGCTTCCTCATCAATTTTTATCAAGGATAAAAAATTCTCTTTTTTTGGTTCGTTCATAACCTAACCTTCTCATCATATTCGTATTTAGGAATTTGTTTATACCCTCTGATTTTAACAGGGAAAGGTATGCATAATGAGATTAGCCTTTTATCATTTGAATCATTAAAAAGTTTTGGTTTTGCTTCCTCTAAATTTAAAAAAGTTATAACTTTTTTAACCCCAACTCCAATATAGTTAAGAAAAAAATAAAGTAAATCAAGTTCTCTCCCTGTAGATATTACATCTTCAACAATAACAAGTTTTTTCCCTTTCCCTCCAGTTTCTTGCTTAATTTCTTCCAGCCATTTTGTATTAATTCGCGGAGAAGGACCCAAGTGGTCAACTATATATAGTTCCTTTTCAAATATTCTTGATAGTAAAGAAGCTAAAATCCAGGCATGGTTATTACTTGCTATGAAGCCATCTTCATCTAAGTTATTTGAATAGGCATTTGTAAGTAAATAACCCATTTGATATCCTATAAACAGGAGGTTTTTGGGCTCTTCTATAATTCCTTTTAGATTTAACCACCTATTAGCTCCTCTTCCATCCCCTAATTCAATCCATTTTCCTTTTGGTGCATTTATAGCAGTTTTTTTAATCCATTTGATCAACCTCTTTTCTACATATTCTTTGTGTAACTCAAAATAATTTTTCCCCTTCATATCGTCTGAGGAGAAGAAAGATTCAGTTATCTTAAAATTCTCGTCACATACAAGCAGTGGGATTTTGCTTTCCTTAAACCTGTCAACAAGAGGCCCATTCCTAACAACTGCACGAACATTCTTCTTCTTACCAAGCAACTCCTTAATTTTCTTATATCTATCCTTAGTTCCTAAATTAGAAAAAGGGGTAAAGTCAATTAAAACTATACTTTCCTCTTTTTCTTCTTTAAACAGTTCAAATATCCTTCCAATATCTCTATCGTCCAAGTTCATAGAACCCCCGATCTTCTCAAAATTCTTTAAACGACTTTCCATTATTATCAAAAAAGGTTCTATTATACGGATTTTCCTATCTCTATTCATTTTTCCTCGGGTAAATCTAAAAGAATGCTATACTGAACTCCTGGAAAGTAAATAGGTAAAGTATAAATTTTCATATCATTTTCTATTAAACTTTTTACTTTCTCATCGTTATATATCTTTTTTTTAATTTTCAAATTTCCTTCTGCATTTCCAGACCTTATCATTATATACCCTCCCGTTTCTCCCATAAACTTTATAGTTTCAAAAATTCCTCTACCTTTTACTCTTCCTTTATTGCGATACCCCCATAGCAAAGCTTCTCTTATTGCTTCTTCGTCATTGGAAACATTAATTCCCTTACTTTTAAAACTTTCCAAAAACCCTATACCTCTATCAGCTATACATATATTAACTTTTTTCCCTGATTTGGACATTCCTGCATATCCCCAGCCCCTATTTATTTCTTTCCCGCTATGTTCAACTATATTCTCGGGGAGTTCGCTTAAAGCAGCGGAATATGCATTAACTCCCCTCAGGAAAGTGCCTCCTATAGGTATAATACCTGTAATTATTTGATTAGAAAATTCCGGACTTTTTATGTAACTGCTGCTCACATTAATAAAATCGTGTAAGGTTAAATCTGTTATCCTTTGAATATCAAGACCAATTAACTTTTGATACTCTTCAACACTTTCAAGAGAGGATTTATTTGTAATAAAAAAATCTTTAGTCCAAGCGTTTAAAAAATTAAGGGATTTGATGTATTTCAATTGATTTTTATCCGTTGGGAGTGTAAGGAATAATTGATTTCCCTGTGTGAGCAATTTATCGCCAATAAGAAGTAACCAGATTAAGCCGTCTAAATGAAGTGAGGTGAAGTGATCAATAATAAAATTAATTGATAAGCCTTTTGAACTTTCAATTTTATTTCTATATTCATAGGAGTTAAGGAAATTTCTCATGGTGTTCCAATTCAAATATTTCTTTCCAAGCACAGGTTTTGAGTATTCGACTAAATCTATCCCCTTCATCTTGTTGTCCTCCCTCTTACTATAAGAAAATACTATGTAACTTGTCAATACCTGAACTAATTTGCATATTATTTTTTTTCTTTTCAAATATATACTTTTGCTCTTTTGTCATAGTCTCCCCTCTTTTGTTTAAAACCCTGAAGTTAAATAAATTAATCCATATTCTCTCGTGCCCCTGCTGATCAAGAGCTTCAATGAAAGAAATTTTTTTGATGCAAGTAAGTTACACGTAATATATCTATTTATATGTAAATAGATTCCTCCTTGTTTGATAACTATTGCCTTCTCTTCTTTCACAGCAACTTTTAGCCCCTTATATTTTATCAAATTGCAAAATTTATTAAAATAATCAAATTTACTTTATTGAAATTCTATATAAAAAGAGCTAATTTTCAAAAATCTGTATAAAGGTCTCTGAAAAAGTAGTAAAATACCCCAAAATGTCATGCTGAACTTGTTTCAGCATCTAATAAAATCAGGTGTTCTGAGACCCTGAAATAAATTCAGGGTGACAAAATAGAGGTTTTTCAGAGACCTCGTATAAGTCATATACATACGGGACTTTGGCTAATGTTTTAATACTAAAGCTATTTGAGACAAGTTATTTTCTATTTTTCCATCAAAAGTCTATCATAAAATAATTGATTCGCAAACTATATTCTTTCATATCAAAATTGGGATATTTTTTTCTTCCCTGTTCCCTGGGATGGGGACTGACAAATTTTGCGAGGCGAGATGGTTGATGAGGTAGTGTATTTTACCGCCATATAAAAGCATCCCGCCGAGCAACTGATAAAAAGGGTGGGTGGGGTATTTGTCTTTAGGCCGGCGAGCGAGGTAAAACAAAACTGAGCAAAGCGAGGTGGAGCGATACCGAGCGAGCCAAAGGAAACCACAGACAAAATCATTAATCGAACAAAAAAAGAGGGGGATTTCTCCCCCCTCTTTCCTGAAACAAGTTCAGGACAAGTTCTAATCTTTCAATCCTCCTGTGTATGGCAAGCCGTGAAAGCCAACTTCAAGAAGAGGATTGTGCGGGTCAACTTCCTGGAGCATGTTCCTGTAGTAGTGCCACCTGTTGAAGTCCTTGCACTGGTACTCAAGAACCATCCTTTCAACTGCCTGGATGAAAGCATCTCTTTCTTCGTCGTTATCTTTATCTCTCTCCATCGTCTGCCTCCTTCTTCAAAGTTTTCTTCAAAGGGTACCTGAAGCCTGTGTATTTTTCCCAGGCCTCAAATCTACGCCTGTCTATCTCTTTCCTTACTGCCTTGAGCGTCTTCATCAAATCTTCTTCTTTCATTTCCTTTATCTCTTTCATCTTAAACCTCCAATGAACAGGGGGTTGCCCCCCTATCCATAAAGCCTCACAAGGTCTTCCTTTGCGGAAAGGTCATCGATGAGGTCGCTTGCCTGTGATTTGGAAAGCTGGCTCAAGCTGTCGACTGATATAACCTTGAATGCTTCCTCTTCAAGTTCCTCTTTTCCCATGTTGAGCGTGTGTCCCATTGCAAAGATTTTCTTGATCTGCTTGTCGGTAGCCTTATTCTCAACGGGACTGTCAGTGCGAACCTCTCCCTTTTGATCCTTCTTTGAAGCGCCTGGAATTTCCTTTGGCGGAGCATTGAGAACTTTCACAGGCTGTGCGTCATCTTCAATCCCTGTGATGAGGTTGAGGAGCTTGTCATACCACTTGTCGAATGTTTCCTCCCTCTCATCTTCGGGAACATCATCAAATACAACGGGCAGTAATGCTTTGATTACAACTTCCTTAGCGATTACTAACCTTTCTCTCTCAGTTTTCTCTGAGACGTTCACTTGTGAGTTATTACCATTTAGTGCCATAGCAGCACCTCCTTGTGCAAAACATTCTGCACTGAAGAGATTTTCTCTTCTTGAGGCTCTATAATGCAGTTCAGGGTGCTTTGCAAGGTGGAGATGACTATTTGAAGATAATTTTCTTTTAACTAACTTGAAATGAAACACGAGAGGATAGAAGATATAAAATTATAAATGAAATAAGAGGGAATGGGAAAGGATAAAATAGACAACTATACTTATCTTAAAAGAAAATTTAGAATTTCGGAAGGTTCGTTTTTTAGAGGCCGTTTTTCTTCGTCTTTAAGAAAATCGGAGTGTCTGAAAAATGAAAGCCGTAATTCGTTCTGCAAACAGGAATACTACCTTGTCAAAGGAGTCCCTTGAACCTGCGTAAACTGTTGAGCCAGTAAGAGAAAAAAAATAATAAATATTTTATCTTTTTCTATTTAAGAAAGTTCACTTTTTGCTTTTGAGGTGGTCACTTTCCGAGCCATTGCTGTGCCTGCCAAGTCCGAAGGAGGCAGGTCAGGCACGATCTTAGCAACTCAGCGCAGGAAAGCAAAACGCTCTAATCAAGCGAACATATTTTAAACAAACTTATCTTTGTGTGAGCGCCATCTTTAACCTACCACACTTTGAGCCGTGCCCTCTAATTAAAAAAAGCAGGCGGTCAGCCTGCCGATGATTTACAATCGCACGGCAAATCCTTTTATACATTCTTTTGGTAACTTGGCCTCTCCTTGCTTTTCCTAATCTTCTGTAACCTGTAATTTTTTCAACAGGTTTATTCCTGGCTGTTATTTTGTATCTCCAAATCCTCTCCCAATCTTTTTCAAATCTTCTCCTCATTTTCTTTTTCAATAAGCCACTGAATAGAGCGTGGATTACAGAGAAATAAAGGTAGAGGTTTATATTAAAATCATTTCACTTTGCAAACCTTGCTATACAGGATTCGATGTTTATTTTGATTTTATAATCACTTGCCCCGTTTTAATTCAAAAGTGCTTATTTGTGTTTTTGTCTCATTCAAATAATCACTTTTGAATTTGGGGCAAGTAAGTAACATTTCTTTCATCATCTTTTGCTTATGTTGCAACGATATTAAAATTGAGTTTTATAAATCATATTCTTATCTTTGGATTTGGTTTATAAATCTCAATTTTGTTGCAGGTAACTTAAATCTTTTCCCTAATCCTCTCCCTATCTTTTCCTCTTTTCCTTTTTCTTAATCCTCTGTAACCTGCGCTTTTTTCAGCGGGTTCTATCCTTTTAGCCTGGCCAACTTTATTATTACGGCATAGTAGTCTGCAAGGACGATTATCAATCTATGAATGTCCTGTATGAATAGTTTGATGTCCTTGCGTAAGACTTCTAATGCCGTGACTAAAATTCTTTTGTGGTTTATCTTTCCCTGATCTTCTCCCAATCTTCTCCTGATCTTTTCCTCTTATCAGTTAATCTGTGTCCTTTTCTTTATCAAACTATTATTACGGTGTGCAGGGCCTCTATCAGGCTATGAGCTTGCGAATAGTCTGACTTGCGTAACACCAACTAACTTTACTCTTTTAATTAAAACATTTATCACAGTTATGCTGGTGTGCAATGCTTCTTAAACGGTTTTTGAACCCTGAACTTGTTTCAGGGGAAAAGTCCGTTTGCATTGCTAAACACCTGCATAACTGTAAGTAAATTGTCTTTATAATGGTTTTTGTTTTGTCTTTGATATGCCGGTTTGCAGTGCACTCTTAAATGGTCTTTGAGCGTCGTTTGTAAAAAGTCCATTTGCACTGCTTAACCTGCATATCATCTCAATATAATTATTCAAGCGGTATGCGTTCCTTCTGCATACGGCTTGTAGTAACTTTCTTTAGTAGGGTGGGGGGGTAATTCAATATTTAATTCATTTGTCTCTTTATGTCATAATTCTTTCTTTTAAAAGCAAGGTTCGAAATGTCAGATAATGGCTCGCATATTTTGCGAAGTTGCCGAAGGCAATTTGGAGAAATCAGTGATTTCCCTTTTATCCGCTGTTATATGCAGTCGCTGTCATCTTTTCTTCCATATACTTATTCGCACGGAATTATTCTCAAGATTTGTCACACCTTTCTCAACTTGGAGGATATCAACACGCCAGTCCTCAGGGTTACCTTTACAGCCTCCTATAAGAGAATAAAGACAATCAGTGAGAGCTTTTACTTTTCCTGTGGCAATATCTCCTATATTTACTTTAGTCTCTCCAAATTGGAGATGGATTACAAATCTATCATTGCTCTTTGGAAATTCAAATTTTTTGAATGAACTAAGCCATGATGGAATTTGATGGTCTGTAGCTTTACTTGGCAATACTCCTGTGTAAATTTCATCAAAAAATGGACTTCCATATTCACCTGTCATTTCAGGGGGAGCAGTTTGCTCTATCGATAAGTGCAAACCACTTGGTTGACCACATACCTTTATTGTATGCCACCATTTTAGATTCTGTCGTCTACCGCCAAACCAACCTAATTCGTTGATTAAAACCGAAAAGACTGGTTCACAAAGGTTATCTATGTCAAGAGGTTGGTTATTAGGAGCCAAGGTCGGTAATACGAATTTCAATTTAAGCCCACTAAATCTTTCGATAGGATGGGTGGGAATTGAACGTTTTAATATCTCCTTCCAAGGTTTTTCTCCTTTTGTTGCAAATGTTGCCGGGATACCAGGCACCA
>Ga0315282_10011762_pt1 | contig 13498 bp, 12 predicted proteins | sample YL17G07_20_MG_FD_203693 | JGI IMG/M metagenome (GOLD analysis project Ga0315282, IMG submission 203693) | Sediment microbial communities from Yellowstone Lake, YNP, Wyoming, USA - YL17G07_20 | ecosystem: Environmental > Aquatic > Freshwater > Lake > Sediment | place: USA: Wyoming | collected...
TGAGTGCCCTGAGTGCCGCTACATCGAAAGAGCCCGCCACTAGATGAGGACCCGCGCGCTCTCTTCTGCTATCCAAGCTTATGCAGGAGCGTCAGCTCCATCCATTCCCTATAAGGAAAAAATAAAGATGTTTTGAAGAAACCCAGGCGGTGGGCTTCTTCTTTTTCGGGTTTCAGACGGGATCCATCAGGGCGAAAGTCCGTTGACTTGCAGCCACCTGCTGAGGTTCCCCTCGAGGTGGTCCAAAGAGTTCTGCAATCCGCCGTTCCTATCGGCCTTCTCCTTGTGGATCTCGATCGCGTGCAACAATCCCGGTGGTCCTTGCGGATGTGGATGCGGATTTGGCGGCGGTGGCATTGGGGTCGACGAGACCGTTACCTTCACTGACGCTTTGTCACTCAGGCCAAAGCTGTCGGTCACGGTCAGGTTGATGCGGTACGTGCCGTTCTTCACGTACGTGTGCGTCACGTTGGCTCCGGTTCCGGTCGTTCCGTCACCGAAGCTCCATGCGTATGAAGCGATCGTTGCGCCCGGCGCCGCCATCGAGTTGAAGCTGCTCAGCTCGACGGTCAAGTTCGCCACGCTCACGATGTTGATCACAGCTGTCGGCGGCTCATTCTCCGCCGGCGGCGTCATCGAGACCTTCACCTTAACGGAGGCGCTGTTCGTCGCGCTTGCGTTGTCAGTGACGGTCAAGGTGATCATGTATGTGCCATTCGCAGCGTACGTGTGCGACACGCTCACCCCTGTTCCAGTCTTGTCGTCCCCGAATGTCCATGCATAGCCCGTGATCGTCTTGTCCTGTAGGGCCTTGGAATCCGCGCCGCTCAGAGAGACGGTCCGGTCGACTATGCTGACTATCTCGATCACGGCTACCGGCTGCTTGTTCGTCACAGGGGTCACCATGCGCGTGACAGTCACGTCCATCGAGGTCGAGTTCTTTGCTCCGCCGTTGTCCGTCACGGTCAACTTGGTCTTGTACGTACCGTTTGCCGCGTACGTGTGCGTGACGTCCTTGCCATAGAATCCGGTATCATCACCGAAGGTCCAAGAGTAGTTGGCGATCGAGCCGTCAGGGTCGTGCGACGCCGAAGCGTTGAACACAACGGTCAGGTTGTTCGCAGCGTAGGTGAATTCCGCAACCGGTCGTTCGTTCACGGACGCCGGTTTGGTCTTCGGGGCCAACGATGCGAGACCCACCACCGCGACGATTATGGCTATGGCCGCCGCGATGGCTACTAGTGCTAGCTTTGTTCTTGGGCTGATTTTCTCCCCTCCCTTGGCTGGCGTCAGTCCCACAGTCGGCATCGTTTAAATGTCTTTGCCCATCCCGAATATGGGGACCTCTCCTTCCAGTGGAGCCGGTAGAGAATTCGCACTGGTTCGGCGAGAAACGAAGCAGGGGCACGACCTAGGGCTTCCATGCTAGAAGAAGCCAGGGGAGAACCAACGCCGCCCCCAGGATGCACGAAACTATGACCATGATATCCTTTCTCGTTCGCTTGAGAGTCTCCCTTGTGGCGAGCGCGGCTCCCGCATCTCTCAGGCGTTCGTCACGAAAGTGGTTGTGGTCGACTTCCGCGAACGCCCCCTTGGTCTGGAGGTACTTTATCATTGACCCACGTCCACCTCCCGTGCTCATGTCCATCACGGTTTCCGATCAACATCGTCGCCTGCTGCCTATCCACTTTGCTGCGGAATTCCATTCATGAGGTTCTTGACGCCGAGTGCGTAAGTAATAACAATCCCTGAGTCAATCACCGCTGGCATCTATGCTGCTTTCCGAGATCGACAGAGTCGTTCAAGAATCTTCCAGGAAGCTACTACAGGTGTCCGTCCCGCCAGTCAAGTACTGGTTGATGGTGGACACGCTCGGAATGGATGAGAACGATCCGCTTGTTCAAAGGACCATCGTCGAGTGCAAAGCGTACCCTCCGAGGTTGAAGCTCATCAGGACGTTGAGGGAGGACGGTACCTGGCCGATATCCAAGTCGAGAAAGGCAGCGGAGGATGCAGGCCCTGGTCCCCCAGTTGGATGGACATATATCACGATGCTCAGGAACCTTCAGTTGCTGGAGGACATGTACACGGACAGGAGCGAAGGCTTCATCTCCTCAGCCCTAGAGAGGATCCTAAGCTGGCAGAAGAAGGAAGGCTTCATACTGGGTCCCCATCATGACCTCTTTCCGCTCCCCCACTACAACGGGTACGCAATTAGGAACCTCGCCATCTACGGGATGCAGGCCGATCCCAGGGTCAAGAGACTGGCGGACTGGCTCCTGAGCATTCAGAGACACGACGGTGGTTGGGTAATCCCATACCAGGAAGATGTCAAGTACTTGCCTGAGTACAAACACATGAAGATGCATGACTTCATGGAGCTCGTAGGGAAGGGCGATACCCCAAAGTCCGACCCGAAAGGATACAAGGATATCCCGAGCTGCATCTGGACAACGATGATGGTCATTCGCGGACTTGCCCGGGACAAGGAGTACCGGCGTAGACGAGAGATCCTGAAGGGTGCGGATTTCTTCCTCGACAGGTTCTTCAAGAGGAACTGGCACGGGGCTTACTATCATTCAGAGAAGAACTGGACGCAGCTCAAATACCCACCCTACTTCGGCAGCGGGCTTGGCGCAATCTATCTGCTCACCATCCTTGGATACGGCCCTGGCGATGAGCGGATGGAGAAACCCATTCGCTGGCTACTAGATGCCAGACATTCGGATGGTTTCTGGTGGCAATCGGATAGACCCCATATGCAGAAGGACCTTTGGATCACCGAACTCGCGATCGAAGCGCTGCACAGGTATTCGAAGAACCGATAGACGGCCGGATCGATCATGGGGTTTCAGGACAGAGGCTTGCCTCGCCTCTTTCTTCGCCACAGCAACGCTCCCCCTGAGGCAAGAGCGGCTGAGATGATGGCGGATACGGCGATCGATACCCCCCACGGACTGGCATCTCCAGGGACGGTCGCGTGCGCTACTTGTGACATGTTGCTCATCCCGACAGAGTTCTCGGCGACAACCCAATAGTAGTACGACTTGCCTTTCTCAGTGGCTCCATCATTCCAGCTCTGAGTGCCTACTGGAACACTTGCTAGAAGCGACTGATTGTCTTCGGTGCTTCCTCGATAGATCCTGTAACCAGTGATAGGAGCGCCCCCGTCATTCGGAGGATATGACCATGTGAGGACAACGCCCGAGCCCTCCAAGGAGACGGTCAAGGAGGCGGGTGGCTGAGGCGCCTGGGGCGGCGGTGTCGGTAGTGTCGTCGGCACCGAAGGCGTGGTTTCAATCATGAGATGGTTGATGACGGCGGCGACCGCGGTCACCGAACTGTTCAATGAGGACATGGCACTTGCCACGAAGACCGGGTCCGTCCAATCGTAGTTGGTGTCCATCCACACGTTCGTCATGATCGCTCCTTGTCCGAAAGTTATGTCCCTCGCAAGGCCGATGGTTGCGTCGTACGCGCCCTTGTCACCAAGCACCAACCCTGTCGGAGGTTCAAGGGAGCCGATCATCGATTCGATATTGTTCTCGTAATCGGAGTGGTGTGCCTCTGTTCCCCAGTCTGTCGCACTCCCCATCGTGTGTCCGAACACGCCCACATCTGAGACATAGTGTGCCATCGCGCCGATGTCGTACGCTGCGGCTTCGTAGTCACCGTTTCTCAAGTATCCTAGGGCTACCTGGTATAACTGCGATGCACGGACGGCGCTATCGTCGTCCTGAAGCACGCCCTCTGAGTAATAGTACACATGATGGTTCGTGGAGTCGCCGATATAGACGGGGTTGTCAGGGGCCTCGGTCCCGAGCATGTACCTGGGATGATAGGTCATTGAGAGGAATGTGACGTCTCTGGCCTGAATCATCAGCGCCTTGTCCGCAATCCAGTCGTGGGTACCATAATCAGGGTTTGCGGGGTCGGAGGAGTAGCCGCCGTTGCTCCACGCTCGAGCCCCGGGGACTGCCCAAGCGGCAAGAGTGGTCGCTATCGCAAGGCAACACACAACGTAGGAAATCCAGCGTCCTCGCATCAGACGAGCCTCATCTTCTTCATGTATCGTGTTATTGCCCATATGGTCCTTGTCCTAGACTGAAGAGAGAAATGAGGCAAGGTCGAGCCAGACATTCTTTCTTGATTCCAGTCAAAGACGAAAAATGCGGACGCCCCCTAGTTTATATGTTGGTCTGACGAGTCACGCTGAGATTCGTTTGTTGCGATGCGCATGGAACCGCTTGCGAACCCGAGCATCTGGCGATGTCTCAATCGAGCGATCAGTGGGACCAAGTGAGCAGCATCAGTAGTATGTCTTCGTCTGCAGCGTCTCCTCTTCAACGAGTATCTTTCTCTTGGCCAGCTCCCTGAAGAACGGCTCGGGCTCGATGCATGCCTCCGGTGGCTGCGTGCCTCTCTTGTCGATCTTGCCCTTCGCGAGCCAGTTAGCGACTATCGATGGGGGAACCGAGGTGTCCCTTGCTGATGGCAACCCCTTTTCGAGGTCGTTCCACGTTTTGACATAGTAAGTCACCCTAGATTCTCTGCCGTCCTTTGTGCCGTCGACATCTATCCTGAAGTAGTCGAAATCTTCGAATGATTGGACCGTTTCCCTGGAAGCTTCCACCGACTTCAGATACATGGCGGTGATAAAGTCCTTCGGGGACGCTGAGCAGCCTCCGACATTGATCTTCTCCGTGCCACCGAAGCCGAGTTGCGCAAGGGTCTTGAAGGTCGAGAGGTCGTTCGCTGGGAAGCCGATCCTGAAGCTAACGTTCTTAGTACCCTTTCCGATGAAGTCTGCCATTGTCGCAGGTTCCGAGTGCTTGATGTAATATGCGATGACCTTTCCAGACGGCTCAGGCATCAGGACCTCGGTCATGCCCGAAAGGGCCGGCACTTTCTTCTTCTTGCCGTTCTCGACGATGCCTGGCTCCTGGGTTATCTCGTCGAGAACGGTCCTGATCGAGTAGGTGGGGAAGGCGGCGTCATCGCTCTTGACCTTGGTCCCCCAGCTGCAGTAGATGCTGATGTCCCTGACTGAGTCGAGCTTCCTGGCACCTGCCGCACCGCAGACGTTAGTGATGCCTGGGGAACTCCCCATGCCGAGGACGCAAGTCACGCCTGCGTCCCTCGCCTTCTTGTCGTACTTCAGCTGTTCCAGGGTGTAGTCGTAGAAGCCGCCGAGATCGGAGTAGTGTACGCCCAGGTCAATGGCGACGGGCATGATCTTGATGTCCAGTTCATACCAGGCGGAGTTGTGGATCACGTCCACCCCTTTGCCGGCTGCTCTGACCGCTGCGGAATCGGTCGCATCCAGCTTGATAGGTGTGACATTCTCCTTCCCGACCTTCTGGGCGAGCTTCTTGACTCTCTCAAGGCTGAGATCCGCTGCTATTACCTCTGCGTCGTAATGATCGACGAGATCCTTGACTGTCCCAGCTCCGATTTGTCCCGATGCGCCAATCACTAGTACCTTCATTCGGATACCTTCGGCTCCTGATGTCCTTTCTGTACTTTTGTCTTTCTAGGGCGAGTCATGTGTGGAATGGAGTGTCTGGCTGGTTTTCAGCCAGAGGATTGCTGCCCAGAGCAAGACTCACATTCGTCGATTCGCCTCCTTCAAGACCATCTCCCCTCTCCTAAGAATTTCTCCTCCGAGCGGGGGGACCTTGTGTTCCTTCAATAGCTTTTTCGCAATCTTGCGAGCTTGAGGCAGCATCTTGTTAGACAATGTAGTCTCAAGGGAGAGGTTGCTTCTATCCCAGACTCTCAGCTCCTTCCTGAAAGTCTTCCCGGTATGAGCGTGCGAGAGGTAGCTGTTGCCATGTCCGACCTGCCTTGTGACGTCGAGGGCGATTGTTCCGTCGTCAATCCTGAAGTCCCTCAGGAATGCTCGGAAATTGTCCCACACGATCGAGTCCAGCACCATTTGGTCCAATGAGCATCCCTTGGCACAGTCGAGTCCGCCGATCCCGGATACGAGATCGCTCCCGGAGAACGCGCTGGAGGCGTATGCGAAAGCCTCGGACAGCGACACCTGAATACCGGCCCCCCTCCCTCCCATACCCCAGTTTGCCACCATGCAGGGTCTCCTGTATCGTCTGGCCATCTGTCCAGCCGCGGCAGATATCAGCGTGCCCTCGGGCGCGTAGAGGTTGATGCTTCCGGTCTTCAGGTCCATTGGCATTGAGCATGATCCGTATATGTGCGGTGCCCCGGGTGAGGCACATTGGGATATGACGATGCTTGCGAGGTTCTCGGCGTTCAGGTTCACGATGGTTCCCGCCAAGGTGACAGGTGCAGACATGCCCGACACGGACATGGAGTGGCAAAGAATAGGAATTCCTGCCCTTGCGAACTCGACCTGTGCCTCAACCGCCCCTTTGTCAAAAGACAAAGGCGAGATAGGGTTTGTGGCACAGGAGAATATCGGTCTTCTTCTGAGCTCCTCCTTTCCTCCGACGATGAGCGAGGCGAGCTCAATCATTCTTCTCGCATCGAGAGCATCGGTGCAGTCCCCTTGGACATGTAGGGCGCAATTCTGAAACGCCGTCCAGAGCTCGTACAGGTTGTGGCTCCTCGACGGGACGTCGGATATCGTCACGATGGGCCAGAAGAAGTCTACAGCATCGAGCGCATCGGCGAGTCTTGCGAATTCCGCGAAGTCGCTCGTAGAAGCGTTGCGCTTCTCTCCCGTCTCAAGGTCTCTCACGTAGAGCGTGAGGCCGTCCGTAGTGAGATGAGGTTCTCCTGTCGTTGGTACCTCGATGTCGTTCGTGCGGTCTCGCGCGCACATCTTGAAACTAGATGGCGCGCTTTTGAGCGCATCGCCGACCATGCCTTCTGGAATCATCGCGATCCGTTTCTTCTTGTCGACATTCGCGCCCGAATCATCCAGCAGCGAAAGTACGGATTCGCTCCTTACAAGCACCCCGATCTTGCTCAAAGCCTCGAGGCTTCTCTTATGTATCAGCTCCTCCTCGTCCGAGCTCAGGAATCGCAGGCGCGCAACTGCCACTTCTCCCTCCTCCTTCGTTCCCTCATTGATCCATTCGTCGCATTTCTCGGTCCGGTCCAGTAGATGGACATTACTTGGAGCGCATCATCTCGGTCAGGTTTTGGCAGCTTCCTTCACTATCTGGTCGAGCCGCTTCGAGATTCCATCGTCAAGCTTCACGGGGATGTGGTTCTTGAGGACCCAATCGGCTTTTTCCTTTGCCAGTGTTAGGTCATCCTTTTTCCCTTTTCTTTCCCACTCTTCGAAGGGCTCGGAGTTGAAGATCAACGACTGGTAGAACTGGCGTGCTTCCATCATCGTGGCCCTCTCCCCCAGGAAGCTTCCCTTCTTTGGGCCGATTCCGAGGATGCCGACATCCTTGATCATGTCTAGATGTAAAGTTTCCTTCGTGACGGGAATCTCGCGGGCGGCAGTGATTGCCCTGCCGACGATATCATCGTCGATGATCATCTGCTCGTAGGAGAGCACTGTCGAACAATCGAGCATCCCGATCCCGTTGTTGATCTCCTGGCCATACATCACGCTGGAGAGAGCTAGCATGCCGTTCTCAAGCGCGCTTTGCATACCCGGTGTTTTTGCGTTACATCCGGTGCCACCATACGACGGCATCTTGACATATCGGGCCATCTCGCCCGCCGCCGCGCATAGGATGAGCGCTTCTGGCGAGGCCAGCTGGATCGCCCCTGTCCTTGGGTCCATGTTCGAAAGGACGGAACCATAGATGACCGGGGATCCTGGCGTATGCGCCTGCATCGCCGCCGCCAAGGCGAGGGTTTCGGCATGGTTGACCACGAGGTTCCCTGGGATCGTCGCGGGAGAACTGATCCCCATCATTGCCATCCCCGTGATATGCACGGGGACCTTTGCGCTCGACCAGACCATTGCTGCGTCAGTAGCATGCCCGTCGAGAGTGAGGGGGGACATCGTGCAGACCATTGCCGACATGATGTGCCTCTTCCTCAGTTCATCCAACCCACCAACGATCTCCGATGCCATCTTGATCTGGAGTCCCGCTTCTTCGGCGGTGGATGTGGATTCGCTGAGTATGTGTTTTCTCGTGATATTGAATGCCTCCCTCATCCCCACGACGACATGGATATTCTGAGGTATGTCTGACGGGACGACCATCGGCTCATAGATGCTGAGGTGCGGCAGCCAATCGCTGATTATCGCCGAGTTCGTTATATCCTGCAGGACCGACAGCCTCCTGGTGCGAGTCTTCTGATCCCAGACGCTGATCCCGCATCCATCGGTCGTGTAGTAGGAGTGTCGACCGTCAAGTGGAAGGTCGTATTCACTTTCGCGACCAGCCAGGACGATTCCTTGTGGTACTTTCGAAATCAACGACTTAGTCAGATCCGTCGGGAACTTGACGACGCTTGTTCTATCATCGACGATGGCTCCCGCCTTCTTGAGCGAGTCACGGGCCGCCTTGCTGTGTATCCTGACGCCGACGTTCTCCATGACACTGAGGCCGGCTTCGTGAATCTGCTTCTTGTCCTCTTCTTTCAGTACTTCCACTGGTTTCCTTATCTTGAATCTCTCTGCAAATGCTGGCATAGCGCAACCTCCTCCTTGCTTTAGGGCATTTCAACGCTGTAGATAAGTCTTTTGAGATCCCGATGAACAATCGTCCTTCTATAAGTGTAACGGAGTCAGGATTCGTGAAATGTGAATCAGGCAGCTTCTCCAAAGAAGAAGCGAGGCCTGGGAGCCGTGTGACCCCAATGATCAAGCCTCGGCAGGAGTATTTATTATGCCATCAGGATAAGCAGCGAGGAGGTCAAGACGTGGTCGCGAGATGCCCTAGCGAGGAAGCAGTGCGGACGCCCGCAGAAGATGGATTCTCCATGCCAGCAGAATGGGACCCGCACGCCGGATGCTTCATCTCCTGGCCATGCAGGGAGCTCACCTTTCGAGGACACTTTGAGGACGCGAAGAAAGCCTATCTCGCTGTCATCAAGGCGATTGACCGCTTCGATCCAGTGACGGTCATCGTTGATCCGCAGACCTCCAAGGAGGCGCGAAGAAGGCTTGGTCCCGGAGCGAGGATCGTGGAGGCGGCGCTTGATGATTCGTGGGCAAGGGACAACGGTCCAATCATCCTCAGGAGGGACGACAACAGGCTTGCGCTCGCCCACTTCAGGTTCAACGGTTGGGGTCACAAGCAACCTTGCGAGAAGGACGACAGGCTGCCGGTCTTCCTGGCAGAGCGTTTGAGGATAAGGCGTTACGATGTGCCTATGGTCCTCGAAGGAGGTGCGATAAGCGTGGATGGTGACGGGACACTCCTGACTACCGAGCAGTGCCTCCTCAATGTCAACCGCAATCCTAGCATGTCCCGGGAGGAGATTGAGCAGGTCCTCGCTAGCTATCTGGGCATACGAAAGGTAATCTGGTTACCAAGAGGAGTTGAGAACGACATGACAGATGGACACGTGGATGGTGTCGCCGGGTTCGCAATGCCCGGTGTCGTGCTGGCCGCGCACACAAAGGATGATTCCGATCCGAACTACCGGAACTTGGAGGAAGCCCTGGCTCGGTTGGAATCCGCCACTGACGCCAAAGGGCGGTCCATGGAGGTCGTGAAAATGGTCCAGCCAAGACCGATCATGGTTGGAGGGGTTCCCGTGACGCCCAGCTATGTCAACCTATACTTCGCCAATGGAGCGGTGGTCTTCCCGAGCTATGGAATTCGAGAAGACGATCTCGCCCGTGAGACCCTCGCCTCCCTGTTTCCCGAGCGCGAGATTGTTGGCGTCAGGTGCGAACACATCAGCGTTGGAGGAGGGGATGTCCACTGCATCACGCTGCAGCTTCCTGCGGGCGAGCCTCAGTACCCATGATGCGGACTGTCAACGGAAGTGCGCAGGGAGCCGAACTTGAACTTGATGGTCTTGCTCTAATTCGATTGGGCACACGGAACACTGCTTTCAGAAGCTATTGGTGCAAGAACTCAGTTTACTGAAAACGCAAGATATCAGTCTGGCTCGACCTGATCGTGCGGGAGAGGGGATTTGAACCCCCGGACCCCTTCGAGACAGAATATCCTATCCCTCGAATGCGAGGACCTTAAGTCCTGCGCTTTTGGCCAAGCTTAGCTACTCCCGCGATGCCCTGATTCCCGGGGGCACACTTAACCGTTTTCGACCCTCAGAACTTCTTGAGGACCTCTTCAAGCGACGGCTGCCCCAGCACCTGGAGCTCGTACCTCACCCTTATGATCGGCTTGTTCGCCTTCAAGACCCTGTTGAGATCTATCGGCGTTCCTGAGACTACGACATCGCACTTGGCGGCGTTGATGGTCTGCTGAAGGTCCTTGATCTGGAGATCTCCGTAGCCCATTGCCGGCAGCACGTTCTCGAGATGACTGTACTTCTCGAAGGTCTCCTTGATCGAGTTGACCGCGAATGGCCGGGGATCGATGATCTTCTTCGCTCCTGCCTTCTGGGCGGCGATCAGCCCCGCGCCGAACTTCATCCCCCCGTGCGTGACGGTCGGGCCGTCCTCGATCACCAGGACAGTCTTGCCCTTGATCGCCTTCGGGTCGTCCACTGTGACCGGAGATGCGGCGGTGATGATCTTCGCCTTCGGATTAAGTTCCTTGGCTATTTCCCTCACTAGCTCGACATTCTTGGGATCTGCCGTATCGACCTTGTTGATGATCACCACATCTGCCATCCTCATGTTCGTCTCGCCTGGGTAGTACAGCTTGGCGTGGTCCGCCCTGTGCGGGTCCGCCACGACCACGTGGAGATCGGGGACGTAGAACGGGGTGTCGTTGTTGCCTCCGTCCCAGAGGATGACGTCCGCTTCCTTCTCCGCCTGACGGAGTATCCTCTCGTAGTCCACGCCCGCGTAAACGATTATGCCTTTGTCAATGTGAGGCTCATATTCCTCTCTCTCCTCTATCGTGCATTCGTTCTTGTCGAGGTCCGCGTATGTGGCGTATCTCTGCACGGCCTGCTTCTCGAGGTCGCCGTAAGGCATCGGGTGCCTGATCGCGACCACTCGCCTGCCCTTCGCCCTGAGTATGCCTGCGATCGCTCTCGTGGTCTGGCTCTTCCCGGAGCCAGTCCTGACGGCGCACACAGCTATAACTGGCACCTTCGACTTGATGGCCGATTGGTTCATGCCCATCAGCCTGAAGTCAGCCCCGGCAGCGTTCGCGATTGCGCACTTGTGCATCACGTCGATGTCGTTCAGGTCGGAATAGGCGAGCACGACCTGCTCTGCCTTGTGCTTCCTTATCAGTGCCGTCAGGTCCTTCTCGGGGTAGATGTCTATGCCCATCGGATAGAGCTTCCCCGCAAGGCTCGCTGGGTACTTCCTTCCTTCAATGTTCGGTATCTGCGTGGCGGTGAACGCGACCACCTCGTAGTTGGCGTTATCCCGGAAGTAGACGTTGAAATTGTGGAAGTCTCTTCCTGCCGCCCCCATTATGATGACTTTCGCTCGCATGCCCTCTCACCTTGCCCGCGGGTAGAGGCTGCAATCATATATTTCTTGCCAACCAACGAGAGAGGTCAGCGGGTGGGGAAAAGGTATTCGTAAGAGGATTCCCATCCGCTTCCAATGCCTTACAGGAGACCCTCGGACACCGAGATCGTGGACGCCATCAAGGAGGCGCTCCGGAGGCAGGGGATCGTCAATTCCCAGCGCAAGATGAGGGAGCTCGTGCTCAAGGAGCTGCACAGGCACGACCCGGATTACTCCGTGGGCGAGGTCCGAGTCAGGAAGTTGGCCATCAAGAACGGCCTCGCCACGGTCATCACGAGAGGGCGGAGCTCGACCCAACGTACCGTGGCCAATTCCTGCCCCGTCTGTAACGGGAAGATGAGAAGGACCAAGAACCTCACGCTTTATGGGGGCACGGTCAACATGGGCTACAAGTGCCATACATGCGGGTACTGGACCGGCCTGAAGAGAAGGGTCCCGACGCTATACGTCTTTGAGCCCAGGTGATGGGCTGGGGCGAGACTGACCCTAATCGTGGTTCTTCCGTGAACGCCTCAACAGATTTATTTGCAGGACGCCCTTTCGACCAATCGAGGGGAACGGTATGAAGCTCTGGGATTTCGGCCGGATGGAAGACGGAAAGATCAAGATCAGCCAAAAGGTCGGAGAGCCTTTGGGATTGGTCGATGGGAGCGAGGTCTTCAGCTCGATGTTCAAGTACGAGGTCGATGGCAAGGGGAGCTTCGAGATAGTGTTGTCCCCGTTCGGACCCGAGAACTACAGGGAGATAGCCTACATCACATTCCAAGTGAGGGACGAGCCAGGGGCCCTGGCCCAGGTCGCCCAGTTCATGAAATCGAGGAACATCGACATCCTGAACTCCGAGACCGTCAGCTCGGTCCCGGCCGTGATGATGGTCTGGGAGATGTTGGCCGACCTCTCGTTCTTCGGGGACTCGCTATCATTGAAGAAGGAGTTCGACGACGCGAAGGCTGCAGGCGATCCCTCCTTGACGATGGTCGACTGCATCGCAGTCGAGGCGTCGGATCTCGCAACGAGGTACACTCGGGGCGCTGCCGTCGAGAGCGCGAAGATCAAGACGAAGGCTTTGAGAAAGACCGAGAAGAAGGCGAGCTTGATCAAGAACGGCGTGTTCGAGCTACCCCAAGCGTATATGAACTTCCTGGGCAAGAGCTCGGCCCCGATCATGCTCATAGGCGAGCCCGACACTTGGATCCTGTCGATCGCGTTCCTCAACGATGATGCCAAGCTCAACCTGGTGAGCATCGACCTTCCGGACAGGCCGGGCGCGATCTACGAGATAATGAAGGCGCTGGGCGACGAGTCGATCAATGTCCTGGCAGGGTATACCAACGTTCTCGTGTATTATGAGCGGATGACATGCGAGCTGGTCATCGACGTGAGAGCGATGTCTGCCAAGGTCAAGGGAGACCTCAAGGGCGCCCTCAAGGCCAAGATCGCCGGCCTGGGACCGCAGTTCGCGCTCGTGGAGATGTCTCCGATCAAACTTTGAGCTGGTCGGCATCCATCTTGAAGTCAAGCCCTGTCCACAATGTGCAGAAGTATCGGCCGTTGCGCTCCTGGATGGTCACCAGGTCCCCCTCGTGCAGGATCCCGGAGGTCCAACAGACCACCTTGGGTCCCTTGTGAAGTCCGACCAGGGCGAGGTTGTGTGGATCCTCGAATCCCTCGGGAACCGCGTGAAGCCTGGTGAAGCAAAGCACCTTACCCTCGTCCGGCCACTCCGCCGGCTTCATGAGCTTCCCGCACCTGGGGCATCTCGGGCGCTCAGCCACGGTGGCGAACCCGCACCTGCATTTCTGGCCCTTCATCTCTTCCTCTTCTATGTGGCCACCAATCGTTTGAGATATAATCTTTGCGTGGATGCTTCTCCTAGCATTTCATGGGAGGAGACAAGGTTATAAACTCCAGTAGTTCATTCTCATCTTTGAGTTTGAACGCAACACATGTTCGCGATTCGCGGAGAAATCC
>Ga0315282_10011763_pt1 | contig 13498 bp, 7 predicted proteins | sample YL17G07_20_MG_FD_203693 | JGI IMG/M metagenome (GOLD analysis project Ga0315282, IMG submission 203693) | Sediment microbial communities from Yellowstone Lake, YNP, Wyoming, USA - YL17G07_20 | ecosystem: Environmental > Aquatic > Freshwater > Lake > Sediment | place: USA: Wyoming | collected...
CCGTGGTTGGCATTATATGTTGCGTTGTTCGCTATCATGGTGTTGTTGTTGGAAGCGCTCAGGTATATTCCGTGGTTCGCATTGCTTAAGAAGTTGTTCCAGGTCAGGTTATTGTAGTTTGATGCGCCGTCCAGGCTAATGCCAGAATAAGTGACGCTGTTTGATGCGTTGTTCCAGCTCACGTTATTGTGGCTGGAAGCGGTAAGCTCGATTGGGTAGTACGAGGTATATGATGCGTTGTTTCCTGTCACGTTATTGTAGTTGGATGAGGTTAGGAATATGCCGTACCTTGTGCTGCCGTTGCTTGATGCGTTGTTCCATGTCACGTTATTGTAGTTTGATGACACGAGGTAAATGTTGCTATAGATGCCGCCGCTGTTCTGCACGTTGTTCCCGTTCACTGTATTGTTGTTGGATGAGGAAAGGTATATGCCGTCGCGCTTGTTGGTCAAGACTGCATTCCAGTTTATGGTATTGTTGTTAGAGGAAGTTAGGTAAATGCCGTAGTATGCATTGAATGATGCGTTGTTACTGCTGATGTTGGTGAAGTTGGAATAGGACAGCCAAATGCCGTGGTATGAATTGTATGATGCGTTGTTCCATGACAGATTGGTGTTGTTGGAATAGACGAGGTAAATTCCGTAGTATAAATTTCCTGATGCGTTGTTTCCGGTGACGTTGGTGTTGTTTGAATAGATAATGTAAATGCCGTACTGGGTATTCTTTGATGCGTTGTTCGCTGTTAGGTTATTGTAATTGGAAGAATTAATGAAGCTGCCGTGCATGGAATTGTTCATTAAAGTGTTCGCGAAGACTGTGATGTTGTTGTTTTGGACGCTTCGGCTTGATGCATTCATCCAAAAGCCATATGCGTTGAACGAGGCATTGTTCCAGGTCACGTTGGTGTTGTTTACGTTGGCCACCCAGATTCCGTAGGTGAACCCGGTTATGGTGCAGTTCGTGATTGTCGTGCCTGTGTGCCCCGTGACGTTGACGCCTGCGTGTCCGGCGGTAACGCCGTCTCCGGTGATTCTGTAGCCGCTGCAGTTGAGGACTACGTTGTCCGCGGAAACGTTTATGCAGTAGCTGCCGGTTATGCTGAAACTTCCTGTGAGATTGCAGATTTGGCTGGCGGTGGCGGCGCAGGTGGTGCACGTGTCGCAACTGTCGCACGTGCTGGAAGCAAGTGGCTCCAGTTCACCACGGGTTGAGGCATTGGCAGCTGCCGCTTCCTGTTCTCCCGCGTTTTCTTCATTATCAACGACATTCACAGTGGTTGCGGCCGAAACGTTTAAGCCATCAAAGCCGGCTCCCCCTGCAATGGCTTCAAGCGCGTATTCGCCGGTCTCATGTGGCACGACTGTGATGTTCCCGAAACAGGGATTCCCTGCCGCGAGGTTCTCGCACAAGTTGCTTTCGGATCCAGAGAGCAGATTGAATGATTCTGGAATGACGGACCAGTTAAGCCATGCCGGCGAGTCCAAGGGGTTTCCGGAATCAGTAGTGAGAACTGCCGCGAGAGTCAACGGTTCGTCCCTAAACACGTCCACAGGGCTTTCGGCAGGGTTTGTTATTGTTACCTGGATCTGCACGGTTTGCGGCGGTTCCTCGGCAGTCCCGTTTTCAGCTACAATGACGAGTGTAAGCGAGTTCTGCGGCGAGAAAGTCATACGGACCTGTTGTGATTGCTCTGTGTCGCTTTCGCTTTCATTCGTCGTCGCTGCTGCTTTAGTCGCAACCATCGCGTTTATCACCGCGCTTATGGATTGCGCTCCTGCAATACTGTTGCTTAATGGATTCAGGAACCAGCTTACGAGCGTGGATTCGCCTGGAAGAAGAATTTCTATGCTCGCGGTTTTCTGGGGTGTTACTTCAATTCCTTCAGGAAGGTCTGTAAGGGATGCGTTAATGGCTGAGACTGTAGTGTCATTTCTCGCTGTTATCTGCAATTGTATGCTGGCAGGACTGCTACTTCCCTTGGATAGTTCTATTATAGAATCCAAGAAGATGGCAATCAACGGGGAAGGGTTTTCCGTGGTGTTCAATTCCTGTGGTGGCGTGGTGGATTGATTTTCGTCTTGTTGTTGTAGTATCGCGTATGCAACAGGCAGGACAATTACCAGCAGTAGCACTACTGCAAGAGAGAACAAAAGCTGGTTACGAACGCGGTCCGGCACTTTAAAACGAGTTGGTTATCGTATTTTTAAAGATTTCTAACCCTATTATCCTTTTTTCACGCTATAACAACGCCGAACTCGTCCGGAGAATGGTATTCTGTGCCTTCCGGGATGGCAAAAACGCTGTAATCGAAATCAACTGCTGCTATAGGTCCTTGTTTCAGTATTTTCACGAATGAAACCGTGGCGTGCGGGTAGTGTGCGTCCAATGGATTGGATATTTCATACTCTTTAGGGAATCCGTCCGGCGTCCAGGAAAGAATAGTGAACGAGTAATCCAATGAATACGAATATGACGCTGACGCATTTAGTTGTTCACTAGTGTCATTGGGGTTTCCGAAAGGTATGAGTCCGGAGTAAATCCTGCTCGTTTCATTAAATCTGGCATTCTCCAGCACCAATGCAGGAGGCAGGATGCCGTAAAGCATCTTAGTGGTTCCAGCGTATTTCAGGGCGGCCGGCTTGTTGTATGCCGCGTCAGGAAGCCTGTAAAGGATGGTGTCGTTTCCGTCAAATATTATCCTCGCGGGACGATAGCCAGCGTATGTCGAGACGTTGCCTACAGCCGCGGTGCGCAAGCCGTCTGAATACAGCACGAATTCGTGCGGTAATGACCTTCCGTCCTCCATCACGCTCACCTCAGCAATCAATGGAAATGCCTCAGAAAGAGTCATCACCTTGCCGGGAACAGTATTATTCATATTCATAGTGACGGAATGCGAATGCGGCGTCGCGAACAGGATATTATAGACCGCGAGAAATCCCGCAAGCAATACCAGCACGCAAAAAAAGACGACAGCCGCAATCCTCCACCACACCAGTTTGTTCCTGCGAACCGCCTTTGGCCTGCGCTTGCGTCTCCTTAATACTAATGATGTCTTGGTGGTTCGTGTTTTTCTTGTTCTCACCATAAGGAAGCGGTTTGATCCCCCTATTCCGAATCACGGATAAATCCTGTTCATGGTCCTCGGGAACGGAATGGTATCCCTGATGTGCTCAAGGCCCAGCATCCATGCAATCACGCGGTCAACACCGAGCCCGAATCCTGCATGAGGAACCGTGCCGTAACGCCTCAAATCAACGTACCACTCGTAATCCTTCTCATTATGTCCGAATCGCTCTATCTGCTCTAGAATCATTGCGGCATCATGAACCCTCTGCCCGCCACCTACTATCTCTCCGTAACCCTCTGGAGCCAACAAGTCAGTGCTCAATGCGCGTTCAGGGTCTTTAGGGTCAGGCATGTGATAGAATCCCTTAAGCTTTAGGGGAAATCCGTAAAGGAATACCGGCGCTTCATACTTCATCATCAATTTACGCTCTTCAGCCTCGCCGATGTCGTCTCCATCCTGGAGTTTCATATCTCCATCCACACTTCCCTCATCATTGAGCATCCTTATGGCGTCAAGATAGTGCAGCCTCTTGAAAGGAGGCTTTACTTTCCTTAATGATTCAGGATCCCTGTTGAATGACTTCAATTCCTCAGGATGCTTTTCCACGACTTCACTGGCTATGTGGGAAACCAATCCCTCAATCACCTTTATTATACCCTCAAGATCGCACCATGCCGCTTCTGCTTCTGCATGCCAGAACTCGGTCAAGTGCCTCCTCGTCCTTGACTGCTCAGCCCTGAATGAGGGGGCTATAGTGTAGACGCGCTCTAGGCTCATTATCAATGCCTCCAGATAGAATTGCGCTGATTGCGTGAGATACGCTTTCTCACCGAAATAATCTAGCTCGAAAAGAGTAGAGCCCCCCTCGCATGCAGCATTAACGAAGGAAGGTCCCTGCACTTCATAGAAATGCTGGCTCCTGAAGTACTCGTGTATCGCTCCGAAAACAGTGCTTCGGACCCGTAATGCAGCGTTCAAGTCCTTAGAACGAAGCCATAAATGCCTGAAATTGAGTGTGTGCTCAGTGCTCAAGTCCTCGGTTATAGGAAATGGAGTTGCCGCAAGACCTGTTACTTTTCCGGATTCAACCTGTATCTCGCATCCGCCAGGTGCCCTTTCATCAAGCTTCACAAGACCCGCGACTTCCACAGCGCTCTCTATTGGCGCGTTTTTCAATTCCTCAAAATCAGGAGTGCCGGAACGCACGACAGTCTGTACTATCCCATCGGCATCTCTCAAGATTATGAACGCTATCTTGCCGCTTGAGCGCGTCCTGTAAATCCAGCCGCGCACGCGAACAAGAGCATCAGTCGGAGAGTCCTTCAAGTCAGATATCCTAGTGTAGCCCATGGTTCCTTCTGAAGTCGGCGCGTCTGACATGGTATTGTGCTCCAAACGAGCCACGCCCTTCATTGTTTTTAATAATTGTGCCGGGCGCTCCCGGCATCACAAAATGGACAATCAGTATTCTTCTTTTTCGGTCCCGGCGCCAACATGAACCCCCGCCGTGTTAACGGCGGGATGTCCAGTACATAAATATACTATTCTGGATTCCCGAGAGGGAAAAATGGCGCCGTGACATGAACTACACCTAAGATCCCGCCACTAAAGTGGCAGGTAGTTCAGACTCTGGGTAGTTCAGACTCGTCTTCTGGGATTATAACTTCAACTGTCTTTCCGTGCTTCCCGGAATCAATGCTGTAAAAAATCATCCTGGCAATGGCGTACGGCAATTCCAGCACTTTCCAGGAGAGGAATACCACAAGCCCAATGCAGGCAAGTACTACCAGTGCCGCGATTGCGGCAATGGATAGCACGAGCCCGAGAGCCGCGACAACAATCCCGCATATAACTACAGGTATGGCGTGAAGTAGCCTTAAGAAAAGCGGTTCAGTTCTCCACTCATTGGCGAAGTCGTAATAGTAGCGCCTGAATTTGACCATGACGTTTGTGTGTTTGCTGATGTGATTCTAAAATCGCGAAGGTTTATTTATGCTTTCTATTGCTGGGGTCATCTCCCGCCACCGCCTCCACCGCCGCCTCCACCGCCTCCGCCGAATCCTCCTCCTCCACCACCCCCTCCGGATGAAGCGAGCGAAGTTACCCCTCCTACTCCCCCGAAACACGTCGGCATATAGGAAGCAGCCATCTTCGCTTCAGGAATCTTCACGTTCAGTTTTTCCATTGCCTTAGCTACTTTGTCGCCGACTCCGAGAGCAGTGCCGTACACGAGCCATTCCTTCCACATGTTCAGTTCTTCAGGGGCGGATTTCTTCATCATGGCGAAGTCAGAGAGGAACCTGCGGAAAGCCAGCCATTCAAGTTTTTCCTTGTAATAGTCCTCCTTCCACTTGCCGAAAAGCGCGGTTGAAGTGAAAAGAAGCGGGGCGGACTGGATCAATAATATGATTGACAGGTAAAGACAGTACGCAATATTTGGATATATTTTGCCATAATTAGCGACATTACAAGCCACGATGCCGCAAATGGACAGAAACACTCCGAACAGTATCCAGACGTACTTCTTTCCTCGTACAACGAATTCTTCCGCGATTTTATTCTCTGGGTCGGGTTTTTTCATCAATCCTTCCATAGTTTTCCTTATGGCTTCTAATGCGTCATAGTTGGAACCTCCAAGCCCGGAGAATGGAGTGGCTCTTAAGGATTTTATTTCGTCACCGAATTCCTTGGTGTCAAACACATTATCTTTTCCCGAGAACTCCGCGAGGAATTCAATGACGTGTTTCTCGTACTCATCGTCTCCTGCATCCTTTTGAAGCACTGTTATCATCAGTTCGGCGCTTGTTCCCTCGAGCTTCAATATCCCTCGCATCTGTAGGTCGAGCAATGTCGCGTAAAACCCGTCCTCATCATAATCGAACGGGTCGTCCTTGAATACGAGATTCACGATCCAAGGCTTCCTCTTAGGATTGGGAACGTAACTCAAGGTCTTAGGCACCACGAACGGTTTTTCCTTTCCGAACCGATTGTAAACTGCGAGGATGATGAATGGGAACAACAATATCAATGCGATCAGCGCATACGACACGGCATTGATGGCTGATGATACGTTTGATAACGCCTCGTTTGCCGAAACTGTCTTTTGTTCCACTCCTTCAACGCGTGTTATGAAGCCGTCCATCAGGCTTGCGGCTTCGGGCTTTAGCAGCATCTCGACCTCAAGCAGGCCGTTTTCCGGGCTTACGCCTCGCACGACCCAATCATCCCCTTCCTTTCCTGCTTTCAATGTCGCAGGGTGTATGTAAAATCTGGAAATCGCGCCAGTCGGGTCGTGCACTGATATCAAGACGTTATTGTACGGCACGTGCTCGTCTGCGATCATGAAATTCAGGTGGCAATACGTGTTATCGCATTCCAGGGATGGATGTATCCTGAAAACGTAATCCAGGCGGTACGTTCCGGCATCGAAGTATGCCGGCAGGTACACTCCTGCCTCGCTGAGGAATGCCTTGTCCAAGATGAAATTACGCACGGAAAGATCGGAAGCGTACTCGCCTGAAATGACATGTACTATGCCGCTTGAGTCCTTTACGTACTGGATGGTGCCTTCAGGTGATGACATATTGACGAATTCCACGAAAGGAGAACTGGCTCGATTTCCGAGCCTGAGCGGCCATGTCTTCCAGTGCCTGTAAAGCATGCGGTACTCATATGGTTTGGTTATCTTGTAGTCGAAAGTTTCCCTGAATGTCCCGTTAAGGTAAACGTGGGCCGTATAATTTTCCGCGGTGAGTGTGGCGGAACTGATTTGGATGCTGCCCGGACTTATCTTCGTTGAAGAATTATTGATGAAGATGCTGGGGTTTATCAGCACTCCAAGAATGCCAATTATTCCGATCACAACCATCAGGATGATGATTTGGCGATTCTCTTCAAAGTCAAGATGCCATGGGCCCGTCCCCATACTCCGCAATGTCATTGTTGTGAACAATATGAGCCAAATGATGGTGATCAACAGTATCATCCAGTTAGCCGTGCTGAATGATATGATGAAGAATGGTAAGCACATTAAGAACACTATGCCTAAAGTGGACCATTTCGAAATAGATTGAATTGATAATTCTGCCACGCTAAACCAAGCTCATCTCCTGTCTCTCATCTCCCGCCACCGCCTCCTCCACCGCCGCCTCCGCCTCCTCCGAATCCGCCTCCTCCACCACCTCCTCCGGATGAAGAAGGTGAAGCCGCACTATACGCACTTCCAAAATGCGTCGACATATAACCATAAGTCGCTATCCTCGCTTCAGGAATCTTGACTTTCAGTTTTTCCATCGCTTTCACGACCTTGTCACCAACGCCCAGAGCAGTGCCGTACGCGAGCCATTCCTTCCACATGTTAATGTCTTCGGGAGGGGATTTCTTCATCATGGCGAAGTCCGATAGGAACCTGCGGAAAGCCAGCCATTCAAGTTTTTCCTTGTAATAGTCCTCCTTCCACTTTCCGAAAAGCGCGGTTGAGGTGAAAAGAAGCGGGATGGATTGAACCAGCAATACGCATGACAGGTAAAGACAGAACGTGCTGGCAGGGTATATTCTGCCGTAACTCAGCGATGCCACAAGACACGCTACAAGAATGGACAAGAACGCGCAGAACAGTATCCAGACATATTTCTTTCCACGTACAACGAATCCTTCCGCGATTTTATTCTCAGGGTCTGGTTCTTTCATCAATCCGTCCATCGTTTCCCTTATGTCTTTCAAATATGCTTCGTGGCTGGAGCCGCCAAATGGAAACTGAGCACCGCTCAATGATTTTATTTTGTCCTTGAATTCCTTGGTGTCAAACACATTATCTTTTCCCCCAGCGAATTTCGTGAGGAATCCAATGACGCGTTTCTCGTAATCATCCTCCCCTGCATCTTTTTTGAGGACCGTTATCCTCAGTTTCTCGCTTGTTCCCTCAAGCTTCAATGCTCCCCGCATCTGGAGGTCCAGCAGTGTCGCGTAAAACCCGTCCTCATCGAAATCGAACGGATCGCTCCTGAACACGAGATTCACGAACCAAGGCTTCCTCTTAGGATTGGGAACGTAACTCAGGGTCTTCGGCACCACGAACGGTTTTTCCTTTCCGAACCGATCGTAAACTGCGAGGACAATGAACGGGAACAACAATATCAATGCGAACAGCAAATACGACACGACAGCGATGATTACGGATGCAGTTGAGAACTCCCGGTTTGCCGAAACTGTCTTTTGTTCCACTCCATAAATGGGTGTTATGAAGCCGTCCATCGAGCTGGCGGCTTCGGATTTGAACAGCATCTCGACCTCAAGAAGGCCGCTTTCCGGGCTCGAGCCGCGCACAATCCAGTCATCTCCTTCCTTTTTCGCATTCATATATGGGTGCGTGTAGAATCCGGAAATCGCGCCACTCGGGTCGTGGACTAATATCAAGACGTTATTGTACGGCACGTGCTCGTCTGCAAGCATGAGATTCAGGTGGCAATACGTGTCATCGCATTCAAGTGATGGATGCATCCTGAAAACGTAATCCAGTCTGTACGTTCCGGCATCGAAATATATCGGCAGGTACGCGCCTGCCTCGCTAAGGAATGCATTTTCTGAAATGAAACTATGCACGTCCTCAATATGAGAAGCGTACTTGGTCGAAAATAATATTATATGAACTGCGCCGCTTGAGTCCTTGACGTACTGTATCGTGCCTGAAGGAGTTGAAGATGACATAGTGACGAATTCCACGAAAGGAGAACTGGCTCGGTCTCCGAACCTAAGAGGCCATGTCTTCCAGTTCCTGTAAAGCATGTGGTACTTGGCGGATTCGGTTATCTTGTAGTTGAAAGTTTCCCTGATGGTTCCGTTAAGGTAAACGTGGGCAGTGTAATTTTCCGCTCTGAGGGTACTGAACGCGCCAGTGGAGACGACCGAGCTTATTATCATTCCGAGAATGCCAATTATTCCGATTACTGTCATCAAGATGATGATTTGGCGATTCTCTTCAAAGTCAAACTCAATCCGCCAATGGCGGCCTGTTTCCGTACTTCGCCACATCGGCCGCAATACCTGCATTGCGAATACTATGATGTAAAAGATGCCTTCCACCACGTTTCTCAAGTTAGGCGGGGTGATGGTGAACGCGACAAAACCTGCGATAACGAATAAGATGACCCGCCAACGTGGATTGGTCAACCACCTCGAAAATGATGATTTTGCCACGCCTAAACCAACTTCACCGCTGGCTGCTGTTCTTCCTTGAATTCGAAGAATTCCTTCTTCCTGAACCCGCCGAGCGATGCAACGAACTTCGATGGTATGGTCTCAAGCATCGTGTCGAATTCCTGCACTATGTTGTTGTAAGTGTACCTATGGCGTGATATCTCGTCCTCAACCTGGCTTATCGCCTTCATGAGTACGAGAACGGTCTCTGATGTCTTGAGGTCCGGATATTTTTCCGCGACCGCCATGATGTTCCCGAAGAGGCTGCGGCTTTTGGCGTATATCTCGCCCAGCTCCGCCGGGCCTGCTTTTTCTATGCTCGTGCGCAGGCGTGTTACGCTCTCGAGTGTTTCCCTCTCGTATTTCGCGTAGCCCTTGACCGAGCTTACGAGCTCGCTTATCAAGTCAAGCCTCTTTTTCAATGCGACAGTGACTTGTGCGAGCGTCGCGTCCCCGCCGTTCTTGAGGGCTTGCAGGCGGTTGTAGATCAGGATGAGGTAGACTGCGAGCCCTCCTACGAGCGCGAATGATATTGCCAGAATCGATTCTAAAACGAGAGGTTCCATACAGGCGTTTACCGCGCTTAGTATATTTAAAAGAAAGCACGCTTGCTTAAAAACGCGCATTGCCTTGATTTGAACGGTAGCGAGTATTAGGATGGTCAGCCAGAAAGTCACTGCAATGATAAGCGGTATGCATTGCGCTTCATGTGCCGCGAACATCGAGAAATCGCTCAAGAAAGTACCTGGTGTCATCAACGCATCGGTCAATTTCACGACTGAATCAGCCCGAGTCGAATTCGAGGCTGGAAAAGTGAAGCAGTCGGATATCATCAAAGCCATTGAGGGCGCTGGCGCCTACAAGGCGGAAATAGGCGAGAATAATAAAGGCAGGGATGACGAAAGGGCCAGGACCACATCAGACCTTCTGGTTCGGTTCTTCGTCGCTCTAGCATTGAGCATACCTGTATTCATCATAAGCATGTTCGCGATGGGATTGCCTTACCGGGCGCTGATACTGTTCATCCTCGCCACCCCAGTGCAGTTTTTCGCGGGATGGCCTTTCTATAAGGGGGCTTGGGCGTCGCTTGTCAAGAGCAGGAGTGCTAACATGGACACGCTCGTAGTCATGGGAACGAGTGCAGCCTATTTTTACAGCATAGCTACTGCATTCTTCTTTAACGTTCCTGGAGCGCTTTATTTCGAGACCGCGAGCGTCCTCATAACATTCATCCTTCTCGGGAAAGTTCTTGAGGACTGGAGCAAGAGAAAGACCAGAAGCGCGATCGAGAAATTACGCAAGCTCGCTCCGAGAACCGCCATGCGCATCACGGAAGACGGGAGGCTTGAGGAAGTGGGCATGGAACGCCTCAAAGTGAATGACCGCGTGGTCATCCGTCCAGGAGACCAGATACCGTGCGATGGGATAGTCATTTCCGGGACATCATCAGTAAATGAATCTATGATGAGCGGGGAAAGCATGCCTGTGGAAAAAGGCGAGGGAAGCGAAGTGATTGCCGGGACGCTTAATGGCAACGGTTCGCTGACTGCCAGGGTAGTCCGTGTCGGTGATGACACGACTCTTGCGAAGATAATACATCTAGTCGAGGAAGCGCAGGCGAGCAAGGCGCCCATAGAGCGTCTCGCAGACAGGATATCATCCGTATTCGTTCCTGCGATAATACTCATAGCGCTCGCCTCCTTCCTCTTTTGGTTTTTGTTGGCGGGCAAGGCGTTTTCATTCGCTTTGACAGTCGCAATAACAGTGCTGGTGATAGCCTGCCCGTGCGCACTAGGCCTCGCAACGCCGACAGCAGTGATAGTAGGAACTGGCAAGGGAGCAGAGGAGGGCATAATAATCAAGGGAGGGCTTCCTCTCGAAACAGCCTACAAGATAAACACTGTAGTCTTCGATAAGACTGGGACTCTGACTGTTGGAAAGCCTAAGCTTACTGACGTGTTCGGTTTCGGAAGCTTCAGCAACGAGCAGGTATTGCGTCTTGCGGCAATAGCGGAAAAGCACTCAGAACATCCTCTAGCCGAACCGATAATCAGGGAGGCAGAGAAACAGAAACTGCACATACCTGATGTCGAGGAATTCAAGGCAATGCCTGGGGAGGGGATATACGCGAAATGGAGCGGGCATCACCTTCTTCTCGGAAACAGGAAGCTGCTCTCTAAAAACAAGATCGTGCCGCATCCCGAGGCAGAGGACGTGATACAACAGCTCGAAAGCGAAGGAAAGACAGTGATGATGCTGTGCGTCAACGGGAGATTCTCCGGGGTCGTCGGGGTCGCGGACATCCTCAAGGACAATGCAGGGAAGGCTATAGGAAAACTCAAGGACATGGGCTTGAAGGTTGTGCTGCTAAGCGGAGACAATTATAGGACCGCTAAAGCCGTGGCAAAAGCCGCAGGCATTGACGACGTGCTCGCAGAAGTATCCCCATCAGACAAGGCTGAAGTGATAGATGGACTGCAGAATGACGGACTGATTGTGGCGATGGTTGGGGACGGGATCAATGACGCTCCTGCACTCGCCAAGGCAAATGTCGGCATAGCACTCGGCTCAGGAACGGATGTCGCAATGGAAACAGGAGACATTGTGCTGGTTACGGATGACCTTATGGGCGTGCCTAAGGCGATCGAACTTAGCAAGATAACGTTCAAGAAAATAAAACAGAACCTCTTCTGGGCGCTTTTCTACAATGCGCTGCTCGTCCCTATTGCCGCAGGAGTGCTTTATCCTTTCACAGGAATCCTCATTTGGCCGGAATTAGGCGGGCTTGCGATGGCATTAAGTTCGGTGAGCGTCGTGCTTAATTCATTGTCGATTTCCGCAAAACGAAAGAATGTAGAAATATAAAAAAAGAAGGCGTCATTAGTTATTCGCGTGAAACTTCCAGAAGAAGGATTCATTGAGACTGCGTTAACTGTCTTGGCAGTCATGATTCTTCTGGCAACGACTCTCGTTTCGGCAAACGCCATCCGCAACGGATTAGAAACTAATCTCAACAACTCATACCGTATGACCAGCGTCAACTTCCCAGCATCGTTTAATTCCACTCAAGCTAACGTCACGCTCAACGGCACGACTGAGTGGGATTATCTTGGTACTGCGGTCGCATCTGGCGATGTAAACAACGACGGCTACAGTGACTTGATTATCGGTGCTATCGGTGCCAGTCCGAACGGCCAATCTCAGGCAGGTCAGGTTTACGTCTTCTTCGGTAATCGTGCTTCCGCGCTTGACGGAAAGAGCCGGAGTGCAGCTTCAGCGAACGTAACGATAAACGGCACGGTCGCGGGTGATTATCTCGGCATGTCGGTTTCCTCCGGTGACGTTAACGGCGATGGTTATGGTGACTTGCTTATCGGTGCTTACGGTGCATGTTCCGATGCAGGCCGGGTTTACGTATTCTTCGGTAACAGTACTTCCGCGCTTGACGGCAAGAGCTGGAATTCGTCTTTCGCTAACGTCACAATCAATGGTACGCACGCGAGCGATGAGCTTGGTTACTCGGTTTCCTCCGGCGACGTTAACGGCGACGGCTACAATGACTTGATTATCGGTGCTTACAGTGTAAGTTCCGATGCAGGCCGGGTTTACGTATTCTTCGGTAACAGTACTTCCGCGCTTGACGGCAAGAGCTGGAATGCGTCTTCAGCTAACGTCACAATCAATGGTACGAGCGTGGGTAATTATCTAGGTTACTCGGTTTCCTCCGGCGACGTGAACAATGACACTTATAGTGACTTGATTATCGGTGCTTTCGGTGCGGGCTCCTTTAGTTTTTCCGGCAGGGTTTACGTATTCTTTGGGGGTCCAAATATTGCAGGCAAGAGTTGGGATGCGTCTTCCGCTAACGTCACAATCGCCGGTACGAGCGTGGGTAATTATCTTGGTACCGCAGTCGCATCTGGTGATGTGAACAACGACGGCTATAGTGACTTGATTATCGGTGCTTATCACATCGGTGAAGCCGATCCCCCGGCAGGGCGGGCTTACGTATTCTTTGGGGGTCCAAATATTGCAGGCAAGAGTTGGAATGCGTCTTCAGCTAACGTCACAATCAATGGCACGGTCGTTGCCGATAGGCTCGGTCGCTCGGTTTCCTCCGGCGACGTTAACGGCGACGGCTACAATGACTTGATTATCGGTGCTTACAGTGTAAGTTCCGATGCAGGCCGGGTTTACGTATTCTTCGGTAACAGTACTTCCGCGCTTGACGGC
>Ga0315282_10011764_pt1 | contig 13497 bp, 10 predicted proteins | sample YL17G07_20_MG_FD_203693 | JGI IMG/M metagenome (GOLD analysis project Ga0315282, IMG submission 203693) | Sediment microbial communities from Yellowstone Lake, YNP, Wyoming, USA - YL17G07_20 | ecosystem: Environmental > Aquatic > Freshwater > Lake > Sediment | place: USA: Wyoming | collected...
TGTTTTTTACAACGGAAAGAAATTTGGCGTTGAAGTTTATCAGGAAGACGCTAAATGGACAAACGGTGTAAAACAACTGCCTAGAAAAATGACTGGCTTCAATATTAGATCTAGAATCTAATTTCAATAAAATGAAAAAAATAGCAGTATTTGCGATAATTGTAATCATGACAGCATTAGCTGGAGCGGTGATATATTCATCTGTAGCTAATGCGGCCAACGCAGTCATTATCAATCCTTCTAATCCAAGCGATAATGACGGTTTAGTCTGTTATGTTGCTGGATCAGCAGATATATTTGATGTCTTCTGGTATCAAAATGGCCAGGAAGCACAAGTTGATTATGGGGTTTCTCAGTCAACAATAACTGCCGCGCAGACAAACGCTGGAGACGAATGGAAATGCGATGTTTATTCTCCTTTTGGAAATAAAGTCGGAGAAGCCATAGTTAATATTGCAGCTGCAGGAAGCACACCACAGCCTGCTAACGGAACAGTAATCATAACACCTGCCAGCCCTTTTGATAATGAGACTTTATCATGCTCTATTCAAGGATTTACTGGAGATGCGGATTTCACATGGTTGCAGAATGGAAATGAATTCAAAACAGATTATGGAGTCAATCAGACCACAATAGCTGCTTCTCAAACAAGCCAGGGAGACATTTGGAAATGCTCAGCTTACACTCCTTTTGGAAATAAAATCGGAGACGCTTCAGTAACAATAACAGTAGAAAATACGAGCGTTGCATCAGGAACAGTAATAATCACACCTAGCCATCCATACACAAATGATACATTAACAGGTTCTGTTTTAGGCATCACTGAATCTCTTGATCTTTATTGGTATAAAAACAACCAGGAATTCAAAATAGATTATGGAGCCACAACAACAATAAATCCTTCAGACACCACCAAGCATGATGTCTGGACCTTAAAGGCATATACTCCATTCGGATCATTCGTCAACCAAGCAAGCGTTGAAATCCTTAATACAGCCCCTGTAATGGGCACAGTAAGCTCTCCTGTCTCACTAAATGAAGGCCAATCTTTAGACGTTTCATTCTCAGCAACAGATTTGGACAATGATGCTCTAATATATAATATATACAGAAACGGACAATTAGTCGCTTTAACAAATTCAAGTTCATGGGTCACAGCAGTTGGAGATGCTGGAACTTACACATATATATTCAATGCAAGCGATGGCGAAGCTTCAGTGACTGCAACAAGAACTGTAATTGTCAATCCAATTGGAACACCACCACCAACAGCGCCTGTTTGCGGAAACAGTGTAATTGAGACTGGAGAAACATGCGATGATGGAAACACTGCAAGCGGAGACAGTTGCTCTTCAACTTGCCAGATTGAGCCAACTCCACCAACACCAGTCATTCCACCTACTCCATCAAAAAAAATCACAATATATAATCTAGAATTCTCAGCAGTAAGCATGCCTGAAGGAAATTATTTGAAAATAAGAAATACAGCTCACAAAATAGACAATGCTAAGATAAGAATTTACGCCACTGAATTAAACAGTGTTGAATCATTAAGCCTTAATGTTGACAAGAACGAAGTCAAATTATATCCATTAAATTTCGACTTAAAAAATAATGATATCTACCTGTTGAAGATAAATGTAATCAGCGATAATTTCGACGGATCAGACTATCTATTAATGGAAACATAACACGAATAACTACTATTTATTACCATAAAGTTTATATAGTAGGTAATCACTTCATAATGATGAAAATCGCAAGATTTTCAGCATGCCGGAAATCAAAAATTTCCGTGCATAATAAATTTATATAACAAAATAAGGGAAAAAATGAAAAAATTCGTAATTGCAATGTTTGCATTGCTAATTTGCGCAGTGATCGTACCTAGTGTTTTAGCTTCAGTAGAAGTCAGCGTAAAAGACATTTCCCAGACATTTGCACCTATCTCTTTAACGATAGGCCAAACAGTGCCTGTGAATGTTTATTTTAGCGAAACTTCTAATGCGAGTGATGTCGTTGTTGAAGCCGATCTTTCTTACGGCCATGGAAAAGAAGTAAGCGATAAAAGCCAAGCTTTAGATTTGATTGCAGGCACACAATATGTTGAAGAACTCAGCATAAAACTGCCTACAGATATCGAAGCAACTTCACCTGGCGAAGAGTATACCTTACATGTCAGAATAAGAGACAGCAAAGGAAACACTCTTGAAGAAACTGAGTTCCCTGTTACCGTACAAAGAAGTAACGATCTTTTGGACATCCAAAAGGTCATGAAAACAACTGCAGAAGCAGGAAAATCAACCCTGATTACAGTAGTTGTAAAAAATATCGGTTCTGATCAACAGGACGATATTTATGTAAAGGTAACAATACCGGAACTTGGAGTTTCAGCTGAAGAAAGAGTAGGCGACTTGGTTGCAGTAGATAAAGATGACCAAGACAACACAGCAACTGTGGATATTCCATTGAGAATACCTTCAAATGCTGCCGAAGGCACCTATTCAGTCGTTGTAAAAGTTTACAATGACAACGTAGATATCAGCAAAACTGAAAGCTTAAACATCAAAGGCGGTTCAACCCCTGTAGACGCGAGCGAAGTAGTTCCTCAAATCCTGGCTCAAGAAATTGAGAAAGGAAAGAGTGCAACTTATGGTATAACAATAGGGAATCTTGCTGATTCTGCTCAGAGTTATACTGTTGAAGTAAGCGGAACAGACGGATGGGCTACTTATGCGGTATCACCATTGAAAGTAACCTTAAACGGAAAAGACAGCCAAATAGTTAATACTGAAATAGCAGTAAACCCTAACGCAATGACTGGAGACCACAGCTTCGTTGTTACAGTGAAGAACGATAATAAGATCGTAAGTCAAGTAACTTTGAAAGCAGATGTCAAAGAGTCAGCGTTGAAAGTGAATGCTATGCTTATCTCAGTAATTGTATTGGCCGTGATTTTGCTTATATTGGTTTTAGTTTTAATAAAATCAAGAAAGGCAGAGTCTGTTGAAACCGAAGAAAGTTATTACTAGACGCAAAGCAAGGTTAAAATATGGCAATCAGTTTGAATGATTCCGGGTATTTGTAATTATTTTTTTTAAACCCTCTTTTTCTTTTTTATTTTTTAATTGGCCGGGAGAACTATGCACTGCATTTTTCCGAGAATATTCTAGGTTGTTTTACTAAAATATTGTTGTGAATATTATTTTTAGTTACAATAAAGCTTTTATATGGATTCTAACTTTACAAGGACAACAAAAGGGAAAGATGAATACCAAATTTATTTTATTTTCAACATTGATCGCAGTCTTTGCAATATCATTTGCAGCCGCTTTTTCTGTTTCGAGCGGTGGAGACACTTCAATCTGCGCTGGAACAACTGCAACCATAATTGATACTGTATTGAATTCTGGAAACTATATCATAACATCTGCAGGAACAGCATCCGCATTTTCCACTGTTATTCCTTCTGGCTTGATTGTCAATGGGCAGGGAATGGTTTATTCCTACATAAGCCCTCCAAGCGACGCTTTGCCCGGCCCATATAATTTGAATGTAAAAATTTCGGACAATGCCGAAACACAAAGCATAGACCATAAGATCAATATTTTAGACTGTCACCAATCTGCTTTAAGCGTTGATGCAGACAAATCATCCTGTACATGTGAAGAAGCTGTATTCCTTCTAAAACTGAAGAACAACGGCGATTATCTTGAAAGCTATGATCTTTCCGCTGAAGGGCCTGCAAAAAATTATGTCACTTTGGATGAAAGCACAGTGATTCTTGGCCCTCAGGAAGAAAAAATAGTAAAGGCCTATTCCAAAGCTCCTTGCGATGTTTATGGCAAATATGAACTAACATTCAAATCAAAAGCTTCTACAAGCCTTTCAATCGCGACTGTAAAAGCCGGTTGGGACATAAAGCCATGTTATGATTATTCTATTTCAACCCCTGCAGATTATTATTCTGCATGCGATCATTCAAGCCTGACTATACCATTAAGCATAAAAAATTCAGGAACAGCGGACAACAACTATAATCTAAAAATTGACGCGCCAAGCTGGATAAATTTAGAGAAAAATACAGCTGCAGTCAGCCAGTCTGGAACAACAGCTGTAAATATATTTGCAAATACGCCTTATCTTACAGAAGGAAATTTCACAATAAAGACCGAGGTTTCTTCTGTAACTGGAAATGTAAAACAAACTCTTGACACAAAGATAAATGTGAGAAAATGCTATAATGTTTTGGCGGATATTGACAAGGAAACTGACAGGTTATGCAATGCAGTCTCAAACAAGTATGAAGTAAGAATAAAGAATCTTGGAGAATTCAGCAATACTTTTGATTTAACAGTTTCAGGCGCACCATGGGCTGAATTGAGCGAAAGCAGCATAACCTTGAATGCAGGCGAGGAAAAAATATTGACTTTGGATATTCACCCGCCTTATGATGCTGACGCCAAAACTTACAAAATAACAGTTCAGGCAAAAGATCCAGTAAGCCAGGCTTCATATTCAGATTCAATAGACATAAATGTGGCTACAACAGAGCAATGCTATCAGCCAGCAATAAATGTAAAACAAGAGTCTTTAGAGATAATGAAGGATAATGCAGCTACTGATCTTATCATAATCGAGAACAAAGGAACAGACAATGCAACATACATTGTTGATCTAAGCGGAACAGCCAGCAAGTTTTCTGAAATAAATCCTGGAATAGTGACTATCCTTCCTGGAAAAGCTGAAATAATCTATCTTTATATTGCCCCTACTTTGCTGACGAATGCAGGAGATTATGAAGCAATAGTGACTGCAAGAATGAAAGATTCAACAGTCCTTTCAAGCAAAACAATCCAAATCAAAGTGAATGAAAAAGTGGAAGCAAAAGGAAATGTTACAATTGAAACCATTCCTACCGAGCCTAAAGAGGGATTCTTTGCAAAAATCGGCAATGGAATTTCAGGATTTGCATATCAGATTGGAAAATTTGTGAGCAACCTCTTCACAGGAATATTCACATTAAAGCCTGAAATAAAACTTGCGGAAAATATTACAATCAATGAATTAAAAGAAAAATTCCAGTCTGGAGATATGAATGAAGCCCAACTAAAAGAATATTTCAAGCAGATAGGTAGCGAAAGTTCAGCAGATGGATTAATATCTCAATGGAAATCTGAATTGAACATAACTGAAGATAATCAAGTAGCAGTTCTAACAGAAAATGAGTCAGCAGCTATAGCTATAATTCCAGAAAATGAAACAATAACTGAAGAAGCTGTTGCTGAAAATGTTACTGTAGAGAATGTGGCTGTAGAAAATACTGGAACTTCTGAAATAAATGAAATCAATGTCACAATTGTAACTAATGAGACTGAAAATGAAACTGCAATTACTCCAGAGAATGAAACAGTTTCTGAAATAAACATTACAATTAATGAAACTGAAGTTTCTGAAAATGAAACTTCTGTAACTATTAATATAACGAATGAATCAAATGAAATCATAACTCCTTCTAATGAGAGTGTCAATGAAACAATACCTTCAGAAAATGCAAGCGCTGAAGAATTGAATCCTTCAAACGAGCTGACAAATAAATTCAATTTTAACTTTGATTTTTCAAAATATAAAAAATACATAATCGGCGCGATAGTTATAATATTAATCATGCTTCTTTTCATCACTGGTTTCTGGAAAAAGATAATCGAATTCTTTGAAGAAGAAACTGAGACTCCAGCGAATGGAAAAAATGGCAAAAAATGAGTAGAAAAACTCTAGAAGATATGACTCTGGGGGAAATTGTAAGTGAATTTATTATCATAAATCAGAGATTTTATCATCATCTAAAGGAAAATCCCCCTTCTGATCTTTTAACAAAGGCATATGAGAAAAGAAAAGGGGAAATTATCAAAGAGCTTGATAAAAGGGAAAAAGAATATAATTCTTACAAACAGTCTTTCGGCGATTTTTAGGTTTAAACATGACTATTGAAAGAAAAATTCTTGATTGTGGAGAAAGCGCGACAAATGCAAGAATATCTATGGGAATAGCAGCTTCGGGAGCTGCAGGAGAAGGAATATTTATTTTTACAGGAAAGGGAAAATTGCCTGAAAGGCCTTACAAGGATTCTATAGATATTATAAATAAAGAGGGGGCCAGGATGATTATTTTCGGAGAATCTATGTTCAAATGCGTTTCATTCGCAATTCCTGCGAATGAAAAATATCATATGCCAATCACAATCTATGTTGGAAATGCCGCTATAAATGAGCTCACAAAGGAAATAAAATCAGGAAAGTATGATTATTATTCCAAAAATGGGACAAATTATCTCAAAGAAATAGTCAAAGAAACAATCAAAGAAGAAAAAGCAAGGCCTTTGATGGAAGAATATATCATGTCTATAATAAACTCGATGCCCTAAAATGGAACTTGAAAAATTATTATTAAAAAAAGAGGAATTGCCAATATTTGGCGAAACTAATTTTTATATCCCTATTCATCCAAAATTGCTTGATGCTAACATAAATATTAATGAAGATATTGCAAGCAAAGTATTCCCGCAGGCTGCAGAAGAATGGTATAACGAACTAAAAGAATATGCTGCCAACATAGAGGATAATCAAACAAAAGAGTGGATTGATGAGGTTTTCTTAAAATCAAGACCAAAAATAGAACAGATAAGGGGCAGGCAATGCATGGAGGGATGGGAAGACAAGCATATTGCCCGAGAAAATGGATTTGTAGAAGTATTCGAGATAGAACGAAATTTTGGAGGAAGCTTGTATTTCAATCAATCAGAAGATTCCACTCATTTCGTCAACTTAAAGGGGAACATGTATATAAAATTTCCAAAAGAAAAAGTAATAGAGTTCGGATATAATGAAATAAAAAAAATTTCTAACGAACTAGAAGGTGTTGATATGTATGTATACAAGCAGCATAACATAGACAATTATCCAGGAGCATTATTCTTGAGAAATTGGGCCATTCTTTATATGAATGAAGCAATGAAGCAGGTTTTCAAGAAATAATACTTTTTAGTGTTAATGCATTAGTCTTTTGATATCAGTTCTGTATCATCAAGCTGACGTCCACATGAAATGTGACTGAAATAAGAACAATTCCACATTACTACTTAAACTTTCAGGCTTATCACTTTCGAAACTCCATCCTGCATGCTTACACCATACAGCGAAGTTGCTTCTGTTATCAAAGAATCATTATGAGTTATGATGACATACTGCGCGTTCTTTATGTAATTCTTTATTATTGATGAAAGCCTTTCTGAATTTCTCTTGTCCAATGCCGCATCAATCTCATCAAAGATATAAAATGAATACGGCCTGTATTTCTGGATTGCAAATATTAAGCTTAATGCGACAAGAGTTCTTTCTCCCCCTGACAATGAATTAACGTCGAGATATTTGCCTTTTGCGAGCTTGACAACAATATTTATTCCGCCTATAAAAGGATCCTGCTCATTTTCCAGCTCAAGATAGGCTTCTCTTCCGCCCAATTTAAGGAAATTGTCGGTAAATCCCTGATTGATTGCGTTGAAAACATCCATGAAAGCTTTTTTCTTCTTTTTGTCAATTTCTTCTATGACTTTCAAGATATCCTCTTTTTCTGTCTGAAGGATTGTGACTTTTTCAGCGATCTTGTCATATTCTTCCTTGACTTTATCGTAAACTTCCAAAGCTCTAAGATTGATTGTTCCGATTGCCTGCAATGAAACTTCATTTTTATGCATTCTCTGCTCTAATTCTGACCTGGAAGAATCAGAAAGCTCAATTCCTTCATATTGCTTGAATTCATTATTCCATGTTTCAAGCTCAGCATTCACTTTTGCAAGAGCGATTCTTAAGATATTGATCTCATCTTCTATCCCTCTTATCTTATTCTGCTTATTTACAAAATCTATTTCTTTTTCCCTGGCAGTTTCCTGCAGTTTGTTTCTTTTATTGAACATTGATTCAAAGCTCTTTCTCAATCCAGAATCCTGCTTCTCTCTTTCCTTCAATATTTTTTGTTTTTCCTCAAGCTGTCCAGATAATTCAGAAATATACTGCTGCAGATCCTGTTTTTCCTTCAGGCTTCTCTTTATTATCAATTGCATCTGGTCAATATCTCTTTGTTTGACTATAAGGTCCAATCCGGCGTTTGCTCTTGAATCCTGCTTGCTGCTTATCTCTTTGATTTCCATCTTGATTTTGTTATATTCTTCTTCAACGTCTTTGAATTTGCCGGTTTCAATTTCAAGATTCCTGAATTTCTTTTCAAGATGCTGTATCTCATCAGAAAGCTTCATTCTTTCCCCTTCAAGATTCTCTTTTTCAAGCTCCTTTTCCTCGACTATGCCAAGATTGATTTTGCTCAAATGAAGATTATTCTCCTCTTCTTTAAGCTCGGCAAACCTGACGTTCATGCTTGAAATCTGGCTTGCAAAATCTCTTTGGTTTTTTTCAATTTTTTCAAGCCTGGAATTAAGATTATTCGTGTCAGAATCAGCTTTTTCCGTTACCTCTTTCCTATGCTCTGCAGTCACTTTTCTTTTGCAGACAGGGCATATCTCCAGCCTGTTTACATCATTCTTCAATTTTTCAATTATTGAGATCTCTTTTTTGATTTCGGATATTTCTTCAAGAGAACTTATCCTTTTCTTTTCCAAATCCTTGATATTCAAAGAAATTTTTTCAATTTCATCAACTGTTTTGTCAATTCTTCTGACTTCTTCCTTGTTTTTTCCTGTTTTTTTCAGCAATTCCTGGATTTTCTCCTGGATAACATTGATATGCTTTACAGTGTATTCATAATTGTTTCTTGAATTCTCTAAATTTATTTTGACTGTGTTAATATCTATCTTTAATCTGTCAAGATGCGCCTTCTTTTCCTCTATTGTCGCAAAGGCTGTTGATTTTGACTTTAAAATCTTGTCAAAATCCTCTTTAGACATTGATTTTTTCAATTCTTCTATCTCGGACTGATTTCGCTTTATGTCTTTCTCAAGCTGCTGCTTCCTTGTCTCTAAATCAGAAAGCTGCTGAGTGTAATTTTCAATCCTTACTGAAAATCCAGTGATTTCAGATCTTACCTCTATGATATCTTTATGAAGCTCTTCCTGCTGCAAGCCTGTGGCTTCATGAATCTTTTTGTTTATGTCATCTATCTCCAGATTAAGCTGGGAGATTTCCTGCCTGGTTTTGTCATTTTCAGCCCTTGTTTTTTCGAGGGACTTTTGATTTTCCCCAGCATGATTGTCTAACTTTTCTTTTTCTGAATTCTTGTCTTTTATATTCCTGTGCAAAAGGCTAGCTTTGTCTCTTTTAATGTTGTTTTCCAGATTTTTGAATTTCAGCGCTTCCTGCCTTTCTCCGTCAAGATTTTTCAGATAAGCTGTCCTTTCATTAAGAATAGTTGAAACTTCTTTCAGCCTTTCATCTGTTTTTGTGAGCTCATTCAGACTTTTCGCTTTTTTGTCCTCATAGACTGAAATGCCCGAAACTTCCTCAACAATCTGCCTTCTTTCCTCATGATGCATCTCAATAAATCTCGCGATTTCGCCCTGCAAGATAAGGTTGAATCCATCGGGATCTATTCCCGCCTGAAGAAGCAGCTCCAAAACTTCCTGCCTTGTCCTGCTTTCATCATTTATTTTGTAGATGCTTTGCCCGTTTCTTCTTACAATCCTGCTTATCTTCACTTCAGGCTTGTCAAAAGAAAAAGTCTTGTCTGCATTGTCGAAAACCATCTCTACAACCGCTTCAGGAGCAGGGCTGTTGCCTTTCCCGCCGTTGTATATCATATTTGCCGCCCTGGCAGCCCTCATGCTTTTGATGCTCAGTCTTCCAAGAACAAAGCATATAGCATCAGTAATATTTGATTTTCCAGAGCCATTAGGCCCTACGATAACTGATAATGCAGAATCAAATGGGATTTCTGTTCTTTTTGCAAAGCTCTTGAATCCCTGCAAAACTAAGCTCTTTACATAGGCCATCTTTTTTTAACTATAATATAAAAAACAAGTGGAAAAGGATATATAAAATTAGTGGTTGTCAAAAGCATAATTATCGACGATAAAACTGACTTGAATTAGAACTCTGTGAGGCTTTTTTGCTTTTTTCCAGGTGAAGGTGAATGATCATGATTCTTGAAAGTCTGCCATGATTCCCTGAAGATCTTCTTGTCCCTGTATTTTTCAATATTTTCCTTCAAAAATTTCACAGTTACAGGGTCTGCAGGATATCCTGAGCCGCAGTCAAAGCCATACTGCTTTTTCAATTTTTCAATCTCCTCATCTCTTGCCACCTTTGCAATTACTGAGGCTGCAGAGCATTCAACATGATTGACATCGCATTTATGCTCAACTCTGAAATCCATATCTTTTCTTTCAACAAAGCCAAGAAGGACATTTCTCCAGGCAAAAATGTTGTTTGAAGGGCAGTCGACATAAACGGTTATTTTCGCATTTTTCAGTCCTGTTGTTAATCTGTTGATGACATACGCCATCTTAGAGGCTTCAAGCTTGTTAAGATTAAATCCAGAATTCACCGCTTCATCAATCTCTTCAGGAGAAATTTTTACAATCTCATAACTTTTGCTTGATTTTTTTATCAGTTCAGCAAGCTCTTCCCTTTTTCCAGGCAAAAGCTGCTTGGAATCCTTCACTCCAACTTTTTTGAAGACATTTGCAGCAAGATCATCAACTAAAACCCCTGCTATGATCATCGGACCTATGACTGGGCCTCTGCCCGCGTCATCAACACCAATTAAAAATTCTTCTTTTTCTTTTCCAGCCATTTTAAAAAAAGATAGCGGAGGCGGGATTTGAACCACGCGATTTCCGGGTTATGGGCCCGGCGAGAACTCCAGGCTTCTCTACTCCGCTATGATATAGCCATGATATAATCACTTTTAAACTTTTTCCCTTAGTTATCGTCGATAAAATTATCTTTTACAGCAGAAAAACGCGAAAAAGTATTTAAATGATATTTTGCCACTATATATGTAAAAAGTTCAAATATGGAATCCAAAATGGAAAAAAAGCAGGAAAATCTGGTTGGCAAAAAGGCAAAAACAGATTATTTTTCTTTTGCAATATCATTGACCAGGATATTCTCAACCCCTTTTGTGGTTTATGTCATCATGACAAATCCGCAGGGGCTTTATACTGGAATTTTCTTCCTTATCTTTGCCTTGAGCGACACAGCTGATGGAGCTGTGAGAATCATCGCGAAAAAATTAGGCTATGACACGAGGCTGGGAAAAGCGTTTGATCCAATCGCAGACAGGATATTTTTTACATCAGTTATAGCTGCGATTGTCCTGAAATATGAAATACTAAGCCACACTTATATTTACAACAGCATCTTATTGATTTTGAGCAGGGAAGTCATGACACTTCCGCATTTTATCCAGATGTATCTGAAAGAAAGAAAAGCAAAGAAAATAAACATCAGGGAAGTGGCTCAAAAGACCCCAATAGTAAGCAAAGCGACAACAACCTTGCAGGCAATTGCAATCGTAGGATTTTTATTCGGAGTAAGTTTTGTAAACTGGCTTATCTGGATAACATTTGTTTCCGGAATAATTTCCGGACTGAAGTATTTGAAAAGAGACCACATTTAAAAAAGGAAAATAAAAAATGTCAGATAAAACTTGCACATGCAAAGGAGAATTAGCATGAGTGGACCATCAGAAGGAAAACACAAAATCAAAGTGAATGCATATATTCACGAAAAAGGAAAATCTCTCGCAAGAATCACGCATATTGATATTGAAGGGGATGATATTTCTAAAACCAAGAAAACCAAAAGTTTTCAGGGTGATCAGAAAAGCATCAGCATTTCTGACATCATTAAGCCAGGAGAGATAACTTTTGTCAAAGGGAAAGAAGGCGGCTGTTTCATCGCCCTGAAGAAAGACATGATTGAAAGGGCCGAACGAATCATCAAGAAAAGATAATATATTTATAGGCATTTTTCTTTGTTTTCATTAGAAAAAGATGGTGAAAAAAAGTGTGTTTTTAATTGCTATTGCAATGTTTTTTTTGGTCAGTCTGATTTCTCTCACAGAAATAGCCAGCGCAGCACCTATGTCTGATTATTGCTATGTATCAACAACAGTGAATTCTTGTTTTTTTGCCTTAAATTGCGTGTTAGGAGTATGCTATCAGCATTCAATTGGACATTATCATTATGGTTATAATGGGTTGTGGTATGATCTTGATTGTACTGATAATGTGTATGTTCCTTATTCTCAAGAAATAACCTGTACTAAGGGTTCTGCTGACTCGCGTTTTATATCTATTAAAATTAATAAAAAGACTAGCGCGACTACTAATGGACCTTATATCAGTGAGTCTAATCTATATCAAGTTACTGGAGATTATACTTGTAATGCTGCAAACAGCTGGAAAGTTACTGTTCCTGCTGGTTGGTATTCTTTGATGTCTAATACTAATTATGTTAGTGGGAGCTTTTGGAATCAATACGGCGTGCCAGCACTTAGTTGGATACAGCCATTCAGCATAACTTATCTGGCAAACAAAACATGCACTCCTGGAAATTCAACAGGCAGGTCAAAATGCGGCGGCATGTCTTGCTGTTCTGATTCTCAAGAATATAATGGATTATGTTATAACTGCACTGCAGCAACCGTTTCTGGAAATACTAAGGTAGGCTCATGTTGCCCTGATGCTCATGAAGTTAATAGCAAATGTTATTTATGCACTCAAGGAAGCGCTTCTGGAACTGCAAAAGTAGGCTCATGCTGCCCTGATTCTTGCGAAGTTTCTGGAAAATGCTATTCTTCTAATTCTCAATGCACTCAATGTCCTTCAACTACGACTTGCATCCCAAGTTATTCAGGCGGAAAATGTATTATCTCTGGATATGTTTCTGGTTATACTCTCATTATCACTTCTAGTTGCTCTGCATGCACTCCTAATTATGCTGCTTCAGGTTTAGACTGTGGAACAACATCTCCAAAACCAACATGCTCTGTATGCAATGGCGCGGGAACTTGTGTCAATGCGGCTACAGGAAAAGTATGCCAGGGATTGAATAATGCATATACAGTCGTAATTCCAGGGCAATGTTACGTTGGATACTGCGATGTATATGCTCCAACTACAGCGACTATATCCCCTAACGGCCAATCTTGGACAAATGTGGATGTGCCTTTCACATTGAGTTGCACTGATACTGGCGGGGGCGGGAATGGCGTAAAAACAAGCGGCTGCAGTCAAACACTCTATAAAATAATAGATAGTGGCACATCATGTCCAGCCATAAGCGGACTGACATCAACATATTCTTCTGGAGCCGCTGTATCTTGTTCTGCTAATTCATATTTAAATAAAACAGTATGCTATGCGAGCAGAGATAATGCCGGGAATAATGAAACAATAAAATCAAGCAGTGCTTTTAAAATTGACAAAATACTCCCTATTGCTCCGACAGTAACTTCATCCACGCATCCTGTTTCGGCAAATTG
>Ga0315282_10011765_pt1 | contig 13497 bp, 12 predicted proteins | sample YL17G07_20_MG_FD_203693 | JGI IMG/M metagenome (GOLD analysis project Ga0315282, IMG submission 203693) | Sediment microbial communities from Yellowstone Lake, YNP, Wyoming, USA - YL17G07_20 | ecosystem: Environmental > Aquatic > Freshwater > Lake > Sediment | place: USA: Wyoming | collected...
CCGACTGTCGACCGTTGACTGTTGACTGTTGACTGTTGACTGACGATCGCGAGGTGTCCTCATGCAGCTTCTGTCCGGCATCCGCGTGCTCGACCTGACCAACGTGCTCGCGGGGCCGTTCGCGACGTTGCACCTCGCGCTCGTCGGCGCCGAGGTGATCAAGATCGAGAACCCGGAGGGCGGCGACCTGGCCCGGAAGCTGGGCAACGTACCCGAGCTGAACGCGCAGCTGATGGGCACGAGCTTCCTCGCCCAGAATGCCAACAAGAAATCGTTGACGCTGAACCTCAAGGCGGAGGAGGCGCGGGAGATCTTCCGCGCGCTGGTGAAGACGGGCGACGTGGTAGTGGAGAACTTCCGCCCGGGCGTGATGGATCGGCTCGGGCTGTCGTACGCCTCGCTCAGCGCCATCAACCCGCGGCTGATCTACTGCGCGATCTCGGGCTTCGGCCAGACGGGACCGGACGCCTTCAAGCCGGCCTACGACCAGATCATCCAGGGACTGAGCGGCGTGATGGCGATCAACGGCGACGAGCGGCTCAACCCGCTGCGCTGCGGCTTTCCCGTCTGTGACACGGTGGGCGGCCTCAACGCCGCGTTCGCCATCATGGCCGCGCTCTACCACCGCGAACGGCGCGGCGAGGGCCAGTTCATCGACGTCGCGATGCTCGACTCGATCATGCCGCTCATGGGGTGGGTGGCGGCCAACCTGCTCATCGGCGGCCAGCAGCCGGTGCTGATGGGGAACGACAACTTCACGGCCGCGCCGTCTGGCACGTTCGTCACGAAGGACGGGCACATCAACATCGCGGCCAACCAGCAGGACCAGTGGGAAGCGCTCTGCGACGAGCTGGGGGTGCCGGAGCTGAAGACGGACCCGCGCTTCCAGAAGCGGGACGTGCGGAAGGCGAACCGCAAGGCGCTCACGCCACTCCTCGAAGAGAAGCTGAAGACGCAGCCGACGGCGCACTGGGTGAAGGTGCTCAACGCGAAAGGGATCCCGTCGGGCGAGATCCTGAGCCTGGAGGAGGCGCTCAACGCGCCGCAAGTCCAGCACCGGGGGAGCATCCAGACCGTCGTCGAGGAGAAGATCGGCCCGCTCAGGCTCTTCAGCCTCACGGCCAGGTTCGACAGGACCCCGGGGTGCCTCGACGCCGCGCCGCCGCGGCTGTCGGCTCACACGGAGGAGATCCTCGGCGAGCTCGGCTACACCCCGGCGAAGATCGCGGAGCTTCGACAGAACGGCGTCGTATGAAGGCGCCCGGCGGCCATCGGCCGCTGCCGACAAGGAGCATCGATAACCATGGGGATGACACTTACTGAGAAGATCCTGGCCCGGGCGTCGGGACAGGCGTCGGTGAAGGCCGGCGACATCGTCGAGCCGGCGGTCGACCTGGCCATGTCGCACGAGAACGGCGCGCTCGTCATCAACCAGTTCCTCGAGATCTACCAGGGGACCGGCCTCGAGCCGAAGGTGTGGGACCCGTCGAAGATCGCCATCATCCTCGATCACCGTGTGCCGGCCGAGAGCGCGAAGACGGCCACCAACCAGAAGAAGATCCGCGAGTTCGTCGCGGGGCAGGGCATCACCAGGTTCCACGACATCCGCGGCGACGAGGGCGGCATCTGCCACCAGATCCTGCCCGAGAACGGCTACGACCGGCCGGGGCAGGTCATCGCGGGCACCGACAGCCACACGACCAGCCACGGGGCGCTCGGCGCCTTCGCCTTCGGCATCGGGGCGACCGAGATGGCCTCGGTCTGGACGCTCGGCAAGGTGCTGAACGTCGAGGTGCCGGGCAGCATCAAGGTGAACGTCACGGGCAGGCTCGCCGAGTTCGTCTCGCCGAAGGACCTAATCCTCCACCTGATCGGCCGGCTCTCGGCCGAGGGCGCCAACTTCAAGGTGATCGAGTTCCACGGCGACACGATCCGGAGGATGTCGACCTCGGGCCGGCTTGTCATCTGCAACATGTCGGTCGAAGCGGGCGCCACCTCCGGCGTCGTGGCCCCGGACGAGGAGACGGAGCGGTACTTGAAGGAGGAGGCCGGCATCGAGGGACCGTTCGAGATGGGCCAGCCGGACCCGGATGCCCTCTACGACCAGGTGATCGACCTCGACGCCGCGACGCTGTCGCCGCAGATCGCCTGCCCGCACACGGTGGACAACGTGAAGCCGGTCGAGGCGGTCGAGGGCGTGAAGGTCCACCAGATTGTGATCGGCTCCTGCACGAACGGCCGGCTCGACGACATCAAGGTGGCGGCCAGGATCCTCAAAGGCAAGCAGATCGCCCGGGGCGTGCGGATGCTCGTGTTCCCCGCATCGTGGCGCGTCTACCGTCAGGCCCTGAAGAAGGGCTACCTCTCGGCGCTCGTCGAGGCCGGCGCGGTCATCATGAACCCGGGCTGCGGCTGCTGCCTCGGCGTGCACCAGGGGGCGCTCGGCGACGGCGAGGTGTCGCTGTCGACGACCAACCGCAACTTCAAGGGACGCATGGGCAACCCGAAATCCGAGGTGTACCTCTGCTCGCCGGCCGTGGCCGCGGCCAGCGCGGTGACAGGGAAGATCACGGATCCAAGATAGGACAGGTGCTGGGTGCCAGGTGCTGAGTGCCAAGTGCCGTGCCGTGTGCTGGGTGCTACGTGCCGTGCTGGGTGACGAGTGGCAAGTACGGTGCCGGCAAAGTGCCGCTCGTCGTCAGACTCGGCCCTTGAGCACATGGCATCGAGCACCTGGCACCGCACCCAGCACGTAGCACTTGGCACGTAGCACCTTCGCAAGAGAGGACTCCGACATGGCACAAGTCGTTCTGACGCTTGGCGACGATGTCTCGACCGACATGATCTACCCGGGCCGGTTCATGGCAACAGTGCTGCCGACCGAGACGCCGCAGTTTGCCTTCGCCGATCTCGAGGTCAACGCGAGGCTGAAGGCGGGCGCGGTCCCGAAAGGCAGCGTCGTCGTGGCCGGCAACAATTTCGGGTGCGGCTCCTCGCGCGAGCAGGCCGCTTCGACACTCAAGGGACACGAGCTGGTGATCGTGGCGAAGGGGTTCGCACGGATCTTCCTCCAGAACTCGGCGAATCTCGGCCTGCGGACGATTATCTGTCCGACGATCGAAGCCGCCGAAGGGGATGATCTCGAGATCGCGCCGGATCAGATCGTGAACAGGACCTCGGGGAAGACGTTCGCGGTGGTTCCCCTGCCGAAGGCGCGCCAGGCGATCATCGACGCCGGCGGCCTGATCGCCTACACGCGCAAGCGGCTGATGGAACGGAGGGTCCACTGAGGCACGCCCATCGTCAACCGCCGAGCACGCGCGCGCGGACAGCCTCGGCAACGTCGCGCGTCCCCGCGCGTCCGCCGAGGTCCGGTGTCCGCACGGACCCGTCCGCCAGGACCTCTTCGATGGCCCGGACGATCGCGTCGTGCGCCGCCTGCTGGCCGAGGTGCGCCAGCATCAGCGCGCCGGCCCAGATCGCCCCAATCGGATTGGCGATGCCGCGGCCGGCGATGTCGGGTGCCGAGCCGTGAATCGGCTCGAACATGGAAGGATAGCGCCGCTCAGGATTGATGTTTGCCCCCGGCGCCACTCCGAGGCTGCCGGAAATCGCCGCGCCCAGGTCGGTCAGGATGTCGCCGAACAGGTTCGAGGCGACGATGACGTCCAGGCTCCCCGGATTGGTGATCATCCGGGCGGCGAGCGCGTCGACATGGTACTTGCTGAACGACACCGTCGGGTAGTCGCGCCGCACCTGGTCGACCACCTCGTCCCACACCACCATCGAGTACTGGAGCGCGTTCGACTTGGTGGCGCTTGCCAGCCGCTTGCGCGGGCGCCGGCTCGCCAGCTCGAACGCGTAGCGCACGATCCGCTCGATGCCCCGATAGGTGAACAGGCCGGTCTGCTCCGCCACTTCGTGATCGGTTCCCCGGTACAGCCGGCCGCCGAGCCCGGCATACTCGCCCTCGGAGTTCTCCCGCACGCAGATCATGTCGATCTCCGACGGCCCCCGCCCGGCGAGCGGACACGGCACCCCGGGAAGCAGGCGCATCGGCCGCAGGTTGACGTATTGATCGAACCGCTGGCGGATCGGGAGGATGAGGTTCCACAGCGAGACGTGGTCCGGCACCGAGGGGGCGCCGATGGCGCCCAGATAGATCGTGTCGAACGCGCGAAGCCGGTCGAACGCGTCGGCGTCCATCATGCGGCCGGTCTGCAGGTAGTACTCGCACCCCCAAGGAAACTCGACGAACTCGAACGACGCGCCGGCGCGCGAGGCGGCAGCCTCGACGACGCTGATCCCCGCCGGAATCACCTCGCGTCCGATGCCGTCACCCATGATGACGGCGATGCGGAAGTGCGGCTGCGTACGTTGACTGGTCATCTCTCGAAACCGAGGGTGGGGCAGACCTGAAGCCCTGCCCCGGCGCACTCACTGCCTTCTGTCCATGCCGGCGGGGCTGAAGCCCCGCCGCTACACTGAGAAAGCGCTACATGCCCGGCGGCTGGAACCGGCCATCCACCGCCGTCCAGCCGCCGTCAGCGAGCAGCAGGGTTCCGGTCACGTCGCTGGCGGCGTCCGAGATGCTGCCCCCGCGCTGCTCGGTCATGACGCGCCCTGCCGCGCCCAGCACGTTGAAGGTGCCCTTCAGATTCAGCCCGACCACCCGGTCGAACTCCTCCTCGGTGTGCGCAACGAGCGGCTTCCGCACGTTGATGCTGGGCGTGCAGATGACGCTGTCGAACCCTCCGCGCCGCTTCTTGATCCCGTCGAACGCGGCCGCCACCGCGGCGGCGTCCCGGATGTCCAGCCGCGCGGCCTCGGCCGCCCCTCCCCCTTGAGTGATCCTCGCGGCCACTGCCCGGGCCGCGCCATCGTTCACATCGAGGCAGACGACGTGGGCGCTCTGCCGCGCACACCCGATGGCCACCGCCTCGCCGATGCCCGATCCTGCGCCAATCACCGTGGCCACGCGTCCGTCGAGACGAAAGAGTTCATCAGTCATGATTGAGTTTCCACATGCTGCGTGCGGCATCATGCGGCATCACTGCTGTCCAGATTGCTGGTACCGGGGCGTGTCTCGAGCAGCCAACCATGCGAGCAGCGCGATCACGACGGCACGAAACACGCGTCGCAGGCCCGGGTACGCGCAGAGGCGGGGCGACACCCCGGCCCAGGGACAGGCCGAATCGCTCGGCGATCCTCCCGAGCCGAAGACGCGTTTGTCCGCGCTGTCGAGCGGTTGGCGGAGCGAGACACGCCCGGTACTAGACCGCAGTTTCGACAAGACTGATGCGGCATTCTTCATTGCCGTTCTTCATCAGGAGACCATCGTCTCCCCGAGCGCAAACGGCCAACTGTGACCACGACAAACCCGAGAACCGCCGCGGCGAGCCCCGCCATCGCCGGCGTCAGGCTGCCCAAGCCTCGCCCGTCGGTCGCCAACTCGAGCGCCAGCATGCCCGCAACGCCTGCGGCAATGGCGGCGAGCGCTTCCGGCGTCGACGCCCGTCTCACGTACAGCCCGGCGATGATCGGGACGAGCAGCGCCACGGTCAGGAGCGTGTAGAAGACGCTCAGCGCATCGATCACCGTGGGCGAGACCACGGCCAGCGCGATCCCCAGGCCGCCGGCGGCGACCGTCGTCGCGCGGGCGACCCGGAGCACCCGCCCGTCGTCGGCGGCCGGGTTCACGAAGCGCTTGTAGAGGTCCTGCGAGAGAGACGTGGTCAGCATGAACAGCACGGCGTCCGCCGCGCTGATCTCGGCCGAGAAGACCGCGGCGAGCCCGAGTGCCCCGACGAGCGGCGGCAGTCCGTGCATCAGGATCATCGGCAGCGCCATCTCGTGTGACGCGAGGTCGGGGAACCGCACGCGCGCAACCATCCCGAGCAGCACCGGAACGCCGGCGTACAGCAGCAGCCCGACGGCGTTCGCGCCGACACCGAGAACGACGGCGCGATCGTCGCGTGCGCCGTAGATCTTCTGCAGCAGCCCGGGAGAAATCACGAACGCGGGGCCGAGCATCACGAGATACATCCATCCCGAGCCGCCCCCGTGCCAGAAGTTCCAGTAGCCGGGTGATGGGGCGAGCGCCGAGATCGCCGTCCAGCCGCCGGCGCCGTGGAGCGCCAGCGGCACCGCGATCGCGAACCCCACGAGCTTGACCGCGAGCTCCACCAGGTTGACCCACGCCGAGGTCAGCAGGCCGCCTGCGGAGAAGTACAGGATGATGACGCCGCCGCCGATGATGCAACCGGCCGGCTTGGGCACGCCGGCCACGACGTTGAGGATCCAGGCGAGGGCGATGAGCTGGCCGGCCAGGATCGCCAGCGAGCCGAGCCACAGCAACAGCGCGATGATGCCGCGCACGCTCCGGCTGTACCGGTGCTCGAGGAAGTCCCCGACCGTGCGCAGGTCGGACCGCGCGGCCGCGCGGCGAATCGCCGGTCCCACCCAGCACGCCAGCACGATCGACCCGACGGCTGCCGATCCGACCCACCACCAGGCCGCCAGCCCGTCCCGATAGCCCAGCCCGGTCGCGCCGACGGTCGATCCCGCGCCGATGTTGGCGGCGAGCATCGTCGAGAAGACGAGACCGGGCCCGAGCCGCCTGCCGGCCACGAAGAAATCGCTCGCGCCCTTCACGCGCCGCGCGATGACGAGACCGAGCAGCACGAGCAGCACCGAGTAGGCGACGAGCAGGACGACGTAGGAGTTCATCGGGCTTTGAGGTCCCGCGCGGCCGGGTACCCGGGGATCCCGGTCGCGTGGCGGGCCGCCCGGACGATCGCATCGGCCATGGCTTCGGCGCCGAGCGCGCCGATCATCGTCAGATCGGCCGGCCCCTCGTGCGTGCCGGTCGCCAGCGCGAAAACCGTATCGCCGTCCGCCATGGTATGGACCGGCGAGATGGCGCGCGCATACCCGTCGTGCGCCATCTGCGCCATCTTGGCTGCCTGCACCTTGGTGAGCCGGGCATTGGTCGCGACGACGCCGATCGTCGTGTTCTCGCCGGGCCGCCCCTGCAGCAGCGCGCCCGTTCGCAGCAGCACGCGCGCGTCGGCGAGCCCCTGGCCGTCCGGCGTGCGCACCCCGGCCACGACCTGACCGGTCGCCGGGTCGACGATGTCGCCGACGGCGTTCACGGCGACCAGCGCGGCGACCACGATCCCGTTGGGAAGCGCGATCGCCCAGGAGCCGATCCCCGATTTCATCGCTCGCCCCGGGCCGGCCAGCTTGCCGATCGTTGCGCCTGCCCCGGCGCCGACGTTACCCTCCGCGACCGGCGCGGTCGACGCGGCTTCGACGGCACGATAGCCGCAGTCAGCGCCCGGCCGGATCTTCGGGTTCCCCACGCCGAGGTCGAACAGGATCGCCGCCGGGACGATCGGCACCTTCGCAATCCGGACGTCATAGCCGATGCCGCGCTCGTCCAGGTACCGCATCACGCCGCTCGCGCTGTCCAGCCCGAACGCGCTGCCACCGGACAGCACGATCGCGTTGACCTTCTCGACCGTGTCGATCGGGTTGAGCAGATCGGTCTCGCGCGTTCCCGGAGCGGACCCGCGGACATCGACGCCCGCCACGGCGCCCGCCTCGGTGAGGACGACCGTGCAGCCGGTCGGACGCTCGCTGAGCGTGAAGTGCCCCACCTTGATTCCCGCCACCGCGGTGAGCGTCTGGTTCCCGCCCTGCGCCCGCACGGCATCCACGGCAAGACCACCCGCAAGAGCCAGGGCGGTAACGGCCGGCACGTATCGGTTCATGGCAGGCTCCAGCCTTCTCCGAGCCGCCCGCAACCCGCTCCGGTGCCTCCTCTGTCGGGGAACGGTGTCAGGAGCGGACGCAGCGGAATCATCGTCGGGATAGGAGGAATGCTTGACAACCTTATCACATCCGATGTACCCGTGGCCCATCCACACAACCTGTCGGAGCATAAAATGCCCTCACCGCTTGCCGACGTGCAGGAGGCGTGTCGTTTCAAGGACGGCGTCCGGTTCTACACCGAGCAGAACGTGATACCTTCCCGGTTTGCGTGAGCGAGCCGGCCCCGAGGACCCCGCAGGAGGACCCGTGAAATCGCAGCGAAGGCTCCCGGCGGTGGAGGCCGCGGCCCTGCTCGTCGCAGTCTCCGCCCGCCGTGTCGAGGCCCAGGTGACCACGGGGTGGATGGCGGGAACGGTGCGCGATACGAGTGCCGGCGTGCTGCCGGGCGCGACGATCACCGTCAGGGGCCCGGCACTGCAGCGGGCGAGCCTGACCGCCACGGTCACTGAAGACGGCACGTACCGGGTCGCGCTCGTCCCGCCCGGTGTCTACCAGGTGACGGTGGAGCTCGACGGCTTCAAGCCGCAGACGCGGGAGAACGTCCTGGTGGCGCTGAACCGCCAGACCACGCTCGACTTCGCCCTGGCCGTCGCCGGCCTGGCCGAGTGGGTACAGGTCACAGCCGAGGCACCGCTCGTCGAAGTCTCGCGCTCTGACATCAACGCCGAGGTCAGCAACCGGACGATCGAAGCGCTGCCCCTCAACGGCCGCAACTACGAGGCCGAGTTCGGCCGCGCGCAGGGCGGCGTGGCGAACATCATCACGCGCTCGGGGACCAACGACCCGTCCGGCCGCGCCTTCTGGTTCATGCGCAACGACCGGCTCGACTCCTCGAACGTCGCCAACCAGGCCCCGCCGAAGCTGAACCGCGACCAGTGGGGCGGCACCCTCGGTGGTCCGGTCAAACGGGACAAGGGGTACGTCTTCGGGTCGTTCGAGAAGCTGAACGAGACGCGCGGCACCAACTTCGACCTGTCGGCGATCCCGGCGTTCGTCGCCGGCGGCCTGGCGACGCCGGGCGGCATCGAGAACTTCGGCATCGGGCCGGAGACCAGCGGCTTCACGGGCTTCGGCAAGGCGTTCCACCTGTTCAACCGCGCCAACGTCGCCATGGCAGCAAGGTCTCCGGCCCGCAGTTCGGCACCCCCGGCGACGTTCCTGCCGGGGCGCGAGGTGCAGATCGGGCTGCGATACTTGTTCGGCAGGTAGCCACGGAGGATCAGGGACAGTCCCCCGGTCCTTGGTCCTTGGTCCGCGGTTTCGACCAAGGACCAAGGACCCAGGACCAAGGACGACGCCAATGGCGAGTGTGATCGATCACGTTCTCGGTGAAGTGGACGCGGCGGCAGACGATGCCGTGACGTGTGCCGCCGACCTCGTCCGGATCCCGACCGTCAACCCGCCGGGTGACGCGTACGAGGTCTGCGCGCGTGCCATCGGCGATCGGCTTCGGGCAATCGGGGGCGAGGTCGAGTACTTCTGCGCGGACGGCTGCCCCGAGCACACTGCCACCCATCCCCGCGTCAACGTGGTCGGCACCTTTGCCGGGCGTCACAGCCATCCGCTGGTGCACCTCAACGGGCACTTCGACGTGGTGCCGCCCGGCCAGGGATGGACCGTCGATCCGTTTGCCGGCATCGTCAAGGACGGCCGTCTGTACGGCCGGGGAAGCTCGGACATGAAGGCCGGCATTGCGGCCGCCGTTTGCGCGGTGGCAGCCATCAGGCGGGCGGGCGTGCCGCTGGCCGGGACGATCGAGATCAGCGGCACGGTGGACGAGGAGAGCGGCGGCTTCGCCGGGGTGGCGTGGCTGGCGGAACGCGGCCGCCTCGCCGCGGAACGAACCGACTACGTCATCATCCCCGAGCCCTTCGACCCCGATCGCGTCTGCATCGGCCATCGGGGTGTCTACTGGTTCGAGGTGACCGCTCACGGCCGGATCGGGCACGGCAGCATGCCGTTTCTCGGCGCCAACGCCATCGACGGCATGGCCCGGCTGATCGAGGCCCTTCGCCAGGCGCTCGCGCCCGCGCTGTCGGAACGGGTCACGGCCATGCCTGTGGTGCCCGAACCAGCGCGACACGCCACGCTCAACCTCAACGGGATCGAAGGGGGGCAGCCGATCGACGGCATCCAGACACCCTGCGTCGCCGATCGCTGCCGCGCGGTGTTCGACCGCCGCTTCCTGATCGAGGAGGGGTTCGACCAAACGAAGGCGGAAATGGTCAGCCTGCTCGAGCGGACCGCGGCCCTCGTGCCGGGGATACGCTACGACCTGCGGGACCTGATGGTCGTGCACCCGGTGCAGACGCCCGCCGACTCACCGGTCGTCACCGCCCTCGCCGGTTCGATCGCCCGCGTGCTGGGCCGCCGCGCCCGTCTCGTGGCCAGCCCGGGCACCTACGACCACAAGCACGTCGCACGCATTGCGCGGGTCCCTCACTGCGTGGCCTACGGGCCCGGCCGGCTCGAGCTCGCCCATCAGCCCGACGAGTGGTGCGCGGTCGACGATCTTGTCGCTGCCACCAAAGTGCTCGCCCTCACTATACTGGAGCTGACCGGCTCGCTGGCCTGACACGGGACAGCGAGGATGCCGCGTGTCGAACGCAGAATGTAGAAGGATTGGCTCATTCGGCAGTCGGCACTCTGCATTCCGCATTCTCCGTTCTGCATTGACAGGCGCTGCGCCCTGACCGGGGAAAGTCCCCGCCGCTCGGTACTACCACGCCGGGAAGCCGGCGGGTACAATCTGCGGCCGGCAGCGCCATGGAAACGAGGTGAGCCGATGGAAGCGCGGGTTCATGCCGGTTCGCTGACCGGCCCCGAGATCGTCGCCCTCTGCCGGAAGCACACGCTGTTCGAGTGGTCGGCCCAGTCGGCCGTCGACCCGATTCCGGTGGCGCGGGCGAAGGGGGTCTACTTCTGGACGCCGGAGGGCAAGCGCTACCTGGACTTTAACAGCCAGTTGATGTGCGTGAACATCGGCCACGGTGACGAGCGCGTCATCCGGGCTGTGCAGCAACAGGCAGCCACGCTGGCGTACGCGAGCCCGTTCATGGCCACCGAGCCGCGCGCGCGCCTGGGCGAGAAGCTCGCGGAGGTCACCCCCGGCGACATCGACACGTTCTTCTTCACCCTCGGCGGCGCCGAGTCGAACGAGCACGCGATCCGCATCGCCCGCCTCTACACGGGCCGTCACAAGATCCTCGCCCGCTACCGCTCGTATCACGGTGGCACGAGCGGCAGCATCACCCTCACGGGGGATCCGCGGCGGTGGGGAGCCGAGCCGGGCCTTCCGGGCGTCGTGCACGTGCTCGACCCGTACCACGGCATCGCGCGCGGGTGGGAATCGGCCGAGCGGTCGCTGGCGATGCTCGACGAGGTCATCCAGCTCGAGGGGCCACAGACGATTGCCGCCTTCATTCTCGAGACGGTGACCGGGACCAACGGCATCCTGGTGCCGCCCGACGGCTACCTCCAGGGCGTGCGGGAGCTGTGCACCAGGCACAGCATCCTCATGATCTCGGACGAGGTCATGAGCGGGTTCGGGCGGACGGGCGCCTGGTTCGCCGTCGACCACTGGAAGGTGGTTCCCGACATCCTGACGATGGCCAAGGGATTGACCAGTGCGTACGTGCCCATGGGCGCCGTCGGGGTGCGGCATCACATCGCGCAACACTTCCAGGACCACGTGCTCTACAGCGGGCTGACCTACAACAGTCACCCGCTCGCGTGCGCGGCCGCCGTCGCCACGCTGGGCGTGTACGAGGAGGACGACCTGATCGGCAACGCGCGGCGGATGGGCGTGGTCATGCGCGACCTGCTCGCCGAGCTCCAGGCGCGTCACCCCTCGATCGGCGCGACCCGGTCGATCGGGCTCTTCGGCATCGTCGAGCTGGTGCGCGACCGGCAGCGCAAGCAACCAATGGCGCCGTTCAACGGGAGCTCCAAAGAGATGGCAGCCCTCTCCGCCTTCTTCAGACAGGAAGGGCTGTACACGTTCGTTCGCTGGAACACGTTCTTTACGAACCCGCCCCTCTGCATCACCGAGCGGGAGCTGCGGGAGGGGTTTGGGATCATCGACCGTGCGCTGGAGATCACCGACCGCGCGGTCGAGTAGAACCGTGCAGGGGCGAGGGATCAGGGGTCAGGGGACGGGGCTGTCCGCTTCGCTCGGCATCTTCACTGCGAGGGGAGAGCACGATGTTGGGCACACGCCGCCAGTTCCTTCAGCTCGTCGCGTCCTCGGTCCCGGCAGTCGTCGCGGGCGCCGCCGCGATCGTCCCGGCCCCGTCTCGTGCGGCCGCCGCACCCCGGGTGAACGGCGATCGTCTGCGGGCCCACCTCGAGGGCCTGAGCGCGTTCGGCCGGCTGTCCGGCGGCAGCTTCGCCGACGGTGTCAGTCGGGTCGCCTACTCGGAGGCGGACGTCGCCGGACGGCAGTACGTCATCGGGCTGATGAAGGAAGCGGGTCTTGCGGCACGGATCGACGCGGCCGGCAACATCCTGGCGCGGCGCCAGGGTACGGAGGCTATGGCGCCGATTCTGTTCGGCTCGCACGTCGACTCGGTCCCGAACGGGGGCAACTTCGACGGGGATCTCGGGACGCTGGCGGCCATCGAGGCGATCCAGTCCCTGAGCGAGGCGAAGCTGACCACCCGACATCCACTCGAGGTGGTCGTCTGGGCGAACGAGGAGGGCATCGCTTACGGGAGCGGGCTGGACGGCAGCCGCGCGGCGGCCGGCGAGCTCCGCGACGCCGAGCTGGAGCAGGTGTGGAACGGCGTCAGAAAGAGCGACGCGATCCGGTGCATCGGCGGCGACCCGGATCGCATCGCCGAGGCGCGCCGCCCGACGCGGTCGTTCCACTGCTACCTGGAACTCCACATCGAGCAGGGCGGGATCCTCGACAAGGCGGGGATCCCCGTCGGCGTGGTTGAGGGCATCGTGGCGATCGACCGCTACGAGGCGACGGTGCGGGGGTTCGCCAATCACGCGGGGACGACGCCGATGCCGGATCGGAAGGACGCGCTGGTAGCGGCTTCCGAGCTGACGCTCGCGGTGCGCGACATCGTCACGCGTGAGCCCGGACGGCAGGTCGGCACGGTCGGCCAGTTGAACGTGACCCCGAACGCTCCGAACGTCGTGCCGGGTGTTGTCCGGATGACGATCGAGCTGCGCGATCTCTCCGCAGAGAAGATCGCCCGGCTGGCCAAGGCCGTTCGCGCGCGTGCGCGAGAGATCGCCGCCCGCTCCGGCACCGACATCGAGATCACGCTGACGAGCCGCCACGAGGCGGCGATCGCCTCGCCCGTCGTGCAGGCGGCGATCGAGCGGGCGGCCGACGCGCTGGGCCTCGCCCACACGCGGCTGCCGAGCGGAGCCGGGCACGATGCGCAGATGATGGCTCGACTTGGGCCGATGGGGATGATCTTCGTGCCGAGCGTCGGCGGCATCAGCCACTCGCCGAAGGAACTAACCACCTGGGAAGGCTGCGCGCGCGGCGCCGCGGTACTCCTGCAGTCCGTGCTGGAGATGGACGGGACGACTGTGACATGATCAAAGGTGCTAGGTGCTGGGTGCTACGTGCTAGGTGCCGTGCTACGTGCTAGGTGCCGTGCAACGTGCCAGGTGCTAGCGCGACTTTGTCAGATCGCCGAA